>Ga0315331_10004259_pt1 | contig 10812 bp, 13 predicted proteins | sample M160m34915metaG_FD_203456 | JGI IMG/M metagenome (GOLD analysis project Ga0315331, IMG submission 203456) | Ammonia-oxidizing marine archaeal communities from Monterey Bay, California, United States - M1 60m 34915 | ecosystem: Environmental > Aquatic > Marine > Intertidal zone | place: USA... | reverse complement strand
ATGGATTGAGTCCATTACCAACAATTGGAAAAACATGAATGTGAAAAATATTTTATATGAAGCTGGGTCATGGGGTCCTGGAGATATCATTTTAGGAGAGAATGAATCTTGGATTACTAAATCTTGGAAAAAATGATTCAACAGTTTGATAACATGGAAATCTTGGAGGATGAGTTACTAATTCAAATTATTAGTATTCTCAATAAATCTTTAAGCGACAAAGGTCAGGCAACCATGCTTTTATCTGGTGGAAATACCCCTAAAAACTTGTATCACAAATTATCACAGGTAGACATGGAATGGGAAAAGGTAGATATAGGATTAGTTGATGAGCGGTTTGTAGACAAAGACAGCTCTTTGTCCAATGAGAAAATGATTAGAAATACACTCATCCAGAATAAAGCCTCTAGTGCTAAGCTAACAGGGATGTTACATGAGAAAGCCTATGATGAAAATTTAGCAGCGGCCAAGGAGAAATATAAATCATTACATCCAGCCGATGTATTGCTCCTGGGAATGGGTGACGACGGTCATACTGCTTCTCTTTTTCCTAATGATCCATTATCTGAGGAAGCTGCAAATGAAATTAACGCAGATCTTTCAAACACAAGCGCGCCAACAGAACCAAAAAAGAGAATTACGCTGAACAAATCATTTATTAATGAAAGCAAAAATGTTTTCCTTATGTTTAGTGGACAAAACAAGGGTGTGATTTTTGAAAAATCAATAGAAATGGGCTACCCTATAAAACATTTCATCCCTACTGTTAAAGCCGTTTATTATGCACACAAATAGCAACTATGAATTCTATAATTGAAGAGGTAAGCAATCGAATCATTGAGCGTAGCCAGGATACCCGAAAGGCATATCTGAATGATGTTGAACAAATGTTTAACGAAGGTGTATATCGTTCTGGTTTAAGCTGTGGAAATCTAGCTCATGCGTTTGCGGGATGCGATCATTCTGATAAAGAAGGGCTTGCAGGTTCAGAAAGTAAAAACTTGGGTCTCGTAACAGCTTATAATGACATGCTGTCTGCCCACAAGGTATATGAAAATTATCCTCATGAGCTTCGCGCGTATGCAAAGAAATACAATGCTGTTTTACAGGTAGCTGGAGGTGTACCCGCTATGTGTGATGGAGTAACTCAAGGGAAAGACGGTATGGAGCTTTCTCTATTCTCTAGAGATGTAATAGCACTAAGCACCTCTGTTTCATTGTCCCATAATGTTTTTGATGCTGTTTTATGTTTAGGTATTTGTGACAAAATAGTTCCTGGCTTAATGATTGGATCACTAAAGTTCGGTCATTTACCAGTTGTTTTTGTGCCTGGAGGCCCTATGCATACAGGAATTAGTAATGATGAAAAAGCAAAAATAAGAAGAGCATTCGCAGAAGGACAAATTTCGAGAGATGAGCTTCTAAAGGGTGAGTCAGACTCTTATCACTCACCAGGTACTTGTACTTTTTATGGAACCGCAAATAGCAATCAAATGCTGATGGAAATTATGGGCTTACAACTTCCAGGCTCAAGTTTTGTAAATCCAAATACTGAACACAGAAGACTGCTTAATGAAAAGGCTGTTGAAATTGCAAACAAAAATGCTCAAAAAGGTTTGGAATTCTCAATATCTAGAATTGTTACAGAGAAATCAATCGTTAATGGAATTATTGGCCTATTAGCCACTGGGGGCTCTACAAACCATACCATTCATCTAATTGCCATAGCAAGAGCCGCTGGAATTATTATTAACTGGGATGATATGTCAAGACTTTCTGAATGTATCCCATTAATTACAAGAATGTATCCTAATGGAGCTGCAGACGTGAATCACTTTCATGCTGCAGGTGGAATGCCATTTGTAATTCATAACCTTCTGTCTAATGGTTTATTACACAAAGATGTTACGACCATTCTTGGTCATGGCATGGGTCTTTATACTCAAGAATCAAAAATCAGCAATGGAAAACTTGAATTTTCAGAAGGAGCAAAATTATCTCTAAATGAAAATGTTGTAAGACCTGTAAGTAATCCATTTTCAAATCAAGGAGGAATTAAAATATTAGCGGGGAATATCGGTAGATCTGTTATCAAAACAGCAGCAGTTGATAAAGAACATTTAATTGTTGAGGCTCCGGCAATAGTATTTCAAGAACAAAGCGACCTTATAAGCGCATTTAAAAACAATGAGTTAAATAAGGATTTTATAGCTGTAGTACCCTTTCAAGGGCCAAAACAGAATGGAATGCCTGAGCTACATAATCTAACACCTTCATTAACTATTCTTCAAAAAAGAGGATATAAAGTGGGCTTGATTACTGATGGGAGAATGTCTGGTGCCTCAGGAAAAGTTCCAGCAGCTATTCATCTGACTCCAGAGGCTAAAGATGGAGGTATCATTGCAAAGATTAAATCAGGGGACCTAATTAAGATAGATGCGGTAAAAGGAACACTTGACGTACTAAATTATGACCAAGTCAATGAAAGAAAACCTCAAATAATTGAAAGAGAAAACAACAATTCACTTGGACGAAATCTCTTTGAAAATGCAAGAAATATTGTCGGTAGCAGCGAAGATGGTGCTAGTTTTATAATATAAAAGTTATATGAAGCCAAAGGCTATGTAAGCAACGTAAGCCAGAATGAGAGCTATTCCTTCAATTACGCCCATTTTCTTTCCTAGAAACATAAATAAACCAAGCATAACCACAAAGCCAATCATTATTGGTAAATCAATTCGAATTAAAAACGGATCAATCGTTAAGGGGTTAATTAAGCTTGACACACCCAATACGGCAAAAATATTGAAGATATTACTCCCTAATAGATTCCCTATCGAGATACTGTTCTCGCCTTTAGATATAGCTATTATTGATGTAGCCAATTCCGGTAGAGAAGTTCCCAAAGCAACCACTGAAATGGCTATAATGAAGTCTGATACACCAAGGTTTTGAGCTATAATTACAGCATTGTCTACTAACAATTCTGAACCAATATACAATCCTAAACCTCCAATAATAAAATATCCAATAATCCAGGCCGTACTTATCTTTTTGTTGTTTACTCCTTCTATGAAATCATTATTGTGTCCAGGTCGCAATTCTCTCCGAATAGAAAACCAAATAAAAACGAACAATCCAATAAGTAAAATCAATCCCTCAAAAGTACTAATCACATAATCCATACTGAACAGAAAAAACATCATTGAAGCCAGAAGCATTAAGCTCCAAGACCACATATATTTACTTCTGGAAATAATCAGCGACCTTAATAAAATAGTGATTCCCAGCACGAGTCCAATATTCGCAACATTTGACCCTATTACATTACCCACTGCTATTTGAGAGTTGCCATCCAGCACGGCATTAATGCTAACGATTAATTCGGGAGCTGAAGTGCCAAATGAAACTACGGTAGTACCTATTAGCAACGGCGAAAGCTTAAATTTCATATTTAACCCCACCGCACTTCTTACTAGGCACTCACCACCAACGACGAGAACAGCTATACCAATAAGTAAAAATAAATACTCCATTTATCTGTTTTTCCAACATCCTTAATCGTTGGCGAATTGTATATTCAATAACGATTTATCAAGACAAAAATAACAAGCTGTCTACTTTGTGGTTAATTGATCCTCTGAGCTTTGAGAAATCGCAGACTTGTCAATACGAATTTTTGTGTTTTCAGACTGAACAAGAACCGTCGTGTCCGTAACTTCAAGTATTTTACCATGGATTCCTCCAATTGTTACAACATGATCACCCTTTCCTAATGCTTCTCTAAACTTCTTTAATTCTTTTTGCTTTTTCATTTGAGGTCTGATCATAAAAAACCAAAACACCAAAACCATCAAACCTAACATGATCATACTTGACATACCATCTCCACCCATAACTTATATTATTTTATTTATTATTTAATTGTTCCTATTATTCTCAGCTTGACAATATTGTCTGGAACTGTATTTGCCATAACCGTAACTACTTTATTTAATTGATATCCACTATCAAACTTCTCTGTATCTACAACCGCTTTAATTACACCTTTTTTACCAGGTAAAATAGGTGCTTCAGGCTTTTCTGCAACCGTACATGAACATGAGCCTTTTATTTCGCCAAAAACCAAAGGATAACGTCCCGTATTTTCAACTTCGAATTTGGCATTAATTTTCTCTCCTTTAACTCTTTCTCCGGCGTTAAAAACCTTTGTGATTTTCATACTGGTTTTTTGGCCGATTTCGGCCTCAAGAGGTTCTGTTTTACAGGAACTCACTAAAGCACCGAAAATAAGTATTAATGAAATAAAAAGAATTCTCATAATTATTGTATTAGCCCCCTACCTGATTTGTTTATTTTGTTTTCTTTTGAGAGCAAATTTACAGACTTATCTAGAATACCATTTATAAAAACATTACTTTTTGGAGTACTGTAATATTTTGAAATCTCTATGTATTCATTAATTGAGACCTTAGTTGGTATGGTTTCAAAGCACTGTAGCTCGGTAATGGCCATTTTTAATAGTAAGACATCCATTTTTGCAATTCGCTCAAACTCCCAATTCTCAACCAACTTTTCTATCATTGATTCATTCTCAGCATCTCGTCGTATGGTTTCAGTTAAAAGCGTGCAAATAAATTCTTTTTCGTTATCATTCGATTTATATAAAGGCATGATATTAAGCTTGTTCTCCTTTGCGCTCTTAATCGTTTTAATAACCATTGAACAGGCCAAGTCAATGTCATCCATCCAATGAATATCTTCATCTTCAAAAAAATCATAAATTAATGGAGAATTTGCAATCTCGGCCTTAAACAGTTGAATTAAAAAACTACGATCAGCTTCAAACCCTTGCTCTTCATTGTTCATATGTTCAAAATAAACCTCACTTTTTTCTATATCAATGAATATTTTTCGAAACATTTCCTTTTTCTCATCATTATTCCAATTGATTTTTCTTGTCTTTGAAAGATCCGATAAGCTATTAGATTTCTCAATCAAAGAAATTATTTTATTGTCAACAAATTTAAAATTTGGATAAAGATCTTCCTTAGCAGGCATTAGCTTTTTTTTCCGTTCATCCTGCTTATTTAAGGCAATTCTTTTAATAACCGGAAAGCTAAGCAGTAAATAAGCATATAGGTCATATATGCGCTCTACAGCACTTAAGAGGTTTTTTTCAGCCATTCGAACATCAGTAGAATCCGTGTCGTTATAATACGAATAAAGCATCTGTAGGACTTTAATTCTTAAATGTCTTCTGTTTAACATCGCTTTTATATATTAATGGGATTGATGAGCTGCATCGATTTTTTCTTGTGCCATTTTCATAGCAATTATATGTGAAGGTATATTTTCATTTTTGGACCTCTTGACAATATCAAAAATAGTATGGTAAATTCCCTCCGCTTTTTTCAAAGCCCATTCACTTGACAAGCCCTCCACCTCAGAAAAACAATTGATAACACCTCCTGCATTAACGGCAAAATCAGGCGCATAAAGAATACCTCTTTCCAATAAAGCCTTTCCATGAAGGTCTTCATTCTTCAATTGATTGTTAGCCGCACCTGCTACAATTTGACATTTTAACCGTGAAATGGTGTCGTTATTTAATGTTCCTCCTAGAGCACAAGGTGCATAAATATCCATATCTATGTCATAAACATCGTTTAAATCGATTTGTGTTGCACCATATTCTTTTGAAATTCTCGAAAGTGTATCTTCATGTATATCAGAAATAAAAATCTCAGCTCCTTCTTTGGACAGGTATTGAACCAGATATTCACCTACATGTCCGACACCTTGTACAAGGATTTTCTTGCCTTGGAGAGAATCGGAACCATAATTAAGTTTAGAGCAAGCTTTCATTCCCATATAGGTACCAAATGCGGTAACTGGTGATGGGTCACCACTCTTTCCTGGTAGACCTACAACATGCTTAGTTTCTTTACTTACCCAAACCATATCCGAAGGAGAAATACCAACGTCTTCTGCGGTAATATAGTTTCCAGCCAATGAATCTACAAATTTCCCAAATCGTCTAAAAAGAGCTTCAGATTTCATTGTTTTAGAGTCTCCGATAATTACGGCCTTCCCGCCACCTAAAGCTAAATTTGAAATGGCATTTTTATAAGTCATTCCTCTTGATAGCCTTAATACATCATTTAATGCTTCAATTTCATTATTGTAAGTCCACATTCGAGTACCACCAAGAGCAGGGCCTAAAGTAGTATCATGTATCGCAATAATGGCTTTCAAACCTGTTTCATTATCACTACAAAAAAGAATTTGATCGTGACCCATTGTGGACATCTGAGAGATAATTGGATTTTCCGAAATATGAATTTCGTTTTTCATCGTTTTTAAAGACATCTTTTATAAAATAGTTCGTTAACTTCTAATCCTAATGGTTATTTTTACACATTCATTGGGCGAGGACAAAAATAGCAAAATCTGAATGAAGTCACTTCAACATCTGAACAAATATTTTCTTAAGTACAAGTGGCATTTTTTATTGGGTATTCTTTTTACCATCATCAGTAATTATTTTGGTGTAAGGATGCCTCTTTTTGTTAAAACTACCATTGACTCATTAATGCAAAATACAAGCATTAATTCAGTGAACGACGCACTTTGGATTTCTCTAAAAATAGGAGGCATATACATGCTTCTCTCTCTTGCAAAAGGTTTTTTTCTATTTCTCATGAGACAGACTATAATTGTGATGTCGAGACATATAGAGTTTGATTTGAAGAATGAAATCTATGACCAATATCAAAAACTGGATATGTCATTTTACAAAAAAAACAGAACTGGAGATCTGATGAACAGAATTTCAGAGGATGTTAGTCATGTCCGAATGTATCTTGGACCAGGAATCATGTATTCCATCAATCTAGTCGTCTTATTTACATTGGTTGTATATCAAATGATTATCATTTCTCCAACACTCACCGCTTATGTTTTGATTCCTTTACCAATCATGTCTTATTTAATTTATAAGGTTTCCGCCAAAATGAATTTTTTAAGTAAAAAGGTTCAGGAAGAGCAATCATTACTATCAACTATAGCGCAAGAAAGCTTTGCAGGCATAAGAGTGATTAAGGCTTATGGGCAGCAAAAATCTACAGAAAAAAAGTTCAATCAATCCTCTGACCAGTATAAAAACAAAAGCATGAAACTTGTTTTTGTAAACGCTCTTTTTATACCTACCATTCTTTTTCTAATTGGCTTAAGTACCATATTGTCAATTTATTTGGGAGGAAATATGTCCTTTAATAAGGAAATCTCCTTAGGTGGGATTGTGGCCTTCATCTTTTTTGTAAATAACCTTACCTGGCCTTTTGCGAGTATTGGTTGGGTGACCTCATTAATCCAGAGAGCTGCTGCTTCACAGCAGAGAATTAATGAATTTCTTGACGTTGAACCGAAAATTAAGTCTAGCAACGATGCTAAGAATTTTAGCTTTGATAAAGCTATAAAATTTGAAAATGTGTCATTCAGATATAAAAATACAGGCATTGAAGCCCTAAAGAATTTGTCCTTTACCATTAATAAAGGGGAAACATTTGCCATCATTGGTAAAACGGGTTGTGGAAAATCGACCATACTATCTCTTTTATTGCGACAAGTAGATCCTGATGAGGGTAAAATCGTCTTTGATGAAAACGATTTAAAAAACCTGAACCTTGAGTTATATAGGAACAAGGTAGGAATAGTTCCTCAGGAAGTCTTTTTATTTTCTGATTCTATTCGAAACAATGTGCTTTTTGGATCAAACACCCCCGAGGTAACCGAAGAACAACTTAAAGAGGCTACCGCAACTGCTGATATCTATGACACCATAAAATCGTTTAACAAAGAATTTGAAACTATCCTTGGTGAACGTGGCGTAAATTTAAGTGGAGGTCAAAAGCAACGACTAAGTATTGCTAGGGCTTTACTACGGAAGCCCGAACTTTTGATTTTAGATGATTGTCTATCTGCAGTAGATACTGAAACTGAAAACCGAATTTTAGAAAGACTGAAGAATCAATCAAAAGATCAAACTACGCTTATCGTGAGTCATCGAATTTCCACCATTCGTAATGCAGAAAAAATAATCGTTATCAACCAAGGCAAAATCATTGAGGCGGGTACACATGATAGTTTACTCAAAAATAATGGTTTCTATTATAACATGTATCAACAACAGCTTAGCGAAGATGACTCGGAAGAAAAACCGTAATGATTCAAAATGAAACGAATTGGACTCCTTTCTGATACCCACGGTTATCTCGACCCAAAAGTCAAAAAACATTTTGCTGATGTCGATGAAATCTGGCATGCTGGAGACATTGGGTCCATGGATGTGCTTGATGAGCTGCAAGCATTTAAGCCTACTAAGGCAGTTTGGGGAAACATTGACAATCATGAGCTTCGACAGGAATGTGAGGAGTTTTTAAGATTCAAGGTTGAAGATGTAGAGGTTTTAATCACACATATCGGAGGAAAGCCCGAACGATACTCAAAACCTGCTTATGAGGAGCTTCAAAAAAACGGAGCCCCTGCCCTATTTATTTGTGGTCATTCCCACATCACATTGGTTAAAATGGACAAAAGATATAACATGCTTTGGATGAATCCTGGTGCCTGTGGCTATAAAGGATTTCATAAAGTAAAGACCATATTACGCTTTTCCATCACTGGGGATAAGATTCATGACCTTGAAGTTATTGAATTGGGAAAGAGGGCTTGATCACAATATGGAAATGATGCTTTATAATCACTGCATGCCTTCCAAAGTCATTTTTAATTTCCAAGAAGGCTGGACAAATGAACGCTCTAAGTGTGGGTCATACCAGGTATATATCATGGTTTCTTTGTCAATATCTACATAGATCTTAACAGGATATGAAAACGAGGCATCATAGCGTCCATGGTCAGCAATTTCCAAAATATAAAGATTGCCTTTTTTAATTACATTATGAATTGGCAGTGTGTTTCCTACCCCACCTAACGAACGACTAAAAAAAGTACTGGTCTTTTCTTGAAGATCAAAGGTATAGTCACAATCTACCTGTTTGACTCCTCTGTCCTCATCAGGAGCATTAAGTACCTCCTCATTGGTGTGGGTTCCAAATCTTGCAAAAATCTGTGCCTCACTCACAGTAATTTTAATGGTTTGTGCATTTATTGAGAGACTTGTCAGAAGTAAAATAGAAATAAGAAGAGAGTTTTTCATAATTATAGAATTTAATTTGTGTTTGAAATATCAAAATCTAGGAATTCTGTAACGGATGTTGTTACAACTGGTTCTCCTTCTTTTGTCTTTTCGTTATCATATTGATATCGATCCCTTAAAACAACGATATTATTTTCTGGATCTATCTCAAATTCTACTTTCATATTAACTAAACTCCAAGCATCAGTATCTGTGGTATTGATAAAAATCTTATGATTCGACTTTGTAACAGAAACGTGTTTGTCTTGAACATCCTTTTTTGTTGGAAAATCTACCGACATGAGCTGATTTTTTAAATCAAAACGATAAGTTGTATTTACATCTTGATTATAAGTATATTTCAAAGAATCATTTTTCAGTACTTGTGTTCGAATCTTTTTGACATGAAGCTGAATCACATCCTGAGTTTTTCCGAAAGTGCTCATGCATGCAACAAAAAAAATAGAAATAAGAAGAGAGTTTTTCATGGGTATTGGATTTAATTGTTAGAGAATATGGTTAATTGTCATCGTTATTTTTCCCGTTGGGTAAACTGTGGTTGAATTGTTAAACTTATCGTAATACAAATATTCAAATGTCTCCTTATCAATATCTATAAACATCTTAACAGGAATTGTATTCTCAGGATTTGAGGTGTCATGATCGATTAAATCTAGTTCAAAAACACTACCGCGTCTGATCACCTTTTTAATCGAAATTGTACTTCCAATATTACCTCGTGTACGACTGAAAAATGTACTGGTCATTTCGTCTAAATCCAATGTGTAATAACAATCAGCTGGAGTCACATCCGTTTTGTGGTCAGGTGCAGTTAATATTTTATTTGGATCCTTGACCCAACCGCTTTTCGTATAAGTTTGTGTGTCATAACAAGTGATTTGAATCACTTGAGCGTATTCTGTTTCGGAAAAGCAAACAGTAAAAAAAAGAAAGATGTATTTTTTCATGACGATGTTGATTTAGAAACATTAATTGATAATTTGTTAATTCTTGACACAAAACTGCGATCTCCATATTGATCATACCACGCGTATATCATGGTTTTCTTTTTGACATCAAGATATATTTTAGCTGGATATTTATATGAAGCATCAAAGCGTCCAAAATCATTAATCTCGAATACATATAAACTTCCTTGTTTACTAATATTATTAATGGGTAATTTGGTATCAGACCCTGGTGCTGATCTACTTGTAAAAGCAACTGTTTTTTGCTGTAAATCTATTAGATAATCACAATCTATTTGCTTATTATCTTTGACTATATCAGGATTATTAATTATATCATCGGGCTCATAAACTCCCAATTTTCCAAATATTTGAGCTTCGGTTACCGTAGCTTTGATTGTTTGTGCATTAGAAACAAATGCTATCAGTAAAATTGAAATAAAAAGTGTGTTTTTCATAATTCTGCATTTTAATATTTATCTAGAGATGGGTAATAAAAGTAAATTGTGTCCTTGGTAATGGGTTCAAAACCTCTACCTGGTCCGTAAACAAAAACTCTGCGAAATGCTTTAACCCTGTCAGGACTCCAATTTTTCATTCGTTCTGCCAATTCCATTTGATAATTATTTTTCATCTCTATAT
>Ga0315331_10004257_pt1 | contig 10813 bp, 6 predicted proteins | sample M160m34915metaG_FD_203456 | JGI IMG/M metagenome (GOLD analysis project Ga0315331, IMG submission 203456) | Ammonia-oxidizing marine archaeal communities from Monterey Bay, California, United States - M1 60m 34915 | ecosystem: Environmental > Aquatic > Marine > Intertidal zone | place: USA... | reverse complement strand
CGATTGGGCGCCAGCACCGGTAATCGTGATGTTGGATGTGATATCAAGATCACCGGTTAATCCTGTATTTTCATTAATTCCAATAATAGATAGTTCATGTATTCCTGCAGGTACCGTTATCGTAGCAGGTCCTACTATGATGTTTGCTTCCATAACAGCTGCTCTTAGAGAACAGAAACCTGTTCCATCATCGCAAAGCCCATCGCCTGGATTCGAATCTGGAGTGTCGCCAGTTGTTGTAACTGAAAAAGATTGCGCCTGACTAGAAAACAGTGAAATTAAAATAATATTGGCCACAAGGATGAAATGTCGAAATGTGCGTAGAATGGCGTTCATTAACTGTTCGATTAGTAGTTGTGTTCAACAGACGAATATATAAGTCAGCGTTGCCTTGAAATTATGAAAAAACCCTTACATGAAGTAATTGTGCAGAAGATGATTTTATTTCTAAGTATTTTTCAAGAGTTGCTAAGGGAAAATTTAATCGATATTAATTTGGTCTTATGTTATTTAAAAGTGAATAAAACGACTTTGATTAAGAATTAGGCAGTGTTTTAATTTACTGGAGTAATTATTTAAATTGTCATTGGGTGAATTCGAAAATTATTTTATTGCGGTTAATGGTGCTCAGTACTTCGTACATAATGCACATCATTGATAGGGAATACAAATATTAAAGCAAGACCCTTTGTTCATTTTGCTTTCTACGTCTATCGTACCATTATTTAACTCGATGTAGTCTTTTGCAATTGCCAATCCTAAACCTGACCCAGGAACATCAACCGCATTTTTAGCTCGGTGAAAGGGTTGGAATAAATTTTCTATTTCTTCTTCAGGAATGCCAATTCCAAAATCTCTTATTGCAATTTCAACAATATTTGCTTTATAATTTAAGGTAACTAATGGATTTTTTGTCGTAGAATACTTAAAAGCATTGGCAATAATATTAGTTAATGCATGACGCATCATTTTAACGTCAAATTGAAGCTTTCTGGGTGTCCCCAATGACTCAACTTCTAGATAACGTCCGTCTGATTGAATTTCCTTGAATTGCAGCGCTAAATCTGTGATGAGTTGAGTGATGCTCTGCTCCCTTTTCGACACCGTCATTTTACCAGCAGAAACTTTGCCAAGAATGAGTACATCATCCATTAGTTCTGTCATTCGAATAATTTCTCTTGAAATATGACCAGTATATCGTTTCAATCGTTCTTTTATAGCGGGGTCACTCTCATTTGCAACAAAATTTAAAAGGTCGGAGTTAGATTGAATAATGGCTAGTGGGGTTCTGAATTGATGAGAAGTAACGGAAACAAAATGCGATTTCATTTTTCGCAAATGCTGCTCTTGGACCAGGGCTTTATTTAATTCAGCTGTTGTTTTTTCTAATTCATTATTTTGAGTCCGAAGCTCCTTGTTGTTTTGCTCAAGTTTAGCAGTTTGTTCACTAATCAGCTTTTCCAGGTTTTTCTGATATTTTTGTAGTTTTTCTGTCGCCAGAGCTTGTTCCAGTTTTGTCGAAACCATTGCTGCCACTGTCGTGAGCATTTTAAAATCTTGTTCATTGAAAAAGTTGGAGTCCGGATGTTCAGAATCAATAACACCTAGCACAACGCCGTTAGAGATAATGGGTATCGTAATTTCCGAGAGTCTTCTCTCGTCATCGAGTATGTATCTTTCATCAGTACTGGTATCAGCAATATTTTCTCCAATACCATTTAAAAACACCTGTCCAACAATTCCTTTTCCTGGTGCTATTTTAATGGGTGCTAGTACCGAATGATCTTTGATATTCTTCGGACCATAAGCGGCACGTTGAATAAGCATGTCCTCTTTTTCATCATATAAGTAAATAATACAGTCTAGGTAATTTAAAGCCGCAATCGCATTTTTTGTTACACCCCATACGATATCATCAATTGTTTTGGCATTAACCAAAATGACCGCGAAAGAATTGATCACTTCCAGATATGTTTCTTTTAAACGAAGCTCTTGTATTTGTTTGTTGAGCACTTTTTAATTTTTTGGGATTAAATTTTACGTCAAATTAAAGATAAAGAACTTCCAGACAAGAGATGATTAAAGCTAACGTAAATTTAACTGCGGTAATCTGGATTACAATTTAATTTTTATTCCGGCATTAAAAAAGAATCCGTCTAATGGAGCCCATACTTCGGTGTATTGTGGGGTAGCGTATGGCGCGGAAATCAAACTTTCGTATTTTGATTGTCTTGTATCCGTGAAATTTTCGGCATTCAAGAAAATAACAAAGTTATTTAGTGTTCGTTCCACAACAATTCCAGTTGTAAATATTGCAGGGGAGTTTAATTGAGAAGATAGAACTTGTTCTGATTTGTATTCATAGTCCCATCCAATTCGCCAGTTATTTTCAACCACGAAAAGTAAATCTCCTTTAATGCTGTGCTGAGGTGTTAGTGAAAGGCGCCTGTTGTAGTTGTCGTTCTGAAGAAACGCATCTGTATAAGTGTAACCAAAAAACCAGGTAAATTTTCCTACTGTTAGTTTTAGTTGCGTTTCGAAACCACTGCTATTTACGTTACCATCAAAACTTTCATAGAACAGGTTGTCAGTAGTATCTGCTTGTAATAGGATTGGATTGGATATTAAATTGTAAAAGAACATTTGATTAAAAGTGAAAAGGACCTTATCCGAACCGAATGTCGTTCTGTATTTAAAGTCAAAATTGCTACCATATGAACGTTCGGGCTTTAACACTTCAAAATCTACAGGTTGTATATTCTTATATCCAAATGGCTCTGCTTCTTCGTTAAAAATAGTAGGCATTCTGTAGCCCATACCACCGCCTAAACGAAAAGCAAAATTTGTATTGAGTTTATAGAGTGCGCTGATTCTTGGTAGAACAAATATTTCTCCATCATTTTGAGTGAATTTGGTGTGTGCTTGTGCCCAATCTGTTCGCAAACCACTTTCCAAAGCAAATTGTTCATTAACATCCCAAAGATGATTTAGATAGCCGCCAATCGTAAAACAGGTTTGGTTTCTTAAGTTGTTGGTATCTACTTGTTGTTCTGAGAATTCATCAGAATAGGCATTAAAACCAATATTAAGATTATGTTTTGGCTTATTCAAGTGGTAGTTTAATTCGCTAAATGTGTTCAGTTGTTGGCCTCCAAACTGTGTTTTTTCGCCAATGGCGTTCGTATTAATTTCGATTAGCCGATCATACAAACTGACACTGTTTTTTAAAGTGATGGTACTGTAAGAAGTTATCGAACGTTTCATCGATAATTGAGTAGTATATCGACTACTGTTTTGTTTGTCTAGGTAGAAATGATTACTGTCAGCTTGTTGATTGTTTATTAACCTCATGTCTCCCCCTGTTCTAAGCTCTGCTGAGATAGTTGCTCCTAAATAGAGCTCAGTTTTATCGTCTGGAAAAAAGAACAATTTAGGATTGAAATTAATTTTCGAAACTTCCGGAATATCAGCATAGCCATCGTTATCAGGATCGTAAGCTGTTTGTTGATGAAAAGTAGCCAGATTTGTAAAACCAAATTTTCCAAATCTTCGCGAGGCGAATGCATTAAAGTCTTTAGCTCCAATGTGAGAAAAGTTGATGTGTAATAATGTTTCTTCATCAGTTACTTTTTTGGTTAAAAGGTTGATTAACCCACCTATGGCACCTCCACCATATAGTGTGGATGCAGAACCTTTGATGTATTCAACTTGTCTCAGGTCTAATGGTGGAATTTGCAGCACATCCAGACTCCCGGAAAATCCTCCATAAAGTGGAAACCCGTCTTTAAGCATTTGGGTATAACGTCCATTTAGTCCTTGAATTCTGACTACAGCACCGTTTGAAGATGCTGCTGTAGTTTGTACTTGGATACCTGTGCTATGCGTTATTAGGTGTGCAATTTTACTAGGTTCCATGGAGGCAGCTTCATCAATCTCTTCTGTGAGCACTTCGGTTCTGGTAGGTAAATCTGCAACTGATTTATTCGCTCGCGTAGCTTCAATAACAAGTTCGTCGAGTTCTAATTCATTTGCAGCTAATACTACTTTTTTTGCGGATGAATCCGACAAGGGAAAGTTTACATTAAGCACTATATCTTTGTATCCACCAAAGGTTATTAATATGTTATTATTTCCATTTGGGATGCCAGTTAGAATTGCATTCCCTTTAAAATCTGTATAGACTTCGTTATCAGATGCTTCAAGGGATATTTTTGCATTCATGATGGATTGATTGGTTAAGCTATCAAAAACGATAACCTTAACTTGGTTTTGCGCAAATCCTAACAGCGAAATTAATAGTATGAAAACGGTTAGTAAATATTGTTTTCTCATCTTTATCGGAATATTGTATGACCTTTTTGGAAGGTAAAGTTAATGAAGACATTGAATTTTTCTTGTTTCATAAAAGCTCCACTTTTAGTGTTAATCACCTCGATACTCAATTTTCATAGATTCGTGGCGTTTTTGGTTGGTTTGAAAAATAAATTGATCTTTTCGCTTACCATGTTTTATGATTACGGCACACGTGTTTTCACCTGAAGTACCTTGATTATGGGCCATCAATGTGAGTAAATGTACACCTTCCTCAATATGAAGATGAATTACTTTCTTCTTTCTTTTTAAGAGGTATCTAACTAGAATAAGGTCATTATTAAGTCGAATAGAAACGGTGTCTCCATCTATCGCGCTGTGGTCCCAGACTTTGATTTTGATTAACTGAGCACTCACTTTTAAATGATTTTTTGTTATCGTAGGTCGATCTAATATTGTAGGCGAGATTGCTATTAGCGGTTTAGGGTTAGTTATTTTGTTTTTCTTTCTAAAGTGCCAGTCGTATTTTAAATAGATACCTAGGTAGCTTCCGTGAAAAGAATATTGCGCTTGCGCGTTTGTGCCACTTAGTAGCGCTTCAAGCAATGGGGCCGTTGCAATGTGCCTCTTAAAAGTAGCTGCAACAGTAAAGTGATTCCCTTTAATTTCTTGTTGAAATCCGACGTGAGGAGCAACAAAATAACGAAGGCCTTTGTTGGCATGCGCATAGATGTCAATATCCTGTTCGTGGTGTTCTAATTCCAAATAACTCGCGTTGTTCATTCCTCCACCAACACCGACACTTAAATGGCTAAGCTTGTTTTTTTCTAAAGGAAAAATTAGTTGCAAATCCGAACGAAAATAACCACCAAAATAAGACATGTCATAATTGAAGTTTTCGAGATAAAATTTTTGACCGAAGCACTCAATTCCTGCACCTATTGACAGATCAATTTTTTCTTTCCATAGGTAACCAATTTGAGCAAGCAAATCAAGGCCATAACTCTGTCCTAATCTAAATTTATCTGTTCCAGTATTTTTTAATTTTCCTAAAGAAGGTCCTACTGCGAGAATACCAGATATATGATAAGGCCTCTTTTCTTGACTAAATGCAAAAGATGCGTACAATAGCAGTAAAAAAGTAATTCTTTTTTTCAATCTGTTGATTTTATTATCCTGGTAGAATATTGTTTTGCTGTCTTAAAAAATAACTTAATTCAAACGCCCCATCTTCTCAAAGATCAGTTAATATAAGCATCTATGCCTATTTTTAACAAATCAAAATCTCATCATTTCTTCAGAAGCTGTATCCTTTTAGCGATTTTTACTTTTTATTATTTTGTAACAGATTACCAACACAATAACTAAACCAATAACCAAAGAGATTATCAGCGGAATATTAACAATGTTTAGCAAAATAATCCACTGGTTGATATAGGGAATGCGCAATTGAGAACCAGTATCCTCATTAAACTCTTTTTTAAAAGCCCTGACGAATTTCGTTAGCGTTTCTTTTCTGGTGCTGTAAAACGTATCAAGAAAACTTCCTTGAACGTATTTATTTAAATACTTTTTATAGGACACCCGGAAGGTAGAGTCATTAAATATTTTTTCGTGATGAGCGGGATTTAGACTTTGATCTTTGCTAACCAATGTATTACTGCGTTTGGTGTCTGAATCAAAACCTACAGGTTCAAAACGGCCCGAAGCAGGATTGAAGTAAAACCTGCAGTTTAGCCAACGCAAGGAATGCGGACCGCCAATTAAATCTACTAGAGCATAGTATTTTGCCATCAGGTCCATATCAAAAACTTCATGGGCTTCAGAATTCCCAAGTTGGTAGCTCTTTAATAACATAGAAATTTGCATGTAATATCGTTTCTTCCGTTCTGTTTTATTGAAATTAAAGCATTTTATCTTTGCTTCTTTATAGGATTTCGTGTCAAATTCACGAGTAAAGTTGTTTAAACCTTCAGGCCAGTAATATTCATCGTCAAATCTCATTATCGGTCCATGTGGTCGATTCCAATTTTTTTCAATTCCGGGATTTGAGAAGTGTTCTTCTGCGGCATATAACCCCTTAAATTTACCGTTGATATATACTGATGCAAATGTGTAATCTAAAAAAGGAAGGTTTTCATATTTTAACATTTGATGAAATATCCATTCAGAAACGTATCGTCTGGTTTTAGGATGTTGAAGGCTGATCACTCGTTTCTGATCTCCCTTTCCATATTTTAACCTGAAAGATAGCATGGGAGAATGATAGTGATCAATTTTATCTCCTTTTAACCTGATTGAACCAAGTATTGTGTCAGCGCCTTCAATTATTTTGGCATGTACCCACTTTTTAGTTTGCGTAAAGTCGTATTTAGAAATGGCATTTTGAGCAATCGAATCCATTTTTTCAAGCTGCGTTTCACCGATTATTAAGTCATATCGTTTAAAATCTGTAGGATTAAAATCTGCTGATCCGAAATCTTCTTCTTTCAAAAAGTAATAGGTAATGTAGACTATAAGTGCTAACGGAATCAACCACTTTAGGTACTTTTTCACAGTTTTATTTTATTCTTGGTTTAGCAAGAACATAATCTTCGTATTCCGACAGTTCCATTTCGTTTTTGTAAAGATAGCATACCCTAATTAAATAGTGTTTCTTTGATTAAAGGAATGATTGGCTCAGAAAAAATAAGAATAGCCGTAATTGGAGGTGGTGCCGCTGGCTTTTTTGCTGCGATTTCTTGTAAGCAACACCATCCAGATGCTGATGTAATCATTTTTGAAAAAAGTAATAAGACCTTGGCCAAAGTGAAAATTTCAGGTGGAGGTAGATGTAACGTTACTCATGCCACTTTTGATATAAATGCATTATCAAAAAATTATCCTAGAGGTGAGCGCCAGTTAAGGAAAGCTTTTAGTCAATTTATGACCACAGATACGGTCGAGTGGTTTGAATCAAGAGGAGTTCAATTGATTACTCAAGAGGACAATTGTATCTTTCCTAAGGCTCAAGACTCGCAGGTAGTTATAGATTGTTTGATGCATGAAGTTAAAAAGAGGAATATTACAATACGGCTTCATTCACACATAGATAAAATTGATAAAGCTAATGGGGGATACAATCTGGCAGTTCGAGAGCAAGATGTTTTGTTTTGTAACAAAATTATCGTCGCAATAGGTGGGCAGCCGAAAATGCGTGGATTACAGTGGTTAGCAGATTTAGGTCATAGAATAGAGTCTCCTGTACCCTCTTTATTTACATTTAATATGCCTGATAATTCAATCACCAAATTGATGGGTGTTGTTGTCAACCCGGCTTCTGTAAAAATACCGGGAACAAAACTGCAAGCAGATGGACCATTACTTATTACGCATTGGGGTATGAGTGGGCCAGCAATTTTAAAGTTGTCTGCATGGGGAGCCCGCATTTTAGAAGAGAAAAATTACAATTTCAGTATTCTGGTCAATTGGTTGCATCCAAAAACGGAATCGGACATCACTAATTTAGTAGAGCATGTTATCCTAAGTTTAAACTCCAAAATGGTTAAAAACACAAACCCGTTTGGTTTACCAAACAGATTGTGGAAGTTTTTATTATTGAAATATGCTATTCCTGACGATCAACGCTGGGGTAGCCTAAGTAAAAAAATTAAAAATAAGCTTGTTCAATTGTTATTTGTAGATGAGTACGTAGTTTCTGGAAAAACGACTTTTAAGGAAGAGTTTGTTACGTGTGGAGGTGTGGCACTTGAGGACGTTAATTTTAAATCTATGGAAAGTAAAGTATGCCCCGGGATGTATTTTACTGGCGAGGTGCTGGACATTGATGGGATTACAGGAGGGTTTAATTTCCAGTCTGCTTGGACTACAGGATTTATTGCTGGTAAACTGGGTTAAGACCGCGAACTAAATTCGTGCTTGATACGTAAATAGTTCGTGATATCGCCCTTTTAAATTAATGAGTTCTTCGTGATTCCCTTTTTCTAATATTTCGCCTTCTTCAATTACTAAAATCTGATCGGCTTTTCGAATAGTGCTAAGTCGGTGTGCGATTACAAAAGTGGTCCGCCCTTTCATTAAAGTAGATAAGCTCTCCTGTATTAAGGCTTCACTCTCCGTGTCGAGGTTGGATGTTGCTTCGTCTAAGATTAGTATTTTTGGATTGGCTAAAACGGCTCTGGCAATAGCTATTCGTTGCCTTTGCCCACCGGAAAGCTTAACACCTCTTTCTCCTATTATTGTCTCTAATCCCAATTCAAAACGATCTGTAAATTCATTAACGTAAGCAATTTTAACAGCTTCCTGAATTGCCTCTTCCGTTGCATTTGGTCTCGGAAAAATAATATTCTCTCTAATAGTGCCTTCAAATAAGAAATCATCTTGCAATACAACACCTAATTGCTTTCTGAAACTAGCTAAGGTTACATCAGCTAAGTCGTGACCATCGATGGTTATTTTTCCTGAATCGGGAGTGAGAAAAGACGAAACTAAGCTTGCAATCGTACTTTTTCCCGAGCCAGATGAACCCACTAATGCTGTAACAGAGCCTTGAGGCGCATCAATTTGAATATTTTTCAGTACTTCTTTATTGTCTTCATATGCGAAGGATACATTTTCAAATTTAATGTCGCCATTCATGTTTTTCAATTCGTTAACTCGATTTGCTGCGTCATGCTCCGAATCCATATTCATTATTTCTTCGGTTCTATCTAACCCTGCAAATCCCTCTGTAAGCTGACTGCCAATATTACTCATTTGCACAATCGGCGCAATCATAAAACCTAAGTATAAGGTGAAAGCTAGGAAGTCGCCAAAGGTCAAATCTCCTTCGATTATCATAAAACCACCTATTCCCATGATGCCAACAGAAGCTAATCCTAACAAGAAAGTAGCGGAGCTTGTTACGATTGCCGTAGAGGTTAGACTGGTTTTAACATTGTTATACAGTTTGTTTACTCCCGATTCAAATGCTTTAATCTCTTGCTTCTCTGCATTGAAACCTTTTACAACCCTAACTCCATTCAGCGTTTCTGTTAATCTACCGGTAACTTCAGCATTAATTTTTCCTCTTTCTCGAAAAATAGGTCTTATATATCCAAACGCTTTCATGGCAATAAAGCCAAAAACGGCGACGGGAATAAGCACATAAGCGGTCATCATTGGGCTAATTTTAATCAGCAAGAAAAGGGAAATTACAGCGGTAATAGTTCCGCCAACTAATTGAACCAATCCCGTTCCTACTAAATTTCGCACACCTTCTACATCGCTCATGATTCGAGATACCAATTCACCGGATTTACTATTGTCAAAGAAATTAATGGGTAAGCTCAGTACTTTTTGTTGCACTTTTACTCTAAGCTGTGCAATTAGTCGTTGAGCTTCTACGCTCAGCAATCTAGTAAGTAAAAAGGAAGTTATCGCTTGAATAAGAATAGCTCCAGCTACCCAAAAAATAATGTTGTATAAGGCGTCATAATCTTTGTTGACAATAACGTCGTCCATTAAATATTTTGAAGCACCGGGCAGAACTAAGCTCGCAACCCGGCTAATGACAATTAAAATTAAGCCTACAAAAAGTAATTTTTTACGAGGCCAGATAATGGTTTTGAAAACACTGGCTATAGAGACTTTTCCTTTACTCATTCTGCTATTTATAGCACAAAAGTACTTTTAAAAGTGCGCTAAAAAAGATGCATGATACAAGACTTGTAATAAACCATAGATATGCAATATTTAATGCATTACTTGGGCTATTTACGTAGTAACGATTTGGTTTCATGTGCGATCATAAACGTTTTATGTATTGAACGTCCAGGCGATAATGTGGCTCTTTTTATTTCCATGCTCTATGTCAATCACTCTTATTTCTGTGGGGAGTACTTTTTTTATGGCACGTTTGATATTTTTTAAGTTTTTTTTCTTTGAAATTAAAGAGGTAAACCAATGAACTTGTTCTTTATATGTTGCACTCTCTTGTGCCATTTTTTTTAAAAAGGCCTCTTCACCTCCTTTATACCATAATTCACTCGGTGTGCCTGCAAAATTTCTTTTTTCGTGTCCTGGCAAATCAAGATTAGTAATCTTTCGTTGGTTTTTACGATGCGCTTCTGCTTTATCTTTAGAAAAAGGTGGATTACAAACAACGACATCGAAAAAGTCACCAGGTTGAATAATGTGATTTAATATATTGCTCTTGAACTTTTGGTGCCGTAATGTCGTTTTTTGAAGAATAGAATTTTGACTAATAATATTTTGGGCGTTATGCAAGGCTTCTTCATTTACTTCGCTCCCGGTGCAATGCCAATTAAAATGACACGTTGCCAATATCGGATAGATTAAGTTGGCTCCAGTACCAATATCTAATAAATGAATGTCGGTTTTTTTAACCAGGTCAGCGACGTGTAATAAATAGTCTAGCCTCCCAGGAACTGGAGGGCACAAGTTGTTTTCTGGGATTTGCCAAACGATACCGTAATGCGTTTTTAGTAAAGCTTGATTAAGT
>Ga0315331_10004255_pt1 | contig 10814 bp, 3 predicted proteins | sample M160m34915metaG_FD_203456 | JGI IMG/M metagenome (GOLD analysis project Ga0315331, IMG submission 203456) | Ammonia-oxidizing marine archaeal communities from Monterey Bay, California, United States - M1 60m 34915 | ecosystem: Environmental > Aquatic > Marine > Intertidal zone | place: USA... | reverse complement strand
GAGGAGTTCGCCAACCGTCGCCGCTGGCGCTTTTGGCACTAGGCGTGCCTCGTCTGCGGCATCGAGCTGCTGTTCATCTTCATCGGCGGCCTGATCACCATGGGCTGGTTCAATATCGAGCCGTATGAGGGTCTGCTGGGGGACGGGGTGCAAACGAGCGGGCCGGTGATCGGGACTGGGCTGCTCGTGTCGAGAGCGGACGATGACCAGAACGTGCTGGTGCACAGTGGCAAGGGCGAGGCGACGGTAGAGCTGCGGGCGGCGGACGAGGACAGCACGGCAGGCATCGTGCTCTCCGGGGAGAACATCCCGGGGATGGGGCAGGATCGCTTCAGCCTGGAAGCCGGCGACTTTGGCGACTTTGTCTTGCGGCAGGGCGGCGGGACAATCGCCGATCGTGGCCAGGCGCGGATCCGGATCATTGACCATGATCACGGGATCCGGTCCGCAGATGGTGTGCTGACACGCACGACTTGGGATACCCCGCCCACGTCCAGGTGGTGGGAGACGCACGATGTGGATATCGAGTTGGATCCGGGATCCACGGGAGAGGTAACGGTCCACAATGACGTCAGCATTGGCGGCGATCACATCCGTACACGGACTTCGAACTTGACGGTTGAGGCGGCGAACAACTCCAACGTGCAACTCGTGACGGGTGGCAACGGCTCGGTCAAGATCTACAGCAGGCTGACGGCTTCGGATGGCAGCTTGCAGGTGGCCGGGACGTGTGTGGTTGGAGGGCACGCGCACATGGGCTCATCGCTGCGCGTGGGCCAGGACGCGCGCGTGGGCGGCGACAGCACGATGGACGGCCTGCTGACAGTGGGCGGCGAGGGGACCTTCAGCTCGCACGTCACGGTCAGCGGGCGGCTCGATGTGAACTCAGAGGCCGTGCTGCGCCAGAATGTGCAGGCGCGATCGCTGGAGGTGGTGGACCGGCTGGATGCCTCGGGTCACATGTTCATTGGCACCTCGAACATGGACCAACTTTACGTCCAATCGCACATCTCGTCACGAACGCTGATCTTCGACGAGGATCACAGTTTCGCCCAGACGGGGGCCGGGAGCCTCCAGCTCGAGTTTCCCGACCCGGATCGGAACGAACGCATTTCTTTCCCGGAGGAGACTGGTACGGTGCTGACGACGATCAGCCCGAACAGCCAGCTGGAGCGGGTGGGGAACCTCATCGCGGGCTCGATCCGCGAGGGGTTTGGTGGTGCTCACCTAGCCTACGCCGAGGTGGACGGCGCGTTTATCACCCACAGCAGCGTGAATTTGGGTGACAGTGACTTCGACCTGATCAAGATCACGGGCCGGATGACGAATGACATCATGGTCTTTGACAAGGACGAGGACGGTGTCGGGCTGACCATCAAGTTCCCCGACCCGAGTTCCTCATACCAGGGAAACTATATCGAATTCCCCGACGGCGAGTCCGGCACGGTGCTCACCACCGTGTCGCCGGTGTCCGCGCTCCAAGAGGTGGGCGCGTTGTCAAACGGCTCGATTGTAGATGGCTTCGGTCCCGCACACGTGCAGTCTTTGATCAGCAGCCAGCTTGCGGAGCTGCGCGGCGACAGCATCCTGGGCTCGCGGGTTGAAGATTCGCTGTTCATTGCGGCGCACATCAGCAGCCCCTCTATGATGTTTGACGGCGACTCCAACGGCCGTGGCATGCTCGTGGTCTACCCGGACAACGAGAACACCGTGGTTACCTTCCCGAACGAGACGGGCATCGTGCTCTCCTCCTCGTCGGACTACTCCACTCTCAAGCACGTCTCTGGGCTGCTGTCGGGCTCGCTGGAACCGGGTTTTGGCGCCGCCACTGTTGCCTCTCTCCACTCGACCGGCGACGCCGCTCTCGATGCGGACGTGGCGATTGGTCTGTCGACGGAGGAGTCGCTCACGATTCGCTCCACAATCCGCGACCCGTTCTGGGTGTTCGATGCAAACGCTGACGGTGTGAACAGCATGACCATCGAGTTCCCCGATCCTGCGGGCCCGGAGACGATCACATTCCCCGCAGAGACGGGCGACGTGCTCACAACGGTTAGTCTGTTCTCCTCCCTGACCTCGGTCGGAATCCTCGGCACCGGCGAGCTGGGGCCGACGTTTGGCGACGCCTCGGTCGCATCGCTGACCGCACGGGGCAACAGTGCACTGCAGCACGATGTGATCATCGGCACCAACCAGGAGGACTCCCTCGAGATCAACGGCCACATCACGTCGCGCACGCTTGTCTTCGACGCCGACAAGACAACCGGCGGGCGCATGTCCTTCTCTTTCCCCCACCCGGCCACGGACCGATCCATCGTCGTTCCCGACGAGAGCGGAGACATGCTAACGTCGTCGAGCCGCGACTCGGTGCTCACCTCTGTAGGTGCTCTCGTGGCCGGCTCCATCGGCGGCGACTTTGGCGATATCATAGTCAACGCCGACATCCGCTCCACCGACCCGACGGCTGTGCTCGCTGCTGCAGGCGATTTGCATGTGGACGGCAGTGCGACGCTGGGCAACGAATTTGCCGACGAGGTTTCCGTGCGCGGCACTTTCATCATCAAAAACAATGGCCAGCGTGTGTTTGACGTCAACCCTGAAATGGGCGACACGAGGATCGAGGGCAACCTGCAGGTGGCTGGTGTGATCCGAACCGATTCTTCGTTTGGCGTTGCGGAGATGCAAGTCGCCACAATCAATGAATTCGAGCTTGATGGCGGAGTCACTATCGAAGGCGTGCTGATACGCGACGGCGGTATCCTGCATACCAAGATGGACCGTGTGGACGAGCTCATTCCTGGACACGGCGTGACGATCGACGGCGTCGTGATGAAGAACGGTGCATTGATTACCGAATCTGCGACGGGCACCACAGCGAAAGGTGAGGTAGACATGGTTCGGATCATCAACACAGGCCACGACGCCGACATGGACGAGACCATCACAAATATCAAGTTCCGGCAGACCTACCACGACCTGACTGGGAATGAAGAGCACGAGGAGTCAGACATGGCCAAGATTAGCGCAGTGACGGAATCAGATTGGACACAGCGGGAGGACTCGCGCAGCGCTTATCTGAAGCTATCCGTTGTAAACTCCGGCGTAATGGAGGAGCGGATGCGGTTAACTGCGGAGGGTGACATGTTGCTCAACACCGACAGTTTCATCGTCGACGGGCCTACTGGCGACACACTCATCCACGGCAACGTGCTCGTGACCTCCAGGGACGGGACAGACGAGCGTGAGCTTGCGATCACGTCGTCGGCCAACACAGCGTCGCTGAGGGTGGAGGGTGGAGACACCTCACCTGGGACGATGATCATCAAGGGTGGCGCGACTGGCAACGCCGAGGCCACCCTCCAGGGCGGCGAAGACATGGACGCGAGCCTGACGTTTGTCGACCCGAGCGCCACCGACGGCTCGTCTTACAGCATCCTCGTGGACGGAGCCTCGAACTTTCTTCAGATCACAGGATCGATGAATCCAGCGCCTACGGGCAGACGGCGTGTACAAACGGTCTCGACCGATGTATTGGCCACGTTCATGCCGGTGCTGGAGTCGACGAATCTGAATGGAGTGACTCACACGTACTCCTCGCTGCGAGGCGCGATGAACGTCACAGGTGAATTGGCGGCCGAAAACTGCGACGTGCGTGGAGACATGGTGTCAGGAACCTTGACGAGCTTGGGCAACACGCAGCTCGGAAGCAACGCCAGTGATAGTCTCACCATCCCTGGGCGCCTCGCGCAGGGGTTCCTTCTCGTCGACGCGGCCGGTGATGCCGACCCCGGCTCCATCAATATTACGTTCCCGCAGGCCTCCGTTCCGTACACAATCGGGTTTCCAGCAGAGAGCGGCGAAGTCATCACGACAGCCAGCAACTTCAGCACACTGCAGGCGGTCGGCGACGTGAGCCAGGGGAACCTTATCGAAGGGTTCGGCAAGGCAGAGGTCAATTCGCTCGTGGCGGTCGCTGGCTCGGAACTGCGAGGCGGGGTCTCGATTGGCAACGCGACCGACGATCCAATCGCTGTCCACGGATTCATCACGACCGATCATTTGGTGTTCGACGGTGATAATGACGGCGACTGCCTGGTGCTCATGATACAAGACCCGGCGACGGATTGGTCGTACCAGGGCGAGTTTGTAGTGGTCGACATCGATGTGGTGGACAACATGGCGCCCGAGGAGCTGCGCTGGCAGCTGATTCGCATCGACACCGGCGAGACGGTGGCATCCGCAGTGGGCCAGGTGAATGGGCTGGGAGGCATCCAGGGCGCGCGCTTAGAGCTGCTGCCCAACGGCCAGGAGTACAAGTTCACCATCTTCGACGACACCGGGACCGGCATTTGGAACTTGGGCGGGGGAGAGGGAGTGCAGGTGAATCTTGGGGGCGTAGAAGTTGGCAGTGCCACGCGCAACAACGGCTTTGGCGGGCCGGGCAACACTCCGGTCGAGTGGAGCGCGTATTTCCGCGCAGGCAAGTCGGAGGCGGACACGCAGACGTTCTGCAGCTCGAATGCTGGATTCACTCCCGGCAATGCGGCCAGCTGCACCGGCGCCTCACCCGAGTACGTCGGGACGTGCGCCGCGATATGCACCGGCACCCGCTCCGACACTAACACGCTCTACGACAGAGACAGCAACGCGTTGCCGAGCCTGACCGACTGCAAGACCGCATTCAATGTCGCGCCCAACACGACAGCGGCGAGCTGCCCGGCCGGCTGCACGTATGCTGTGGAGGGCTCTCACACGACGATGGCGGCCTGCAACGCTGCCGCTGGTCTTTGGATCTCGTACCGCTGCGAATATTCAGCAGACGACCCTTCCACTGGAGACAATGAGGAAGCTTGCAGCGCTGAATTGATCCCAGTGCCGCCGGCCGCGATTAGCGGGGCAGGAACACGGGATCCGGAGTACACTGGCCAATGGGAGGTCGCCGAGGCCTGCAAAGCCACAGACCCGAATGATTTGGGCCACGTGGCCACGTGTGCGGCCGTCGATGTGAGCGGTGACGATGACGCGGCCGATAGGACATCGTGCGGACTGGCTGGCGGAGGGGTGTGCACCTACGTGACTGCGGTTGCGGGGCACTGCAGCCAAGGCAAGACCAACATTGTGCACTTCCCGCAAGAGGACGGCACCCTGATCGCCAAGCATGCTGGCACCACCAGCACCACGTACCTCGATGGCAACGTTCCCGCAGACGTGGAAGCCAGGGCGACCGGCACGTACCTGGACGGCAACATCTACCTCGGAACGGAGAACAGTGACCGCGTGATGTTCCCGGGGCAGATTGATGGCACGGTGCAGTATGCATCGTCTTCTGCTGTGCTGGGCACCTCGGCGATGCATTTTGGCGCCGACACCTACGGCACTGAGCAGCACTACGAGATTTGCGAGCCGCGGTACAAGCTGGAGTGCGGAGCTGTTGTGCTCGACCAGGACGCGGCGACCAACCAGGTCAACTGCGAGGCTGTCGTCAAGGATGGCACGCAGCTGTCTGCGTGCACGTACTACGCCGACGATCCGGCGACCGCCGCGCTTGGCGATGAGCTGTGCTCTCCCACTGCGACGGATCATTGCGCATCGGTGGATATCAGCGTGTACTCAGCAAGCTGGAGCGAGCGAGCGTGTGAAGGCAATGACCCGGCTGCAGCGGAGTGCACGTACTCCGCGGCGGGTGGGGACGCGTACACGTCCGCGTACAAGCTCACACTCGGCGCTCCACCGCTTGTCGACGACCTGCTTCTCATGCTGCCGCACGAGAACGGAGTGATATTGTCGAACACCAGTCAGGTCTCCTCGTTGGTTGTGCTGGGCGACCTGAATTTCCTGAATGTCGATGGCGACACGGAGATGAGAGGTGACATCACGCTTGGCAACGCGCCTGCCGACAAGGTCAATTACGTCGCCGCGATCCACGGCACCAACGCCATGTCTTTCGACGGCGGCTATGCCCCATCTTCAGTCACTAGCAACGTTGCTCAAGGCCGACCAGTCTCAGCCAGCTCCAAAGACGACGATCTGGACGGGTCTGGCAACGCGCTGGAGCCCGATCCGCTGCAGCGTACTGCTTCACAAGCCGTCGACGGAGCGCACGGCCCTTGGCTTGTGCCTGGGCACGGCATAGAGCACATGTGGATGTCTGGCGACAGCAGCCCGTACCACTGGCTCGCCATTGACTTGCAGACCGCGTTTGATGTAACGGGTATGGAAATTTATGGTGCGAATGACGACGGCACCGCGGGGGATTTGTGCGATTACAGCCTACTCTACCGGCCCTACACGATGGGGCAGGTGCCAGAGGTCTGGGGGTCGGTGATATCGAACCTGAGGGCGGACTACGGGACCTTCGGCGGCTGCAGTGCCTGCGAGACCGACTGGAAGGGGTTGTTTGCATCGCCGCGGTGGAGCGGCCCTGCGCAAGGCTGGCTCGTGGCCTTCGAGTCGGGCACCGTCGACCAGTCGCACGGATACCACACCTTCGCGAGCGTCAAGACCATGCACGTGCGGCTCGACATCAGTATGTCACAAGGGTGCCGAGACTCCTCTCCTCAGAAGGCGATCATCTCTGAGGTTATGATCTACGGCACCGACGTGCGGGCACTAACGACCCTTTCTGTGGTCGCGCCGACGCAAGACCGGACAATCACGCTGCCGGACGAGACCGGCACTGTGCTGACCCACACGTCGTTGATCTCGTCGCTCACGAGGGTTGGGGCGCTCTCCGCTGGCAGCACGGTGAGTGGCTTCGGCCCGGCCACCATCGACCTGGGCCTCACTTCCACGGGCACCGCGACGCTGGACGGCGACGTGTACATCGGCGACGCGCCCTCCGACTCCGTCTACGTCCGGGGCAGCCTTGTCGGTGACGGGACCGGTGCCTTCCTGCAGGTCGACCAGGACCGATCGAACTCCTTTGAGCTGACGCTGGCCCTGACAGATCCGACAGCGGACCAGACGATCACCTTCCCAGACGAGACGGGCGAGGTACTGACTACTGTCAGCGAGATATCGGCGCTGACGACGGTGGGCAATCTAATTTCTGGCAACATCGGCGTGGGTTTTGGTGACATCGAGATCGGCGATTGGTCTACGTGCAATATCAACGCTGGGACAACTACCGCTGTCCTCGCCTCCGGCTGTCGCACCCTCAGGGTGGCGGGATTGACCTCCTTTGGAGGGGAGGTGGTCTTGGGCGCCGGTGCAGACGGCTCGTTGGATTTCCAGGGACCGATACGCAACACGCAGGTCGTCTTTGAGGACCCGGCGAGCGCGACACCTGGGAAAGTCATCCTGACGACCGAGGTCCCGGCAGTTGCGGGGCAGGTGCGCACCGTTCGTTTGCCGAACTGGACACCTACTTCCGGCGACGACAGCCGATTCCTCGCCACCCGGAAAGACACGGAGATGGCCGACCTCGCGACCGTCGGCACGCTCAGTGGTGGCGCGATCGGGACGGGCTTTGGCGCCATCTCGACCGCGGATGCGTCGGGGATCTCGACGACCGGCTCTGCACCAATCGTGGCCGGTGGCCCTCTCGAGGCGAAGGGCGCGACAGTGCTGAGCGGCATCGTGTCGGTGGATGCGATTGGCGGCGTTCTGACGGTGCCCACCGACACGACCGTGTACTTGGTCAGGCAACCGGGAAGCGGAGCTGTGGCTGGGTGCTCCGTGGATCTGCCCGATGCTCCGCCGACCGTGGGCAGCGCGTCGCCGGACGGCCAGATGCTGCTGGTCAAGAACAGCAACGGCAATTCCATAAGCACGGTTTCGGGCGACGGGTCGATCACAATCATCGCCGGTGAGTCGGCGCTCTTCATCTACATGGGCGCGGGGCTCGGTTGGTCCCGCTTTGTTCTGTGAAGGCTGCAGTTTGCACCGGGTCCCCTTGCGTGTACTTACGAGTACCAGCACCCTTGCGTGTATCGGCACCCTTGCGAAGGCGACCCGTTCTCGCTCACGGTACATGGGCGGCCGAGCTCATCGAAAACCGAGTGTTTGGAGACGCCGTTTGACCCCGCGGCGCCAAAAAAAAAAGCGGGTTGAAGGAATGAAGGGGATTGCCGGGGGTGAGGCAGTACAGAGCGTTGTCTTCGCCCTCGTAGCCTTTGTTCACCACTGCCTTGTTCCAGTCTGGAACCTCGCCGTGTGATTCACCAAAAAGATTGAAGCATTTCAAGGAGGTCTATTTGGAATTTGTGAAATGCATTGCTAAGGTACCTCAAGGTAGAGTTTAGAGGAGAGAGTTGAAAACAACTACGTAAAGAAGCCGATACCGCCCAGCAGCGCGACGCGGCGCTTTGTAGTTTGGCTGGCGTATTTCTTCTCGGCCTTGGAGCGCCCCGACGCGGGCTTCTTGAAGGCCCTCCCCCATTTCCGCTGGTTGCTCGTCCACATGCCCAGCGCCTCGCTCCACCAGTCTGGCGCCTCCTTGGTGCCGAACTTCTTGTTCATCTTCTTGCCCCAGCTCTTCGGCACGGCGGTGCAGCCACCCGACTCTTCCTTGAACACCACAAGCTGCGCGAGCAGCTTCGCCCAGGCCGTCTCCAATGGCTCCCAGTCGAGGCCGATGCCGTCCAGCAGCGCGACGCGGCGCTTTGTAGTTCCTCCACCCGGAGAAGATCCTCAGGTGGAGAAGATCCTCGGGAAGCGGCAATGTCCGTGTACTGCACTCTGGTCAACCCACTGAACCGTGCTGGCTCACAAAGGGTCAGATCCTGTGGCCGTCAATCCACTACGCTTGCGCCAAGCTCGCGGAGTTTGATGAGTTGACCAGGCCGCGGAAGAGGCAGAAGACGGCGGAGCCTGCGGAGCCGGACCCAGTGGAGGAGGCGCGCAGGCTCCCGAGGCGATCGTCGCCCAGCTGACTGACTGAAACCAGGCTATTATTGTGATCACAATTTACCTGCTCCGTCTACACACGTGTCTAGCTAGATCTAGTACTTTTGTGTGTTGCCCGTTCGATAGGGACCAGCTTGTGAGGGCTGTGCTGGAATGGGGTTGTCGGTTGCAGATCGGCTGCTTTCGGTGGTCACATTTGCTGACCCTAGGGTGGCCGAGGCAACCGGTCGCCGTTGCCTTGGTTCCCCGGGTGTCCTCTCACCTCTCACCCAGATGAGCTGCACGTCCCGTCTCTCCTTCTCCTCCGCGTACAGCTTGGCTGCGGCGCCTTCTGTGTTCACGGAGGGCCCTTGGGTGGCGTCAGAAAGAACACATAGAAGACAGTTTATGTCCTACTTTTATTGTTTAAGCGAAAGCAGGCGGCGTTGGATGAGGGCAAGGCGGCGGGCGCTGACAAGCCAGGCGAGCTGGGTCGCTGCAAGCGAATTGTGACACACGGTTGCGCGCTGGTGAAATCGACGCTGCGCAGGCGAAGGACGAGGCCAAACGAGAATGCAACTACTTGTTGGAACCTAACAACAGCTAGCTGGGGTTAGGTCCCGGCTCCGGCTCCACTACTGGCTGCTGGTTGCTCCGTGGCTTCAGCTGGAGCCGCCGCCGGTTGCCGCCACCACCACCCGCTGCGCGCTCGCTACCCCGAGCGATTGGCTCCCGTCGGCCCCAGTCGCGATCATCTGCGGAACCGCGAGACTGGCGTGCGGGAGCCTGTCCGCGCGGGTCGCCATCGGCGAAGCTGCCAGCGCCGCTCGCGCGATTGTCTGGCCGTGGCGCCTGGACCTCTCCGCGAGACCACGTGCCGGCACGACTTGTTGGCGCAGCACTCACGCCCCCGTCGCTCCGCGGGTCCGCTGCCACTTCTTCGCGCGAAGTCGGCCCTGCGCCCGCGCCGCGCCAGTCTGAACTCTCGGTGGCTCTCTGTGGCGCGTCTTCTGCGCGCACCGGCGCCGAATCCGAGCGCCAGTCGCTCGCTGCATTGCTGCGCAGCCCCGGCTGCGTGCTCGCATCGGCTGCCTGGTCCTCGGAGCCAACCGGGGCCGCGGAGGAGCGCCAGTCGGCGTTACCGTCGAAGCCGCCGCGGGCTGAATCTTCCTCGCCGCGTGTCGACGGGCCTGCCGAGATGACACGCCAGTCATTGTCCTGGTCAAAGCCCCCTGCGCCCGTGCCCCTGGTTTCGTCGCGGGATGTCGGGCCGACAGCGCTTCCGCGCCAGTCGGAGTCGTGATCGAAGGCCGAACGCCCGTCGGCGTCGCTGCGGGAGGTGGGGCCGCCACCGCCAGCGCGCCAGTCGGCCTGCTCGTCGGCGTAAGCGCCCGGAGCGGGGCCGGCCGGGCCGTCAAAGCCCGCCTGGCCCCGCGGGTCTCCGCCATCGAAGCCGCCGCCGCGATCGTAGCCTCCCCCATATCCGCCGCCGGGGTCCCGGCTGGTCGGGCCCATCGCGTTGCCTCTCCAGTTGCCGTCTTCGTCCGCCGCGGACGGTGGCGGACCCATGCGGTCATAGCCATCGTGGCCGTCGTCGCCGTACCCGCCTCCGCCACCGCGCGGGCCGTCGAACTGCCCATCCGCGGTGGCCGGGCCGCGGCCCACGCGCTGGTCGCGCATGTCTTGGTCGAACCCGCCGCTTGCGCCAAACTGGCGGCCCATGGGGTCTGCACCCATGCCGGTGGGAGCCGTGGGAAGCGCCATTTCCCTGCCCCCAAGAGCCGCGACGCCGGAGGAGCCTTGGTTGAACTCGGCGACTGCGGGCGCCAGCGTGAGAGAGCAGCAGCGCGACAGGGCAGGGGGGGGGGGGGCTCTCACGATCCATCGTCTGCCCCTTGGCCTTGCTCTTGCCCTTCTTTTTCGGCATTGTGTGCGTGTGTCGGGTTTTCCCCAGCGTCGGTGTCGCAGCGTCGTCCAGGCACCGAGAG
>Ga0315331_10004253_pt1 | contig 10818 bp, 23 predicted proteins | sample M160m34915metaG_FD_203456 | JGI IMG/M metagenome (GOLD analysis project Ga0315331, IMG submission 203456) | Ammonia-oxidizing marine archaeal communities from Monterey Bay, California, United States - M1 60m 34915 | ecosystem: Environmental > Aquatic > Marine > Intertidal zone | place: USA... | reverse complement strand
GGAAATTGAAAAACTAACTGACACTGTAGATTACGGTGACGATGAAGAAGAGTATTACTCAATGTATGAAGAAGAAGTATCTGAATTAAATGATAAAATGAACGAATATGAATCAATACGTGAAGAACTACTTAATCAGATAGATGATATTGAAACAAAGGTGTACGAAGAGAATGATGAGTTAGAAAGTTTTTACGAAGATTATCAGTGGTATGTCGATGATAAAAAATTTAAAGAACTTTTTATAGAAAAAAGAACAGAACTAATTTTTCAAGAAATGAAAGAATACCCACTGGGGTATGTTTTGGATAGTGAAATATACTTAGACGATGCATTAAATGAAGGTATAATATACCTTAATCATGATGATGAAACTATCATATCTGAGGCGATTGAATTTTACGGAGTAAATGATTTTATTGACGGAACCTCAATTATTAATTCTGAAGATGCAACAAGTGATCAGTTCGGTTTCGAAGACGAACACTTTTATGTTTTTATTTCATATTAAATTTGACATAATTAAAAAAAATCCATATTATTATAATAAAAAAATATGGGTAAATCTAAAGAAAGGGTTGTTCACCCTAATCACTACAACAGAGGTATAGAAATGTGGGACTACGCACATTCTCATAACTTAGATTTCTTTGAGGGTAACGTTGTTAAATATGTTACTAGATGGAAAGATAAAAATGGCATTGAGGATTTAAAGAAAGCAAAACAATACTTAGATAAATTAATTGATTTACAAACACTAAAGAATGATTAGAGAATTTACAGACAAAAGAGGAGATTTTATTTTATTTGATTCAAAAGAATGTAGTCAAGTAAATGTAGTAACTAATACTGAAAAATATACATTTAGAGGGTTACATTATCAAACTGATCCACCACAAATAAAAACAGTTAAAGTTATACAAGGGAAAGTTTTAGATATATTATATAATTTAAAAACGGAAAAGTTAGAATTCTATACTTTAAATAAAGACTCAAAACCACTTTATATCGGTAAGGATTATGCGCATGGTTATTTAACATTAGAACCTAATACAATATTCACATATGGTGTTGAAGGTGATTATAACCCTGAATCTGAACATAGTATTATATGGAGTGACATTCCTTCTTTAAGAGAAGTAGTTATGTCACATGTAAAATATAAAAATCTTTTAATTATTTCGGAAAAAGATAAAAAGGGGAAATGAAGGTAATTGTTGCAGGTAGTAGAAATTTTAACAACTATTACAAACTTAGAGATAAGTTAAATTCTATTTTAAGGAATCAAAAAGAAGTGACTATCATTTCGGGTACTGCGAGTGGTGCGGATAGGTTAGGGGAAAGATATGCAACTGAAAACCACTACGAATTAGAAAAATATCCAGCGATGTGGGATGTGTTCGGTAAAAGTGCGGGTTATAAAAGAAATGAAGAGATGTCGAATGTTGCAGATGCATGTATAGTTTTTTGGGATGGAAAGAGTAAAGGGACTAAACATATGATAGATATTGCAAAAAAAAATAAATTAAAGTTGCGCATTATTATGTTTTAGCATATTTATTTCGAAAATATGTTATGGATTATGTGATAGAAGAAGTATTTGAAATTTTATGTGATATTGACAAAATACTCACATTTAAGTTTAGATTAGAATCTGACGGTGAAGATCAATACAGAGAAATTTTAGATAGTGATTATTTTGAGTGGTGTTACGAAAAGTATATAAGTGAAGAAGGTAATAATTATGAAAATGATTATGAAGAAGAAGGTGACATCTATTTTAATGATGTGTTTAGTGTAGATATGTGGAATATGTATTACTGTAACGAAGAAAGTGTTATGGATTTTATATATGAAACATATTTAAATGAAGAACATTTACCATCACCTAAAAATTAATTAATAAGTCCCATAATCATCTGTTAAGTAATTATGGTGGTAAATATAGTCTTCGTACTGAACCTCAACGTATATAGTTTTTTCTGTTTCTTTATCTAATACTTTAATTATAGTTTGTGATGAACCATCTAATATAACATCCCTATCGAATATCATAGATAGTACAGGTTCCAGATCTTTAAAATCTATACCTAAATAATTTAAATTTTTAAAGTAAGGTGGTTTAACAAAGTTAGATAGTTTTGTATGGTACTTATGAAATTTATCTTCTGATTCAGTAAAAAATTTATCTTTTTTAATTTCTATTGGTGCTTCTTCCCAGTTATTTAAGTCAGTATCGTATATAAGTTCTGTTTTTCCTAAGATATCAACTACAATTCTTTTTCTACCATCACTGTCTTTATATTTTTTAGAATCACTGTTGTCGAACAATTGCCAATCTGGTTTTTTACTTTTATCAATTAAACCACTCTCAAAATATTTTAAATCTCTTTTACTATCTCTCACATATAAATGATAATCATTACTTTCTTCATTATGATTGTCATCCTCGACAAATCTTATTTTGGTATCATCACCAAACAATATTTTAAATATTTGTCCCATACTATCCTTATCAAAACCCATCTTTAAAAGGAAATCCCCATATGGTGGTTTTATCATCTCTACCACCTTACTATAAAGTTTATCTTCAACAGATTCGTTAAAAGGTTTCTTTCTATCTAAAACACCCACATAAGAATCTTCATAATAAATTTCATTACCATTATTATCATATTTTATTATACTCCACCAATCCGCAGTTCCATCTTCTTCGTAAACTTTTAACCCTTCTTTATTTGTGAACCAATAACTTTCAGGATCAATTACTTCAAAATCGGAATACGTTGCAGAATCATCGTGAAGATATACTATTTCACCGAAGTAATGAGATAATACCTTCTCAACCTCACTATAAACATCAAAACCCATTTTTTCTAAATTAAGAATAAATGGTGGTTTAAGTATTTTAGATACTTTTTCATAATAAGAATCCATAGATTCAGTAGATTCATTTAAATGTACAACATCATCTGTTATATAATTAACTTTAATATTGACACCATTTTCTTTACCCCATTCCTCAAACGCAATAACATGTGCTTCTCTATCTTCCCACATCTCAATCTCCTTAACTTGTGGAAATCGATTTAGGAGGGATTTAATGGTGTTTAATTTACTTGTTAGTGTATCACCATCACTTTTGTAGTGATACTCCTTAAAATAGATGTTATGTAAAGCCAAAAGTTCTTCCACTTGTGATGATTGGTGTGGTAGTCTACCTGTTAACATAATGACAAAGGTATTTGGGTTTTTAATTTCTCTTTTATAATCAGATACTGTAGAATCTATTGGTTGAATATCAAACACTGCGTCATCTAAAGATTCTGGTTTACCCCACCATCCTTTATGTGGATATTCTTCACCATAAAATTCTTCCCATTGTTTTTTACCTTCTGTTGAGTCTGGTGTTTTCATTAGAGTACCATCAAAATCAAAGATAGATATTTTATTTATATCCTCAGTTTGTTCCTTTAATAATTTTTTATTAACTCTAACACTCTCATTTAAATCTAAGGGTGTCCCATATATCCAATTAGGCAATTCTTCAAAAGGTATAAGATGTACTTTACCCTCATAAGTAAATTTAATTTTTTTATCTTTATAGTTTATATGATCTGTCCATATTTGAATTTTACCATCCTTTGATTTATAAAATGAATTGGTTGGTCCTTTGGCTTCTTCCACAAATCCCGCTTTCTCTAACATATTCATCATTTCGGTTCTTTGTCTAAATAGTTCTTTTAAATCTATATCTCCATCTTCACCTAACTTTTCTATTACTCTATCTAAAGAATCATTTAAATCACTAATACACTCTTGTGAGCCCTCTTTGTCTACCCATGTATCATACCAACAGTCTGATATATATACATCGTCATTTACTACTTCCCCACCATTTAACTCTGACAAGTTTACCAAATTTTCATTAACGACTATATTTTTTAAATCTTCGTATGAGATGAAAATACAATAGTCACCTCCTTCACATCTTGTGGTATTTGGTTTATAAGTAATTTGATCTTCATAACAGTATCTTACTGCAGCTTCTCTAGATCTAGCAAGTTGGGAACCAAACTCCAATAAATAATCATCAACAATATTATCATATTCATTGACAGGTAATATTTTACTCAAAAATGATGATACCTCCCCATCTCTTATCTTTCCATCTTTACCAGGCCAATTATGTTTACCTGACATAATAGATAAGGTTTTTAAATGTTCAATAGTCTCATCATCAGTATAAGCATAATCAAATTCCTCATAATCTACTTCTTCAGGATGACTATAAGGTTCATAAGCTTGATGGTATATCCAAGTATCCTCATCAGATAAACCAGAAAAATGAGACTCCCAATTTTGTCTATCTAATTCTATTTGTATCCCATCTTTTTTAAAACTTATACAAGGTAAAGTAGAACTCCAACCACCACAATTGGCGTTAAAATCAGGACCCAACAACTTATCTAACACACCACTATCATATAAATCATCAGTAAATTTATCTATCCCATCTTTGTCTAATGTAGTTAATGTGTTTATGAATTTTGGTAAGAATCCCTCTTCTCCATACTCAAACTCCTCTAAGTCACGTTCCTGTGAATAATACCATAAAGTATATAAGTGTAAAACTTCTTCAGGTGTAAACCCAAAATCCTTTGTTAAAATTCGAATTGCGGTATGTTTATTAGCAACACTAGAAACATGTCTATCTAAATATGCAAATACCTTCTTCTCTAATTTACCTAACTTTTTCATTAATTATAAATATATTCAATAAATATTAAAAAAAAACAATAAAATGTTTGTTATATCGAAAAATGATCCTTATATTTGTATATATCAAAAAAATAATAATTATGGATTACTTAAATTTAAATGAAATAGGGCAAAAATGTCCTTCGGCTTTAACACAAAAGCCATCTAAACATCTATCACACATTTACAGATTTATCCCCACAACGGAGGTGATGGATATTTTGGGGGGACAAGGTTGGGAACCGACACAAGCGGTACAAACCAAAACTAGGAAAGGTTATGAGGCTTCCGCACCTTACAAAAAACATATGATTCGTTTTAGAAACGAAAGTCATAACAACCTTTCAAAAGAAATGGGAGACACACATCCAGAGATTCTTCTTACTAACTCTCACGATGGAACTTCATCTTTTAAATTTCACGTTGGTTTGTTCAGATTAGTTTGTTCTAACGGATTGGTTATTGCAGACAAAACTTTTGATTCTTTCAGAGTTATGCACAAAGGGTTTAAAAAAGAAGACATCTTAAATGTTGTTACAAAAACTACCGAAAAGATTCCTATGGTTGTTGGTAGAGTACAAAGTATGATGAGTAAAGAACTTAGTGGTACACAACAATATGATTTCGCACAAAGAGTGGCGGATTATCGTTGGGGAGAAGATAAAATGATTGACATAAATCAAATGTTACAAATTCGTAGAGCGGAAGATGCGGGTAACGATTTATGGAGTGTCTTCAACAGAGTTCAAGAGAACTTACTACAAGGTGGAATACTAACAGTTACACCAAAAGACAACGGAAAAGTACGTAGATCACGTAGTAGAGCGATTCGTTCTATCGATCAAAACTTAGAGGTAAACAAAATGTTATGGACTCTATCAGAAACTATGATGTAAAACGTAGTTGTTTAATTTTGAGAAAAGTGGGGAGAAATCCCCATTTTTTTTTACCTAAATATTAAATTTTCTTAACATTTTATATATTTATTTATTAAAAAGTGGATAAATTATGTTAGAATTGGTTATAGCGTTTATTACTGGAGTTGTAAGTCCAGTAATTGTCTTATTATTGAAGAGTAGATTAGATAAGAAAAACAAACCAGATATGGTTGAGGAAGCTCTAAGAGTTAGTGAATTAGTGACTAATAAAATAGAAGAGATTAGAGAGGGTAGTAAAGCTGATAGAGTTTGGGTTACACAATTCCATAACGGTGGTCATTTTTATCCAACAGGTAAGTCCATAACTAAATTTTCTGTAATGTATGAATCAGTGAATACTGGTGTTTCATCTATACAAAATAATTATCAAAACATTCCAGTACATTTGTTTTCTAGATCTATGAATCAATTAGTGAATTCAGAAACTATTGAAGTGTCTGATTATAAAGACGAAACAATCCCTACCTATGGTTTAAAATACGCAGCACAAGAGACAGGTTGTAAGTCAGGTTATTTATTCGCAATTAAAACTATTGATGATAAGTTTATTGGTGTCTTAGGTTTAGACTACACAAAAAGAAAAACTAAATTAGATGATGACGTTATCAATAACGTTATGATACACGCTTCGTCTCTAGGAGGTGTTCTGATGAATCATTTACAGGGTTAAACCAGTAAGGTATATCTCTATTCTTCCACTTAGCGAACCCTTTTTTAAATACATTGTAGTATTCTCTGTATGATTCCACTGCGTCACCGATCTTACATTCATCTGGCATCGCCAATCTAAATTCTGTTAAATCTCCTTTCTCTTCGATATTTGGGTGATTAACCATACACCACTCTATTATTTCTTGTGATTTGTGTCTTTTACCATATCTATGAGTATATTCTTTACATAACTCAATTCCTAAATCACATAACCAAACATAGTTCTCAATACATTCTCTAGCCCATATCGAACAAGGATGGTTTTTATGTGATAACCCATAAGGTGCTTCTCCACCTGTCATATGGTGTACACCACAAAGTAGTTGTGCGGTTTCCAATATCATTTTAACACAATGTTTATCACAATGCATTTGTGCACATACTTTAGTGTCATAATCTAAAACAAATATATTCATAATGGTTATTTTAAAAACAAATATAGTAAATTATTAGATTAAATCCAAATGGTTGTTGATTTTTTAATAAAAATTTTGTAATATTGGTGTATGGATAATGAAGGATTAAAAATATCAGTAGTTAGAGTTGTCGGAAAAGGTGGTGAAATATCATCAGACAATCTTAAAGAACTAAAACAAAATAGTGACACTATCAAAGATGTTAGAGATAAATTAGATAGTACATTAGAACAGTTAAAAGTTAATATAATAAGAAGTAGTGCTCACTTATTAATTGAGAAGGTACATAGAGGAGATATAGAATCTTCTTTAAAGATATTAGACAATACAAGAGATAGGTCAGTGTTCTTCGATTTCATATCTATATTAGATAATTTATTAGTGTTACACGAAGAATACTACCAAAAATTAGATATGAGTTGTTCAGACATAAAAGAATTGAAAGAGAACTTAGGAATTAACGATCATAAATTACATAAAGTAATAAATGAATTATATTTGGATAATTAAAATATATTTACTATATTTGATGTATGATTCAAAACGAAATATCATTTAACAACCCTCTAATGAAGTATATAGGTAAAACACATATTGTTAAAAACAACCCTATGGGTTTACCTACTCATATTTTAATAGATAAAAAATTAAATAGTATAATCACCTCAATAGATAGACACCATACTCGTATGAACCTAATAAAAAGTTTAACCAGTACACTACATAGTTTTTCAGAAGAGGACGCTGCGTTTATGAGTGATTGTTATTGCGAACTTATATATAAACAATATAAAGAAGAATTATTTAAAATAATATGAAAGATTTTTACTTCAACAGTGAAGGAGATGAAAAAGAATTTTTAAAAAAGAATAAGTGGGTTATACACTCACTCATTGTAGATGGGGTTAAAAAAGCTTACGAAGAAAAATTAGAGAGTATAACAGTTTTTAGAATAATAAACACTGTTAGTAATTTTGTTATGACATCTGAACTAAAGAAGGATGATTGGTTAGATAGTCTAAGTAAGTCAATGGATTATTTTGTATCCATTGAGGAATATGAAAAATGTAAAGAAATAAAAGATTTAATTAAAAATATAAAAGATGACATTGATAAATCAAATAAAAGCGAAGGATAAAACTAAAAGAGTTATTGAAAGTTGTATAACTGATGAACATTATGAAGTTGCGAAACGTATGTTAGAACTATACAATAACAAATTTGAAGATTTTGTGGGGTATAATGAATTAAAAAGATTAATAAACCAAAACAAAGATGAGTAAAGAAGAAATTAAAATAGGTGATGAAGTTTATTATGTGAAAGAATCCTATGGAATCCATACTATTTTAGACTTTAATGAAAAGTCTGAAGTTTTACTTTCTACTCCTAAATTAATAGGTGAAGGTGTTAGTAAATTTTGGACAGATATTAATAGAATTAAACCAAAACAAAGATGAGTAAAAAAGAATATAATGAAAAATGGATTGAGTTAAATCAAAAAATACAGAAACTAAATAAAGATAGGGTTAATTTATACAAGCAATATCAAAAAGAATTTGGACCATTAAATCTAACTATCGACAGAAACGTATCTATTTATTATGATTTTAATGGTGATGATATTGACTTAAACAAAGAAAGAAAATTAGAATATGATAAAGGGAAAATTAAATAAAGCAATTAAATCTACCAAAGCATTTCATGGATATCAAGAAACCAAAACAAAGATGAGTAAAGAAATAAAACTACCAAGTAAAAAAGAAATAAAAAAACACATAGACTCCTTACCTTATTACGGGCATTGTACAGACGAATACAAAGAAGGTGTTGAAGATGGTATTGAATGGATAAAAGAACAAATTAAAAACCAAAACAAAGAAGATGAGTAAAGAAGTAAATTACAAATGGATTCCTAAAAAGGGATGGGTGGTTGAATCTGAAGATGAAACACTAAAAATGTGGATGGAAGAAACACTAAAAGAAGTTGATAGAACAATAAATTTTCAAGAATACTTAAACCAAAACAAAGATGAGTAAAGAATTTTCAAAAAAAGATTATGACAACTATATGAGAGTTGTGATTCAAAATATTCAAGAAACTGAAAGTAGATTAAGTAGACTTGATATAGACAAAAAGATTTCACAACTTTCATTTGAAGATTGGGTTAAGTTTCAAAAAGGTGAATTAAAATTTTAACATAAAACAAAGATGAGTAAAGAGATATATGCAATGCTTAAAGGTGAGAAGGTGGTTCTAGGTAGTGTTAATTCAAAGAAACAATTTACCTTTCGTGAAGATATTGATATGTCAATAGTTAGTAAAAAGACTATGGAAAGACTTGAAGATATGTATGAAATTATTAAACCAAAACAAAGATGAGTAAAGAAACTATTATAGAAGCTTTAATTGCAGCATCAAAGTGGGGTAGTTGGGCTAATGACTCAAAAGAAAGAGAAAGACAGGGTAAAACTAAATTAGAAGACTTTAAGAAATGGAGAAGAGAGATAATGGAAGATATTTACAATGACTATATAAACCATGCTGATACAGACAGTTTACTCAGCTTAATCACAAGGCAATACGGCCCAATACTACCTGATTTTGATGTCAATAAACCTTTATTAATGGTTTATGTAGCTCATGAAGAACCCTTTGTATATACAGGAACAGGACCAGAATTGTTAGAAATTTGTAAGGAGTTGTTTCCAGACAATTGGGAGGATTCACAAGGAAGTGACGAGTCGTTTATAGAATGGTTCACTAATGAGCTATCCCGCGGACTAACTTGTGCATTTTATGAATTATAAGACACTTAAAAAGTATTTAGATAAAAACCAAAACAAAGATGAGTAAGAAACAATATATAGGGTTGGTTCATGATGAACGAGATGATGACTTTACAATAGGGTATAACATTTCAACTAACATAAAGAAAATGTTAAAATGGAAAGAAGAAATGTTAGAGTGTTGTAATATTGAAGATTGTAAAATTTTTGAGATTAAAGAACTAAAACAAAACAAATAACATGGCTACAGCAGCAATAATAATACTATTAATAATATGGGCATTTTACCTAACGAGTATTACTTTTCTTCGTTTAGGATATAAGGTCGGCATAGAAAAAGAACGTAGTGACAGTTTTAAACCAAAACAAGATTTAAGATGAGTAAAGAAGAGATAAAACAACTAGCAGAAGAGATTAGCTTTAGACTATTAGCTACAAGAAAACATCCAGAACATGAATGGTTAATTAAGAGGTTGGATGAGGTTATTAATAAAAAACCAAAATAAAAATGAGAAATGCAACTAATATAGCAGATTGGATAGAACATTGGGACAACTTCGACCAGCAACTGTATTTAACAATTTTAAAAGCAAAACAAAGATAAGGGTTTTTTATGCCTAGATAATATTTATAGGTATATGAACATCAGAAGAATCATACGGGAAGAAATAAATAATGATTTATTAATGGAAGGCAAATTAAACGACATGTTTAAAAAGTTTAATATGACCCAAATTAAAAAAGAATTAAAAGAACGTTTAGATATAGATGAAACCTCCACCAAAATGGAAGTGGCAAAGAAACTAATCAAATATTCATACAAACTAAATCTAAAGTTACTTAAATATGAACTAGGAGCAATATTAGGAGGGTTTATATTTTATTTTATATCCGCTGTATTAGATATAACAGGAGTGGAACCATTTGTTACAGATGGTGAACCCACAATGCCACATTTTATCTTATGGGGTGCTGGTGCATTATTAAACGTTATTAGAATGGTTAGAAAAGACCTAAAAGAAGAAGATGGTCTACAATGGATTAAAGATATTAAACCCATACCCGAATTAAAAATAGGAACTTGTTTTATAGATGTAATGGATTCAACCAAAACCGAATGGATAATAATCGATTTTAAAATGACTCCTGGTGGGACACATATTGTAGTAATAAAGAATAAAAAAAATAATGTAGACATTAGGCA
>Ga0315331_10004252_pt1 | contig 10819 bp, 8 predicted proteins | sample M160m34915metaG_FD_203456 | JGI IMG/M metagenome (GOLD analysis project Ga0315331, IMG submission 203456) | Ammonia-oxidizing marine archaeal communities from Monterey Bay, California, United States - M1 60m 34915 | ecosystem: Environmental > Aquatic > Marine > Intertidal zone | place: USA... | reverse complement strand
CGTTTGCACTGCGACTCGGCCTGCACGTGTGGACGAGGACAGGTTCCGACAGCTTTGTGACAGAGCATAAGAATCACTTTGACAGTGCTTTAAGTGCAGGTGAGGTGCAGCATGCGTTGAAGAATACGAGGTGAGCCATCCGAGTCGATTTTCACATCCGCAGTCGTTCCGGTGATTGATCGAGCCACAATAAAATGAATCGCGATGTTGTGTCAGAAATTGCCCGCAGTGCGACTCTGCGGAACGTCAGCCTGTATGCATTGGCAACAGCAGCTTATGCCCTTGTCGCCGTGTGGTTCGAAACACAGTCGACCTACGGCGAATTCATTACGCTGCCACCGGATCTCCATGCCGTGTTCACGCTGGTCCTGGGCTGGCTGCTGGTGTTTCGCACCAATTCGTCCTACGCCAGATGGTGGGAAGCCCGCAAACTTTGGGGCACCCTGGTCAACATCAGTCGTAACATGTCCATCAAAGTGGCTGATCTGTGTAAAGCCGGTGATGACGAGTTGAACAAATTCCGGATTGAGATCGTGGCCTTCGCCTACGGACTGAAAGACCATCTGCGCAACGGAGCAAACCTGCAGCAACTGGAAGGCTTCGAAGCGTGTCCCGATCAGCCTTCACACGTACCGTCGTATCTGATCACTCGCATGTACGAAGAGCTCGGTTCGTGGAAGACCAACGGTTTTATCGACGGCGATGACCTGCGAGTACTGGACGCGGAAGCTCGCCTGTTTCTGGACATCTGCGGCGGCTGTGAACGAATCCGAAACACTCGGGTCGTTCGGTCCTACCGCACGTTCGCCAGACAATGTGTGGGGCTGTACCTGGTCACCTTTCCCTGGGGCATCGTGGATAGTTTCCGCTGGTGGACCGTCCCCCTGACCGGCATCGTCGCATATTTCATGCTGGGCCTTGAGACAGTCGCGGAACACGTCGAAGAACCGTTCGGCTTTGACGAAGATGACCTGGACCTGGATGGCCTGTGCAAGACGATCGAGGTAACTGTCCAGGAAGTTTTCGATCGCCGCCTGGCACGCCTGTCAGAAACTCCAAATGTGCGTTAGTCGCGCTGCCGCGCGGCAGGCGACCTGAAAGCATCGCAGAACTGCACGAATGCAGGCCACGGGCAACACAGCGTCGATAAATCCTCTGTGCGGTCTGCTGAAACCAGGCATGGCCTGCTGGCAGCTCAGACAAGCCCACAGGCTCGAATTGCAGGAACAGCCGTGTGTCATTCACTCATTCGTCGACGACCGATTCAGTGACTGGGGACCACTTACGAATTCACTGTCAGGCAGAAAGAACCGAAGCCTCGCATCTTGCGCCGACGTCACTCCGATCCTAACTGAATTACCGATGCGAAGGTCACCGACACCTGTATCTGTGCCCACCCACAGGCGCCGCCGTTTACTCAGATCCCAGCCATCGAAGTCACGACCGATATCCAACGCTTCACACAGACGTGCGGGACCTCGACACAAATCTCGTGTTCTGTTCATCCCGCGCCGCTGTTCCATCAGTTGCGTGCCATGCACCGGCTCCACCGCTCGAACCAGAACGGCAGAAGCCGCGCCCTTTGATTCCGTGACGATGTTAAAACACTGTCGAGCATGAATCGTGTAAACATAGGCGTGTCCCGGCAGTCCGAACATGCTGGCGTTCTTGCGATTGATGCCCCTGGCCGAATGCGACGCCGAGTCTCCCTGGGCCAGATAAGCCTCCGTTTCCACAATCCGCCCCACGGCCAGCCCCTGCCGACTGCGACGGCACAGCAGCATGCCAATCAACTCCTGAGCCACCACAGTAACGTCGCGAGCAAAAAACTCCTGCTCAGATACATCGTGAATTGCTGCACGACATCGATTCATTCAAGCCCGCCAAACTGTCGCACCGCTTCGTACGCGACGGTATTCACTGTGCTGGCCAGATTCAAACTACGGACCAGATCTGTCATAGGCAGCTTCAGCTTGTTCGCCACGCATTCGTTGATGATCGAAGGAGGCAACCCACGTGACTCACTACCAAACAGCAGTACGTCCCCGCGACTGAAGTCTGCATCCCAGACCACCCGGGTGGCTGTCTTCGTCAAATACCACACGGCCGCATGCGGCAGTCGCTGCTGGACTTCCGTCCAGCTGTCCACGGCTTCCCAGTCCAGGTGCTGCCAGTAATCCATCCCGGCTCGTTTGAGATACCGGTCCTCCAACTTGTAACCGAGTGGACGAATCAGCCACAGCTTCGCTCCGATCGCGACACACGTGCGACCGATGTTGCCCGTATTCTGAGGAATTTCGGGCTGGTGCAGAACGACGTTCAAAACTGGAGACGACATGTTCACGACTGATTCACGAAAAGGTGCCGCAGTTGAATCAGCCGTAGCGACCAATGGCAGCGAGTATTTGGACTTGAGTATTCCCGGAACCAATGTAAGTTCGGAGCCTTGACAGACCATTATTGGCTGCAAAGGGCGCCTGATCAAACGCATGCCATCGTTTTCGCAGGATGGAGACCACGGCGTGTTCGACAGCTACACTCCTCGTGCCCGGACTCCAGCATGGGCACGAGAAGCTTCCGCAGTCTACGCGAAACGTGGCATCGATGAAGCAAGCAGTGAGGTCTGCCGTTGTTCGGTTCGCAATCGTGTCAGACAGCACGCCGGCCGTAACTGAGCAAAATCCTGTTCGGGCATGCACCTGTTCCACCGCGTATACAACCCATTGCAGTCATCGCAATGCCGGAGAGCCGTCGATGCGGCTCCCGCATGCGAACAATGAGAAAACCTCTGGTCCGATTGCTCAGCCCGGAAGCTTTCTGTTCATCCATCGTGACTCAAATGGCAAACGGCTTCGCCGTTTGCCATTTGTTGGCGGCCAGCCACTTCTTAGCAGTGCGGTCCGGCCAGCCATATCCGGCTACCGTCCCTGTCTTGTTTCGGTGGACTCACCGGGAATCGAACCCGGATCGCGAGCCTGCGGACCTGGTGCCGTGCCGTTGGACCATGAGTCTTTGTTCTGCAGTCGACCGCCGGAGAATCAAACTCTGATTTCCTGGTTGCAGGACAGACGTCCTGCCATTGGACGAACCTCCCGTGTTATCATTACCGAATGATCCCGGATGGAGTCCAACGGCAAAAGTGTGACTGACCGAGGTGGGAGTCGAACCCGCCGGTCACAAGCCGCTCCTGCTCGCCACTTTTCCGTTTGCGTACCCGGCCTGGACATCAAAGAATGTCTTAGTTGCAGGTCCCGGTATCGAGCCGAGCAGGCCGGCCTTATGAAAGCCAGCTGGGCACCTGCCGCACCTGCAATATTATATGCATGTTCAGACTTTATCAGTGACCATCAGATTCGCCGGATCGCTGAACTCATTAGTAACCGGAAAGAGAATCGAACTGCCACGCCTTCAGGCACAACGTTCTGAGCGTCGCGTGTCTGACATTCCACCACCTGGTCGTTAATATCTAACCAGTCCGTACGGGATTCGAACCCATATCGCCGGATCAAAAGTCCAGCCTCCTGCCATTAGAAGAACGGGCCATGTTGAATACTTTTAGTTGTGGTGGCAGGAATTGAGACCGCATCACGACGGTTCAGAGCCGCCAGCCCGCAGCAGCACAGGCCCCACCCCATTGTTGATTGCACGAATCTGTTTGAAATGAGACAACGTACCCGTCACAGTCTCCACACGCCTCATTCACAGCAGTCTGAGAAAACACGCATTTCGAGCTGGCTTATGGGAAAAGCATGCGGCAATCCGGAACACGTGGCAATCCGGAACACGTGGCAATCCGGAACACGTTCTTCGCAGCCGTGAGTCACCCTAAAACGCCGTAGCCCGAGAAGGAGTCGAACCTTAGTCGCGGCCATGTCAGGGCGACGTCCTTAATCGTTGAACGATCGGGCTGAAAATCTGGTTATGTTTCCAGAGTGGAAATTCCATTCTCGATTTATCACCACGCAAAACATACCCTAAGTGGGCCGGGAGGCGCTCGAATCCTCCTCTACGGTTCTTCAGACCGTCGCTAAACCATCTCAGCTACCGACCCGTCTGTGCCGCCGATCTATTCGCTGGAACAACAGATGAGCGTCCGCTCGAACACAACCGCAAAAAAACCCGGTGTCAGAGGCGCGGGAGACAGATCAGCCAATTCACCATGAGAATGCCGAATTTTTCAGAACCGCTCAGTGCGTCTAGGAAATCTGACTGCAGCGATCAACGTCGCTTGAAGTCTCCGATTCGAGATCTTTTTTGCAGGAAAGTAGGCGTAAGAGCTGAGTATTATCGGACGCCGCACAATGTTTCATTGGGCCGGCGCTGCAGCCTTACAGAGTCAGACGTGCAAACGGCCGTATTGGTTCGCGCGAGTTCCGGAAATCATTCGGTGGATCATCAAGGGGATCGGATGCCCTGCGAGGCTGGGTTCTTTATCTGTAATACTGGTGGTTTACGGTCGAGCATGAGAGAATCCATCGGGTCTTCAGCGAGAAGATGACGCTGGCACGATAACAGCAGAACAGTTGCCGAAAACACGTGGGTCGACCGAACTCGTGGGAAGAATTCGCAGCAGACCGGACAACGTTTTTCAAAGCCTTGATTCATCGCAACTCTCAGTAGAACGGGATGCAGGTATGAAATTTCTTTTTACGTTTTTCCTGCAACTGACAGCAACGATGTCGAGCATCACCTGCGGGGCCGCTGACGGCCGAATGTTTGGCAATGTGGAGTGCGAAGGCAACTACCAGCATCATCTGCAGGGAGTCTGCACGAACAAAGTCGATGCCATCTACTGGTCATTCACGACCGAACTGGTGAAAACGGATCGTAGTGGTCGCATGTTGACGAAGATTCCCGTAGCGAATCATCATGGTGACCTGTGTTTCACACGTAACAGAATCTATGTCGCAGTGAACCACGGTCGCTTCAACGACCCGGACGGCAACGCGGACTCGTGGGTTTATGTTTACAGCGGAGAAACTCTTGAGCTCCTGTCAAAACATCCAACCCCGGAAGTGTTTCACGGCGCTGGTGGCATGGCAGTCAGAGACGGCCATTTCTTCGTCGTGGGCGGGCTTCCAGACGGTGTTGCCGAAAACTACGTCTATGAATATGACGCAGACTTAAGATTCCTGCGCAAACACATCATCAACAGCGGCTGGACTCAGTTGGGAATTCAGACGGCCGCTTTCCACGACGGAATCTGGTGGTTCGGGTGTTATGGCTCGCCGCAAATCCTGTTGAAGACGGACTCGCAGTTCCAGCTGCTGGGCCGGTACAAGTTTGACTGTTCGCTCGGGATTGTGGGAGCCGCTCGGGATCGCCTGCTGGTTGCCAAAGGACCGCGCACCAAAGATCAGCGCTGTCTCGGATCGCTGCATCTGACGCACCCGGATGCCGAACATGGCCTGCGGATGATTCCCGAAGAGGTGTCTGCGCTGAACAAGGAACGCGTAAAAAGGTCGGGAGCCTGGCACGAAAGCCGCTTCCGATTCGCGAAAGATACGGCGTTGCAGACTACAGAAAACGGGGCGTCGATTGAGTGCGTCTTCCAGGGGACAGGCGTGGCGTTACGGCTGGGCGGTCACAATGTTCCGGCCTACGGAACGGCGAATCTGGGATCGCTGGCGATCACAATTGACGATGCAGACGAACGGATTCTGGTGCCACGTTCGCTGCCACGTGATATCGTGTTGGAGGATGACCTGCCGGCCGGATCACACACTGTACGAATTGAGCATCGCAGCGACGGTGACCTGTCCGGATGTCGCATCCAATCCCTGCACACATGGAACGATGATCGCGGAGAACTGCAGTTTCATGTAAACGGTGATAAGAACTCACATCTTGTCGACTGCCGAGCGATCCTGCGGCGCGGTGGCGCGATCATCCGAAACACGTTGGTGAGAAACTGGTTGACCGGGCAGTGTTCACTGACAGCGCTCCCACCAGGCGATGGCTACTCGCTGGAAGTGCGGGCAACTGGCTGGCGAACGGCCCACGTAAAAAACATCAGTGTCAAGGTCAACGGTTCTACAGGACTGCCTCCTGTCTATCTCACCCGCGATGCTTCGACCGTTAAGAGCCGGTTTCGATTCCCCCGTCTGAATCAGCCGGCGATCTGCGAACCAGGGCAGACGCTTCGGGCTCGTTTTCTCGGTTTTGACGCGACAATCGATCAGGTGAGGCTGACACGCCAGGTTGGTCCGACCGTCATATCACGAGTCGTTTCGTTTGAAGAAGACAAATCCGAGGCTTACTACTACGACCGGGAAGTCGTAATTTCGCTGCCGGATGACATGCCTGACGGCGCCTATGATCTCAGCGTAAAAGTGACCGGCGGAGGGCGAACCGGTCTGTGTCGTTCGCCTCGGAGTGTGCACGTTGTGAAACAGTTTTCCCGTAACCCAATATTCATCACGTTCGGGCATCTGGATACGTCGGGGCAGTATCAGGCCGAATATCTTCAGCGGTTGGTGACGACCATCAATCTGCTGGCGCCCGACATGGTATTATGCAGCAACGCGTGCAACCCGGCCTATGTGTCGGGAGCTCTGGCGGGGCTGGACATGCCCTACATCGTCAATTTCGGAAACCATCAGTTCTCAGGCCACGAATCATGGTACGGGGATCCGGTCGGTTTGACCGACTGCGGACCGCATGTCAGCGTGCTTAACTTCGGCTATCCGTGGCACACTGACACGTCGAAAGCCGAAGCCCTGCTTGCGTCTCGGCAGGACATCGCAGTCACAGTGATCAACGCCTTTGAGGCGAACGCTCCCCTTAGTTTGCTGGACAAATATCAGGTGCGGATGATTCATGACGCACACGGGATTGGAAAAAAGGTTACGAACTTTGGCGCGACCCCGACGCGGCGCATCGGCAAGACGAATTCAGAGAGCTTTCGCATCATTCGTTTTCGCGACAACCAGGTCGCATCATGCACGTACAATGGTCACGAGACATCACCGATCCCTTTCCCCCGCGAGACGGTGTCACCGTTGAGTGTTTCCTACGACCGACCGAATGACGGGACAGAATCCTGCAATACAGCGACAGTGACGAACCAGTTGTTGGAACCGCTTCCGGACGGTCGAGTAAGATTCGTCCTCCCTGCCGGCAAGTACGACATCTCGGGCGGCCGCCTTGAGTCAGAAATTGTCAGCGACAACGGCCGTTTTCACGTGCTGACAGTACGCGTGGACATTCCAGCGAACGATTCCACTACGATCAAAGTCGACTCGCTCTGATGCTCATGGTGCTTATCCTTGTGTCGCTGAAATCGGTTCGAGCCGAAGCTCTTTCGCGAGTCTCGAACCGAGATTCTGAGAAGTGGTTTCATGACTCCTATTACCGACACATGGAAATTCGGCGCATAAGCGAGGGACCTTAAACTTAGCCATTCCCCATCCAACCCTCACTTACGCGTACCGCAAACCCTCTGTTCCTGCCGACGAACCTGCGCCTGCCTGGAGCACCAGCCCTCACGGTCTGACAAAGTTCTTCAGGAGATGGAAACACACAGCCTTTGCGGCCACACCCACTGATATTTTCGGAGACAGTCACATAGTCATCGATCTGCGACAGGATTCATTCCGGATGTACGGCAACATCACCATAAGCCAGCAAAGTCGCAATCAACCCCTTGATTCGAAATCGGCTGCCACAGGTCAGCAACCGAATCCTCGGCTGTTTGTCATCGCACCCCTTGAAAAATCGGTCAATACAATCAAGCAGGGCCGGTGCTGTGCAGGCAAGACACGCCAGGAGAGGCTTAATCGAATTGAACACAGCCCCGGTTACCGTCATCGCAACGGCATTTCTGCAAATGCTGTCACACACCGAATGTCGTCAGTTTCGATAGTCCTCGCGCACCGGACAAAACACGTCCATAACTCTGCAGTCTGTGATGGCCCGACCTGAATGGACGGCATTTCCCGGAATTACGGCAACGGTCCCGGGGCTCACACATTGGGCCTTGCCGTCAATCATCAGTTCAAACTCTCCTTCCAGGACGTTGGCAACCTGTTCATGCGGATGTGCGTGTTCCGGAAGCAGCGACCCGGCTTTGATGTTCCAGAATGCGAACGTCATTTCTTCGGAATGCACAAAGCGGACGTCAAACCCCGGTACCAGATCCATCTGTAATTCAACGTCGGTCAGAGGAATGAACGGCATGTACGTCTCCCGGCCTCAGATTCTGTGAAAATTCTGCACCGGAATGTCTCACTCCGGTGCCACACATGCGTATGTATGCGTCTTCCGAATTCCCGCCGGGGCCGCGGCTCCGTTGCGGACCATTTTGTGACAACCGTACGAATGCCCCCAACGTTAGTGTATAATGGTCGGCCTTTGCAGAGTCTACCAGACGCGACCATTCGCCGCCCCTATTCTCGAATACACCGTAGTCATGCACATCACCCGATATCTGATCGCCGCATCTGTTTTTGTGTATGGCGGTTTCTCTGAATCTGCAGAGCAGGATCACGACTGGCCTCGCTGGCGGGGCCCACACAACAATGGCAGTATCGAAGTGGGCAAATACCCCGTCGATTTCGACGCCACAAAAGTGTTGTGGCGTACTGAGTTGCCGGGCAAGGGCTGTTCAACTCCCATTATTCTGAAGCAGACTATCTACCTGACCGCCCCGGTCAACGGCATCGACGGATTACTGGCTTTTGACTGGTCGGGAAAACAATTATGGCAGACCACGTTCGGCCGGGAAAATGCCGGCAAGCATCGTAATGGTTCAGGCAGCAACGCTTCTCCGGCCTCGGACCGCAGTGGGCTGTATGTGTACTTCAAGAGTGGCACACTGGCGGCCGTCGACTTTGACGGAACGGTCCGATGGCAGACGAATCTGGTCGAGCAATTCGGCAAAGATACGCTGTACTGGGACCACGGCACGTCTCCGGTCGTGACCGAAAAGTACGTGGTCATGACGCGCATGCATCACGGAGAATCGTGGCTGGCCGCGTTCGACAAGAACACTGGTGACATGGTATGGAAGGTGGCCCGCAACTACGAAACTCCTCAGGAAGGAGATCATGGCTACGCTACACCGCTGGTCATTCACCATAAGGACAGGGAGGCACTGCTGGTCTGGGGAGCGCAGCATCTGACGATGCACGATCCTGTCGACGGCAAGGTTCAGTGGTCGTGTGGAAACTTCAATCCCGAAGAGAAAAAACTATGGCCGTCTATCTCCACTCCCGTGATCGTGGGGGACATGGCCATCATCGCTTTTGGACGCAACGATCGTGGCATCCCGCGACTGCACGGAATCCGACTGGACGGCAGAGGCGACGTCACCGAAACAAACCACGTCTGGCAGCGTGACGATGTTGGCACCTTTGTCCCCAGTCCGGTGGCCTACAAAGGACGTGTGTATCTGGTCCGAGACCGTGGCGAAGTCGAATGCCTGGCCCCCGCAACCGGAGAAACCATCTGGACCGCCGCCTTGCCAAAACACCGCACCAACTACTACGCATCACCCCTGATTGCAGGTGAACATCTATACGCTCCACGCGAAGATGGCGTTGTCTTCGTGGCCAGCGTGGCGAACAACAGTTTCAAGCTGCTGGCAGAAAATGATATGGACGAGCCAGTCATTGGGTCCCCTGTCCCCTCGTCAAATCGTATTTTTCTTCGCGGCGAAAAACACCTGTTTTGCGTGAGTTCGTCGCCTTAGCCTGCGCCGTTCGGGAAAGTGATGGTCGTCGCTTCCGGTGACGAAATCGTTCAACAGCAGGATCAGCGGGCCGTGCGTTGGACAGACCACAGACAGCGCGGGACGCTGCCCATGTGTTTAAACAAATGGCATGATGGGCTCAGCAGAAGACAAACCGTCTGAACCGTCTGAACCGTCTGCAGGCCGCCCTGCGTCCGGCACCTGCAGAAACTCACGACTGTTGAGACACCCGCAGTTTGTACTTCTGCACTTTGCCGGTGGCGGTGCGTGGCAGAGCGTCGCAGAACCTGACGATTGTCGGGCACTTGAAGTGCGCCAGGCGTTGACGGGCGAAATCGATCAATTCGCCTTCTGTGGCTGCCGCATCTGAGTTCAGGACAACGATTGCTGCAACGGTTTCTCCCCATTTTTCGTGAGCCAGACCAATCACGGCAACTTCGGCGACGGCCGGATGTGAGAATAATGTGTCCTCCACTTCAATCGACGCGACGTTTTCGCCGCCCGTAATAATGACGTCCTTGCGACGGTCAGCGATCGTCAGGAATCCGTTTTCTCCAACATATCCGCTGTCTCCGGTGTAGAACCAATCGTCACGAATCGCGTGGTCGGTCGCCACGGGATCGTCCCAGTATCGGTCGAGCACTACGTTGCCCTGAGCCAACACCTCGTCTTCATCACTTATCCTGAGTGATGCACCCAGAACCGGAGGACCGGCACACCCCAGACGTTTGGCGCGGTCGGACAAAGAAAGCGACTGGTCTTCTGCTGGCGTGCGATTGACGGTCAGAATCGGCGATGTTTCAGTGAGTCCGTACGCCTGAATAAACTCCCAGCCAAGTTCCTGCTGAACGCGCACAATCAGTTCTGTCGGAGGAGGGGCACCGGCGACAACGATGCGTACACGATCCCGTCCCGGGATCTCGGCGTCCCAGCGACCTGCCGCGTCCAGGATTGCGGCCACAACCGTCGGTGCCATGCACATCAACGTCACACCATATTTTGCCACCCGCCGCAGAATTTCAGCACCGTCAACGTTTCTCAGGACGATCTGCCTGGCCCCCATTCCCGCCAGCAGATAAGGCATGCCCCACCCATTACAGTGAAACATCGGCAGCGTGTGCAAATAGA
>Ga0315331_10004249_pt1 | contig 10821 bp, 9 predicted proteins | sample M160m34915metaG_FD_203456 | JGI IMG/M metagenome (GOLD analysis project Ga0315331, IMG submission 203456) | Ammonia-oxidizing marine archaeal communities from Monterey Bay, California, United States - M1 60m 34915 | ecosystem: Environmental > Aquatic > Marine > Intertidal zone | place: USA... | reverse complement strand
GTCCCGCGGGGTAGCTCGCCCGTGTGATCGCCCAGCGCCGAACGTGGTGCGCGCGCGCAGCGAGGCGAAGCGCCTCGGAAGGCGCGTCGACCAGGCGCTCGACCCATTCGGCCGCAAGCGCGGAGTGCGCGAGCTCCTTCGGTCGGCGTTCTCCCCGAACCTCGATCACGTGCGGGTCGTCGCGATTGCGTTCGTCGATCGAGGCGATCGCGCGCTGGAACCTCTCTTCATCCATGGGCTCGAACTCTCGGTGCGGGGGCTCGCGGGCGAGACCGCGGTTCCGCGCGATCGCTAGTAGGTCGGGGTGGCGGGGTCGATACGCTCCGACCAGGCTTGAATGCCGCCTTGCAGATTCCAGATGTCCTCGTAGCCGAGCTGTCGCAGGGCGGTGACCGCCTTTGCGCTTCGCCCGCCGAGTTTGCAGTGGACGATCACCTTGCGGTCGAGCGGGATCTCGTCACGCCTCGCCGCCACATTGCCGAGTGGGATGTTGATCCCGCCGAGTGTCGCACGCTCCAGCTCATGCGGTTCCCGGACGTCCACGAGGAGAAAGTCCTCTTCGCCTTCGCGGAGCGCCTTGAGCTGCTCGACGGTGATGTCCCATTCGCTTTGCGGGTTGGACAACTCAGCCTCCAACCGCGGCGAGCACACCGGCGAGGTCATGCTTGCCCGCGCTTCGGGCGAGGACCGAGGCGGGCTTGCGCGCGTCGTCGCCGCTGGTGCGTTCGAACGCAGCTCCTTCTGCCAGGAATGGGAACGTCGCCTGGAGCGTGCTTTGCAGGGCTTCGCAGGTCTCCTGGTCGTTCGGGGCAGCGAGACGGTCGAAGACCTGGAACTCCATCTCTTCGGTGTTGAAGGTGAGGCCTGTCCGTCCATCCTGTTCGATGGCTTGTGCGCACCGTACCGCCTTGGTGAGCGTGTCGCGGAGGCTCTCCGCGACGGGTGCATCCCCGCAGCGCTTGCCGATGACGAGCAACCCGGTCCGGCCGCCCACGGAGTCGATCGCGTAGTCGACCTCATGCCCGATCAGGACGATCCCTGGCCCGTTGGGCACGTGGGCGTAGTCCGCCACGTCGATTAGCAAACCCGGGACGCTTGCCTCCTGGATGAACTGGTGGAAGAGCGGCGTGAAAGGCTCAAGGTCGAGCGTTTCGGCTCGTCCGGCCTCCTCGAAGATCTTGACGGCGACGCGTTGGGGAGTCATGGGTGCGGTGCCTCAGGGCTTGATCGGCGATTCATCACCGATGTCGCCGATCGCTTTCAGGGCCTCGAGCCTCGTCTCGGCTGCGTGGCATGCTTCGATGAACAGTTGGGACTCTTCGACCCGCGCGGCGGCCTGGTCGCGGTCGACCTTTGGCGCGGGGTTTGTGTGCCGTTCGAGCAGGTACTGCCCGAACTTCCCCTTGGCGTACTTGTCGAAGAAGAGCTCAGTGTCGAAGAAGCGGCTCTTCCACTCGGATACGATCTCGCCGGGTTCCTCACCCACGTCGATGAACTCCGTTCGTACGAGGGCTCGAGCTGCGCTCAACATCGCTGCGTACGCCAGCTCGTCCGCGGAGGCGTATTCGCCGTCGTCGAGCGCGCACTGGGCATCGAAGGCCTGTGACTCCGCGCGGACGACCTCGATCCCGAAGAGCGAGACAACCTCGCCGGCGCACTCGCCGATGCCCAGGTCGCCGATCGTGAACTCTCGGACGTCGCCCCAGTCGCTGTAGTAGCTCGGGTCGTCGTCGTAAGCGGGGATCTTCATGAACGGGCCCAAGAACTTGCGGATGTCACGCTTCCCGACACGCCCGACCCAGTCGCCGAACCGCTCCCCGCGCTCGCGCTCCTGGACATAACGTTCCGAGAGCGCGTCGACCACGTCCGGGACCGTCTTGCTCGGGACGGAACCGACCGCCATTCCGTAGACACCGGCGTTTTGTTCCCACATGCCGCCGAGCACGACCTGGAAGTGGGGCACGGTTCGGCTGTCGGCTTTGCGGGAGTTGCCGTAGAAGCCGATGTCGGCGACGTGGTGTTGGCCGCAGCTGTTGAAGCAGCCGCTCACCTTGATGTGGAGGCCTTTGATGCTCTCGTCGAGAGAGGCGCTCTTCTCCGCGAGGCGCTTTCGCAGCGTCGCGCCGACGCCACGCGATGCCGCGATGCCGAGCTTGCAGGTGTCCGTCCCCGGGCAGGAGGTCACGTCGACGATCGTGGACGCGCCTGGCGCCGCGAGTTGATGTGCCTGGAGGTCTTCGTAAAGGGCCGGGAGGTCACCGAGGGACACGAAGCGAAGGACAGCGTTTTGCTCGACCGTCGTTCGAAGGTTGTCGCCGATGTATTTCCGGCAGATGTCTGCGAGTGCCCGCGCCTGCTCTGAGGTCAGGTCGCCAAGCGGGAGGTTTAACGTGACGACGGCGTACCCGTCCTGGCTCTGCTGCGTGACGTTGGTCGCGAGCCACTCGGTGAAGCCGTCGGGTCGCGACCCTTCCGGGAGGTCCGTGGGCGGCCTGGCCGGCGGACCGGATCGCTGCGCGAGCTCGTCAAGGAAAGCGGTGTGCTGCGGGTCGTGCGGGATCGTCTTCCGTTCTTCTTCGACGAGCCGCCGGAATTCTTCGATCCCCAGTTTCGCGACGAGGAACTTGATCCGGGCGCGGTTGCGGTTCTTCTTCTCGCCGAGCCGTGCGAATACGCGCGCGACGGCCTGGATCTCCGGAAGGAACTCCTCTTCCGGGGTGAACTCCGAGAGCACCTTCGCCTGGTGCGGCACCGTGCCGAGGCCGCCGCCGACCACGACCTTGAAGCCGCGGCGCCCGTCCTGAATGCGAGAGACGAAGCCCGCGTCGTGCAGCTGCACCAGGCCGCAGGCCTCTTGCTCGCAACCGGAGAAGGCCGGCTTGAACTTGCGGCCAAAGTCCTGCACGTCCGGGTGGCCGAGGAGGAAGCGCATCAACGCCTCCGCGTACGGCGAGACGTCGAACGCTTCCGTCTTGCACACCCCCGCCAGGGGGCAGGCGGTGACGTTGCGGACCGAGTTCCCGCAGGCCTCGCGGGTGGTGATGTCGACCGCGGCCAGGCGGCGCATCAGGTCCGGCGTGTCCTCGATGTGGACAAAGTGGAGCTGGATGTCCTGACGCGTCGTGATGTGCAGGATGCCGTCGCTGTATTCTTCCGCGAGGTCGGCGAGGACCTCGAGCTGTTCGGGAGACGTACCGCCGTAGGGGATCTTGATGCGCTGCATGCCGGGCGCGTCCCAGACGGTGTCCGGTCCCTTTGTCGGGACATCGGCAAAGGTCAGCGTCTGCTCCGCGACGCCGTCGTGACGGGTCCCCGCGTCGTAGCGCTGTCCGTATGCGCCCCGTCGGAGGCGCGTCTCGGCAAAGACCTTGTCTTCGATCCGCCCCTGCTTGCGCAGCTCGATCTGGCTCTCGAAGTCATCGATCTCTTCCGACCAGCGGTCGTCCATCCGGTCGGTCAGAGCTTCCTTCCAACTCGATGTGGGGAAGCGGGGGGCATCGTGGGCGGCCATGACTCCATCCTTCAGCGCGCGGGCAACTCGGGTTCGATGCGCGGGCTGCGCAGCGGTGACCGCCCGGAAAGCATCGCCAAAACGGCGGTTTGCAGCGGGGCGCCCGGGCTCGCGGACGATACCGAGAGCATGAGCGGTGCGTCAAGGCGTATCGTGAGGCTCCGCGTCTGTGAAAACCCCTTCCCGCTCAGGGGCCTGAGAGCGCTAACATGGAGTTTGGTTACTCACGCAGTCGAAGAAGGTCCACCGTTGAAGCTCCCTTCCCCCGAAACGCCGCTCTCGATTGGAGAGGCTCAGCAGCTCGCCCAGGCGGCGCTCGCGGAGGGCCGGCTGGAACGCGCGCCGGCGGAGCGTCTCGCGGCAAATCTCGACACGCCGGGCGTCTTGACGGCGCTGCTCGAGGCCGCGAGCGAGAGCAAGCGCTCTGCCCACGGGGATCGGGTCTCGGTGAGCCGAAACGTCTTCATCCCGCTCACCAACCTCTGTCGAAACCGCTGCCGCTACTGCACGTTCGCCAAGCTGCCCGATTCTCCCGAGGCGCGCACCTACACGGTCGAAGAGGTCGAGGAGGTGGTCCGGGGCGGGGTGGCGACGGGTTGTATCGAGGCGCTGTTCTGCTTGGGCGACAAACCCGAGGTGGCGTATCGGTCGTACCGAGAGGACCTCCAGGCCCGCGGCTTCGCGTCGACGACCGAGCTGCTCGTCGCCGGCTGCCAGGCGGCCTTCGAGGGGGGGATGTTGCCGCACACCAACGCCGGCATCCTCAGCGCCGCCGAAATGGAGCAGCTGAGACCCTGGAACGCCTCGATGGGGCTGATGCTGGAGACCACGAGCCAGCGCCTCCGCGGCAAGGGAATGCCCCACATGCACGCGCCGGACAAGGAGCCGAGCGTCCGGCTGCGGATGCATGAAGAGGCCGGTGAGCTGAAGATTCCGTTCACCTCCGGCATCCTGCTCGGGATTGGCGAGAATGACACGGAGCGGGTCGACACCTTGTTGGCGATTCGTGCCCTGGATGACCGCTACGGCCACATTCAGGAGGTCATCGTCCAGCCTTTCCACCCCAAGCCGGGGACTGGGATGCGGGCCGCTTCATCGCTGCGCGACGAGACGGTGGCAGGCTGGGTGGCCTTGGCGCGGTTGATCCTGGGGCCGGCGCAAAACGTCCAGGCACCGCCGAATCTCGCGCCCGAGGTGTTGCCGCTGCTCTTGCAAGCGGGGCTCAATGACTGGGGAGGTGTGTCGCCCGTAACGGTCGACTTCATCAACCCCGAGGCCCCCTGGCCCGCCCTGCGCGCTTTGCGTGAAGCGACGACGACCGCTGGGCAGAAGCTCGTGGAGCGGCTGCCCGTCTATCCCCAATTCATACATGGCCAACCCGACTTCTTCGATGAGAAGGTCCGGGAGGCCCTCCCGCGATTTGCCAACGACGACGGCTTCGCGCGGAGCTCACAGCAGTCCGGCGAGGAGGCCGCTTGAAATGCTCGAACGCTTATTGGCAGATGTGTCCCGAGATGTGGCGGAGACCCTCGACCGGTCGCTCTCCGGTCAGGAGTTGTCGGTCGCCGGAGCCGAGCGACTACTGACGGTTCAGGGCGCGGACCTCCACGCCCTGTTGCAAGCAGGGGACGTCGCGCGCCGGGAAGATTGCGGGGACGATGTCACCTACGTCGTGTGCCGCAACCTGAACTTTACGAACGTCTGCTACGTCGGTTGCAGCTTCTGTGGGTTCGCGCGCCACTCCGATGAAGATGAGGCCTATGACCACCCCATGGAGGTGCTGGTCGAGAAGTGCCGCGACGCGATCGCGCGGGGCGCCACGGAGGTTTGCATCCAGGGTGGAATCCACCCCGCAAAGGACCACAAGCACTATCGGGAAGTGCTGACCGCGATCAAGTCGGCGTTTCCGGACCTCCACATCCATGCGTTCTCGCCCGAGGAGATCGACTTCGGTCACCGCAAGAGTGGGATGCCTTTGGGTGAATACCTCGCGTGGCTGGTCGAGGCGGGCCTGGGCACCATGCCCGGTACGGCGGCCGAGATCCTCGATGATGAGGTTCGGGACATTCTCTCCCCCAACAAGCTCAAGCGCGATCGCTGGGTCGAGATCGTGACGACCGCGCACGAACTTGGGCTCCGGTCGACCTCGACACTCATGTACGGCCACATCGAGACGCCGCGGCACATCGCGGAGCACCTGGGGCTCCTCCGTGACATCCAAAAGCGAACTGGCGGGTTCACGGAGTTCGTTCCCCTCGGCTTCATTCACGAGCGCAACCTGCTCTACAACTTCATGGGTGCGCGGCCCGGACCCTCGGTCAACGATGATCTGCGAATCATCGCGGTCGCGCGGCTCATGCTGCGACCCTGGATTCAGAACGTCCAGGTGTCGTGGGTGAAGATGGGCCCGAAGCTGGGCCAGATGGGTCTGTCGTCCGGGGCCAATGACTTCGGCGGCACGCTGATGGAAGAGTCGATCAGCCGGGAGTCCGGCTCCGAGCACGGTGAGAACACACCGCCCGAAGAGTTCCGTCGCTTGATTCGCGAACTCGGTCGCATTCCGGTCGAGCGAAACACCTTGTACGGCACGGTTCGCCGCTACGAGGACCCGGAACTCGACCCGCCTTCGCTCGAGCCGCGGGCACCGATGCGCGTCGCAGGCCCTACGCGGTTTCGGGACGGCGAGCGCGCGACGCGACGGGTCGCGGACTGAGCTGGACCGGTTCCATGGGCGCGGAGCCAAGCTCGAGCGCCTCGCGCACTCGCTCGGAGACGGCCTCGAGCTGATACCGGGCGGGCGCTCGCTCGGTGATCCGCCGCTCGACCACCCGGATCGCGTTTCGCACGGCGGAGTGCTCTCGTCCGAGAGCGTGCCCGATCTCAGCCAGCGGTGCGTCCGTGAAGCGCCGACACAGGAACATCGCCAGTTGGCGCGGCACCAGGACGTCCCGCCGGCGGGACCGTGAGGCGAGCGCTGCAGGGGTCGTGTCGAAGAACCGAGCGACCGCCTCGATGACGCGGCCCGGCGTGGGGCGGTTGAGGGCTTCCGCAGGCGCCGCCCCCTTGGTCGCGAGGACTTCGATGACGAGCTTGCGATCGATCGGTCGGCGGAGCAGGGAGGCCGTCGTCACGAGCTGGATAAGCGCCGACTCGAGCTCGCGCATACTCCCCTGCAAGTGTTCCACCATGGTGTCCACACATTCGCTGGGGAGGCCGATGCCCCCCGCCGCGGCGCGTTGGCGGAGCACGTCTCGGCGCATCGCCTCGTCGGGTGGGCCGATGGGGGCCACGAAGCTGTGGGTGACGTAATCCCGAATCTGCGGCTCGAGATCGAGTTCGGTCGCAGGCCGGTCGCCCGTCAGCACCACACGGGACCCCTGGTCGACCAACTCTTGCAGCGTATGGAAGAGTTCCAACTGAGTTCCTGGCTTGCCGCGTAGGAACTGGATGTCGTCGATGACGATCAAGTCGACCTTGTTGCGGTAGCGACGCATCACCTCCGGGACATTCCGTGCGCGCACTGCGCTCATGAAGTCGTTGGTGAACGCTTCGGCTGTTGCGTATCGCACCCGCTGCCTCAGCGTGGTCGCCTCGGCGAGGACCGCGCGAGCCAGGTGCGTCTTGCCAAGGCCAGGCTCGGAGTGGAGGTAGAGCTTGTTGAGCTGCGGGTGCTGTTGTGTCGCGATCGCCAATGATGCTTCGCGCGCGAGCGCGTTGTTGGGACCTACCACGAAGTTTGCGAACCGCTGCTCCTGGACCGCGGACTCTCCGTCCGGCGAGCCGACGAGTTGGAGTGGCGCGGCCGCCTGCGACTGTCGTGCATTGTCACCCGACGGTGCGCGAACACTACGGACTCGGGGTTTTGCCCCCTCAGGCAACGGCGCGGGAGGAGACTGCGGCGAACCGCACACCTCGCGCACCAGCTCTTCTGCTGCTCGTCTGGCTTCGTCGGTTCCGCCGACCTCCACGCGCACTGTGGTGTTTGCGTCGAGTTCCTGGCATACCAGCGTTTGGATCGTGGGGAGTAGCGTCTCCCGCACACGTCCCTTGTGAAACGCGTTGGGTGCAAGGAGCCGCAGTTCGTTGCCATCGAACTCTGGGATCAGTTTCGAGATCCAAGAGTCGATGAGAAACGGCTGAAATTCTCCCGCAAGGCTGCGTAAGACAGCCCGCCAGACCTGGGGGGTAGAGGTCATCGAATCTCGTCAGTTTTTAGGAGTCTTTCAAGGAGGTCGCCGATCAAAGTGGGGTTCGGCGAACTCCTTGTGGAACGCGATCAGTATGCCGTTAGTTGAGAAACGGGGCAAACGCGATTGGACCTGTTATCTCGGTTCGAGTGACACACCAACGCTACACACCGCGCGCCTTTTCTCATCGCTGCGAACCGCCGTTGTGAAACGAGATCAAGCCCAAGTTTCACGCACTTCAAGCCCGTATTGGAAGCGGGGCGACACCTGCCTCCGTGTCGCGCGGGGTGCAATCACTGATTATTGAAATCGGATGGATTCATCTTTTTTCGCGTTTTTTCGTCTTATTTCGGCGGATTGTGAAAACTGACAAATCATTGCACGGCATTGCTTCCCGGAGTGCCTCCGCTGGCGAGCTCAGCCAACCGGAAGCGCATGAACGTTGCGAGTTTTTCGCACCGTTCATGAACGCCGTTTGCCTCGAGTAGTGCCTGCTTTTCGGGGGCGAGGAAGTCAATTGACTGAGATAGCGTGTTGACGAACGTCTCATCATCGAATTGCTGAATGGGTTGTTGTTCAAACAGCTCGACGCGCTTGGGCGCGACGATGGCGAGCAGCTGGCGCATCAGTTGTCGCACTTCTGCCCTCAACTCGATTACGCGCGGCTTGTCTTGCTCGCGGAGTTCATCTGTCAGCTGTTGGATTTTCGCGACGCGATAGAGCCGTTCGGCGTTGGGCGGTTCTTCACTTTCGATCCGGAAGCGCGCGACCCCGTCGAGCACGATGTGGAACCGTCCCCCCGGTAGCTCGTTGGACTCCTCGATCTGGCCCACACACCCCACATCGAAGAGGTCGGGTTGGTCTTGGATGGCGTCGATCTGGTCTGGACGGACGACGGCCATGCCAATCCGCCGGTTCGAGTCGAGTGCATCTTGGGTCATCTGCCGGTAGCGCGGCTCGAAGATGTGCAGTGGAACCTTCAGGCCAGGGAACAGGACGACGTTTTCGAGAGGGAAGATCGGGATCGTGTAACGGTCGACGTCGGTGCTCATTACGCGGACGGTAGCAAGGCTCGGTGCGCGGCCTGACGGCTGCTACGGCTCCCTCACGTTTTTTACGGCTTCAAGTGGGCCGTGCTCGGCGCACCCCCGCAACGACGACCGCTGTTCACCTGCAGTGAGCGGCATACGACGTGTCGCGCACGTTGGTCTGGCGTGGAGCGTCGCGTGCTGTCGAGCCCGAGCGGGCGAACACGCAATGTCGCCCCCGGCTCCGGTGGGCGGAGGGCTCCCCCCGACCGAGACACCCCCGCACTCGTGGGGTCCGATCAACACGCCGTGTCACGGGTTGCCCGTTGGCGCCACTGGGAACCCATTTCGCTTCTTGGGCAGCTTTCCGGGCCGGTTGGTAAGACCAGGAGAGCAGCGCGGTTGGCTCTAGCGGGCCGGCCGCGCGAATGATCACGCACGGAGACCGGGGGCCAAGCCTCCGTGTCCAGTCCGGGGGCAAGCCAACGAGTTCTGGGCTGTTCTTGGGGTCGACCGAGGCGGCGCTACTCGCCGATCTTGTCGTAGTCTTCGAGCGTGTTCGGGCCGGAGACCACCGCAACGGCGATCTCGTCGCAAGCGATGGATTTATCGAGTAGTTCCCGGATCATTCCTTCCACGCTGAGCTCGTCGTACTCCTCCATGGCGTCCTCGAGGCCGCTCCCGGAGACGGTGAACTCCAGCGTGAGTTTGATCTTGGCGTCCTTACCGTCCATCGTCTCTGTCTCCTACCCCGGCTTGGCCTTAGGTTTTACACGTCTTTCGATGTGGTCTCGGGTGTCGAAATGCCGGCCGCGGGGAGGGGGATCGATCCAGTGTTACGTGTAGTCTGCGCCGGGCCCGAGCTGCGTCTTTTCCGATAAGTACCTGGAAAAAATAAATAATTCGAACTTGCGCCCGGAGGATACACCACGCCCCTGGGAACGGCCAAGGAAATCGGCTTCCTCCGGGCTCCCTTTAGCGCGCTGGAGGCGACGGGCTCGGGCGGCTGTAAGCCACGGTCAACGCCGCGACACCCGCGAGCACTGCGCCAAACAGGACGCGAGACAGCTGGTGGAGCGCGCTGAACCGAGCGCCTGCGTCGTCTTCCGTCCCCGGGCCGAACGTGCTCGGGCGGATGTCCGTGATCGCGCCAGTGACGCCGAACTCGGTGATCGCGCAAGTCAGCGCCAGGAGTGCGGGGAACAGAACTCGAAATCGGCTCTCATTAAACGAGAACGCGATCGCAAAGAGGGCTAAGCCCGCGAAGAGCCCGTAGAGGTGGAGCGAGTGCAGGACAGGCGAGACGAGCGCCCCGGCTACGTCGCCCGAGGGCAGCACGCGGAACGCGGTCGGCGCGATGACGAAGGCGAACAGCGCCCAGGAGCCGAGCCAGCCGCCAAGCAAGAGACTCCGAAGCGCGAGAAGCCATGCACTCATCTAGTTGCGGACCCTCTGGCCTCAGCGCGGGGTTCGCGCCGCGACGTTCAACGTAGTGCAACTTCCGCGCAAAAAACCTCAAGCAGCGCGCGAGTCCTCCGATACGCAGGACATAGATCGGGGCCAATCCAGGGGGGAAGGCTCCGACGGGACGGCCCGGGACGGAATGTCCCGGGCCGCTTTGTCTTTTGGCGCCCGTGGCACTTCGCGCCTCCGGGTCTCCTCGGTTTCGTGCGCCACGGCTGTCCGGGGCGGCGCTCAGGCTGCGCCGACGGTGTCGGGCTGCTCCAGCGGTTCGAGCGTGCTCGGGTTCAGGCGCTCGGACTGAAGCTGCTTCGCGTCCGGGTCGTCGACCAGGTCGCTGTGGCAGGCCGCGCGATCTTCTTTCTCTCCCATGGCCCGACGGGTCTTGTTGGCGAGGCGGTGGATCTCTTCCGGGGACAGCACGCCCCGTCTCTCGAGGATCTCCCGCTGGTCTTCGCTGAGCTGTTCGGAGACCCGTGGCGCGTCCCACGCGAACTCCTCGTCCTTGCCCGAGACGAACATCGTGATTTCCTTGCTGATTCGCACCGAGCACCAGTCGTGGCCGCACATCGCGCAGAAGTCCGTGTCGACGTCGAGGTCCTCGTCGTGATACGCGCGCGCCGTATCCGGGTCG
>Ga0315331_10004246_pt1 | contig 10825 bp, 6 predicted proteins | sample M160m34915metaG_FD_203456 | JGI IMG/M metagenome (GOLD analysis project Ga0315331, IMG submission 203456) | Ammonia-oxidizing marine archaeal communities from Monterey Bay, California, United States - M1 60m 34915 | ecosystem: Environmental > Aquatic > Marine > Intertidal zone | place: USA... | reverse complement strand
ATCGACAAAACGCAGGAAACCAATAAAAAAGCACGGTCCGAAGACCGTGCTGGATGCTCTGGAGAGGACTCGAACCTCCACGGGGTTACCCCCACATGCCCCTCAAGCATGCGTGTCTACCAATTCCACCACCAGAGCGATAAACGTTCAATGAGGTCGTCGACCAGACGATACGAGCGAACAACATAACAGCACGACGGCCCTGTCTTCAAGCATTTCAGCTTTGCGTTTGACTGTCAGCAGGAATTCAGACGTGACATTCGGAATTCTCAGCCGAACTGCTGAAACTGGTCGCGCATCAGGATGCCACTGTCCGTCTGGTTCATTCTGAACGTTACATTTCTGGGGGCTTCCAGTCATGCAGTTGTAATTCCACACTTTCATAGCCTCGGTAAGAATTGATGTGTGGAGCAAAACTGATTGCTAACGGCCCGTCTACCGCCGCGATTTCATCGGCCCATTCGCCGCGACCGAAGGCCACCGCCCTCAGCTTCGTTCGATGCTGCTGAACTTTTAACGATAGATGCCGGTCCCCCTGGCCCATGGTCCGGGGAGCTTCGGCAAGATCGACGTTTTTCGTGGCAAAGCGCGGTTTCGGATTTGAGGCACCGAACGGACCAAGATGCTGCAATTCCATCACGGCTCGTCGAGTCACTTCGGAAAGGTGCACTTCTGCATCAACACGCAAAGCAATGTCATCGTCGGTGGGAGCAAAATTGCTGACCGCCCAGTTGCACAACGAAGTGCGAAATTCATCCACGCGTCTGCTGTCAATCTGCAGCCCGGCAGCCGCCTTGTGACCTCCACAACCGAGCAGAGAATCTTTGCAGGCATTCAGTCCCGCATACATATCAAATCCAGCGAATGAACGGGCGCTGCCCTGACCTGTCCCGTCGTCTTTCAGTGAAATCATGACGGTTGGTTTTTCGAAGGTCTCACCGATCCGGCTGGCGACAATGCCAATAACACCGGCGTGCCAGTCGTGGTGAGCGAGCACCAGCGTTGGCTGTGATTCCCATTCCGGATTCGCTTCGATCTGTTCTTTGGCCTCCTTCAAAATCCGCCGCTCGACCGTCTTGCGGTTGTTGTTCAGCTCGTCCACATAAGCAGCAAGAGAAACAGCACGCTCAGCATTGTCTGTCGTGAGCAGTTCGACCGCGAGCCGTGCCTGGCCCAGTCGACCAGCCGCGTTGATTCGAGGAGCAATGCCAAAAGCCGCGTCTTCTGCCGTCAGTTGAGATTTCTGATGAAGCCCTGCCACTTTAAGCAGCGCCTGCAGGCCAAGTGACGGGTTCTCACGCAGACTGTGCATGCCGTAACGAACAATGACGCGATTCTCATCCACAAGTGGCACAACATCCGCCACCGTCCCGATCGCTGCCAGGCCGACGGCCGATTTCAGAAACTCCCTCATCCGGGGACTGGCCTTCTTCCCGTCCCCGAATAACTGACAAATCGCCCACGCCAGTTTGAACGCCACTCCAACACCGCACAGCTCGCCAAACGGATAGTCAGTACCCGGCAGTCGGGGATGCACCAGCACTGCAGCGTCGGGAAGTTGCTCACCAATCGTGTGGTGATCCGTGATGATGAGTTCCAGACCAATATCACGGGCGACAGTCGCTTCATGAACACTGGCAATGCCACAGTCGACAGAAATAAGAATCCGTTCAGAATCCTCTTCATGCAATTGCCGCAAGGCAGCTTCATTCAATCCGTAGCCTTCTTCCAGACGACACGGAATGTAATAGTCAACATTCGCATTACAAAGTTTCAGGCAATGCCAAAGCACAGCGGTCGACGTCACACCATCAACATCGTAGTCGCCGTAGATTGTAATCCGTCGACCATCCCGATGCGCCCTGACGATGCGTTCCGCCGCCTCGCTGACTCCCGGCAGCAACGTGGGCTCGTGCAAATCACTGAGCTTGGGCTCCAGGTAGTTCTTTGCGGCCTGGGCGGTTGAATAACCTCGAGCAATAAGGACCTGAGCGACAAGCGGAGTGACCCTCAGCTGCCCGCTGAGAGTATTGATCGCTGATTCATCATGAGGGTGATATGACCATTTTCGCGGCACAACGTGAACTCCGTGGCGACTGACGACATTGACTCGAGTCTCGACACATGCTGGTCTATCTTATGGCTGTAGTTCAGCCGAAACAAAGTGTGGGGCGCCCGCACGATAACACCGCAGAAATCTGGAGCCATGGTCCAGGTAGGAAATCTGCAAAGCTTTGCGTACTATTTCACAGCAAGAAACAGATGATCGCAGGAAGTACCTGTATTCAGCAGACTCTCTCGACGGCGCCGAGACAGAAACCGCTCAGGAAATGCCGGAACTCACGGACCCATATCGAACTGTGGCACTGGATTTGTCTGCCGACACCTGTCAGAAACCCGCTGCAACCAGTTCACACCGATAAACTGAAGTAATGGCCTCATCAATATTGAAAATCATTGTCCTGACCGGAAGTGATCGCCCGGAGGTGCTGGATACATGGTCACAGCTGGTGCCACAGCTCCGCGCTACCAGTGGAGTGGACGTCGTAGGCACGTATTCACGTGAAGAACAGATCCCGATCAACATCGACGCGGATTTGGTTGTCGTGCTCGGGGGTGACGGGTCGATCCTGAGAGGCTGTCGCCAACTGGGCGCGGCGCAGAAGCCAATCGTCGGCATTAATCTTGGGCGGCTGGGCTTCCTGGCAGACCTGACCACTGACGACTTCTGTCGAAATCTGGATCAGCTGATAACCGGACAATATGAGATCGTTGAACACTTAATGTTTGAGTGCCAGCACCGCTCGGGGGACGGCTCAACCCGGACAGACCTTGGACTGAATGAAGTGACTATCACGTCCGGCAGTTCACTCAAAATGTTGGATATAAAGCTCGATATTGACTTTGAGCCAGTCACCACATTCAGTTGTGACGGGTTGATCATCAGCACACCGGTCGGGTCAACAGCGCATAACCTGTCAGCCGGCGGCCCCATTCTGCGACAGGATCTGCAGGCGTTCTGCATCACCCCCATTTGTCCTCACACGTTGACTGTCAGACCGATTGTCGATTCTGCTGAACGCACCTACGGGCTGACGGTGCCGGATGCTCCTGAGGGCGTCATGCTTGTGATTGACGGGCAGATCAGTCGACCATTTGGCCCACATGACAACGTGCGCGTGAAACGCTCCGACGCGACCTTCAAGTTGGTTCGCTTTCCCGGCCACAGTTATTACAGCACGTTGCACCGCAAACTCGGGTGGCGAGGACAATTGGATTACCGGGAACGCAAAGGACTTTGACATCGGTGGCAGAATGTCACCGACGTGTAACCGGAGACCGAGTCTCTACGGTGCGACGGGCGCGAACGTTCTTCGCAATTTCCGGTACGGCTCGCTGCGGCCGCCATTCTGATCACAGCCAGGTCAGGGATTCACGCAGTTCCTCGGTCGCGGGCCCCGCGGCGGAGCAGCCCAGGAAATATGGTCAGTCTGGAGCGAAACCGGTGCGCATAAGAACAGCCCATTGGTGTTGAGTGTGGGGGAATGGACACAGGAATAGTTTGGGGATTCGATAGGTGGCTGGGTGACAACCTAACGGAGAGCCTGTTTGTCCAACACGTCTCAACAACCAAAGGGCTGGCTGGGTGCTTCAGAGCTAAAGCAACCCCTGTGCCAAATCACAAACATTTCCCAAATGTGCCTTTCAGCCAACAATATTGGTATTTGCGGCAATATAGAGAAACCGATACTAGCGCCGAAAGCGCCGAAAGCAGTGTCAGGTCATTGAAAGATCGGCGCTGAAACGGTAGTTTCGGTGTCGAACGTTTCGGCGCCGATGACTAATCGCAGGTAAAACTGGCGTGAATCTCAACAGTAAGTCCAACAACACTCAGCGCATCTGGCTCGCCGCTGCGGCGATTGCATCCATCACCTATTGCTTAATGGTGATCTGGTATGTGGCGACATTTCCAGATATTGGCATCCGCTGTTTATTGCCGGAGCAGGCCCGGATTGGCCCTTTGGAGATCATTCAGTTTGTGCATTCCGAAGATGACTGCCTGTCCCATCCCGTTTCGGCGGGCCAGCGGCTGTTACGAGTGGGTCGAAAGCCAGCTGACAATTTCCTGCGATTCGTGCATTCATTAGCGGAGCTGCGTTCGGCGCCGATTCCAATTCAGCTGTCGCCCGGTTCGGATCCGTCCGAACGGGCGGCCGAATCGTCAGAGGCACTGGTTGAAATTCTTGGGGATGACGAGGTACCTTCGCGTCGAGTCGTTGAAGTCATCGTTCGGGAATCATCACCGGGGCAGCCTCAATCCAGCGACGCCAGCTCTGAACGTCGGACATACGTTGCAATCAAACCCCTCAAGATCCGCGACTTTTTACTGACAATTTTCTGGTTCCTGGCTCAGCTGATTATCCTGGCCGTGGCGCTGACGGCATGGTGGCAGCGGCCAGGTGATCGTGTTGCTCGCGTCTTCTGTCTGATGTGCTGCGTGTCCATGCCTGCTTTCGTAGGCGGGTTTCACTGGTGGATGTTGGCGGCCAGTCCACTTCTGAACCTGCCCTTCATATTTGCAGCGTGCCTGTTGCCCGCCGTAACTCTGCACTTCTTCTTTAGCTTTCCGCGTGAAAATCAGCTGCTGCAGGACCATCGCCGTCTTTCCATAGCACTCATCTATTTCCCGCTGTTTATCGTCGCTGTATCTGTGGGCCTGACCTATTGGGCCGCTTATGTGCTAACCGGACCGTCAGCTGCAGCCGGAGAGTTCACGGTTTTCCAGAAGCTTGCGGCTGTGGCGACCATTCTGTCAGACAATGATTCCCTGACGTTCAGCAGCGGAGCGGTCTGTGGACATCTGCTCTACCTGCTGCGTGTTCAGGTCTATCTGGCAATTGTACTCAGCTCGGTGTATTTCGGCCTGACCGTGATGTCTCTGGCGCTGAGTCTGATTCGCACGCAGAATCCTGTTGAACGGCGGCAGACGTCAAATATTCTGATCGCCTCCTTGATGTCGACGATTCCGATACTCTACACGTTGTATCTCGCCTTCTATCGCCGAACGGAATTTGCACTTGGCCAGGCTCAGATTCCGATGTTTGTTGCCAGTGCGATGTTCATGGCGGCTTACGCTCACGGCATGCTGCGGCACCGACTGATCCTGGCAGACGACAATGTGCTGCGTGGTCGACAGTACTTTCTGACATCCGGTCTGGTGACGTTAACGTGCGCAATTCTGCTGGCTGTGGGAGCGGTCGCCACCCGAATATATGCCTTGCCAAAGGACTCATCTCTTCCCCTGCACCTTTCGCTGTTCCTGATCATTGTCATCGCCATAGCCCTGATGCTGTGGGCGCGCGACCGTATCCAGTCGGTTGTGGACCAGCGTTTCTTTTCAGAGAAGTATCAGCTTGACAAGACTTTGCAACAGTTGAATCAGGCGTCGGGATACCTCACTGACCCTTTCGCATTGGCCCGAATCACACTCACCACGTGTCGCGACGTCATGGACGCGTCGACGGCCGCAATGTTTGTCCGCGAATCGACCGGTGTGCTGCGTCTGATTGGTGCGGACCAGCTGTCCAGTGCGCCAGCCAGCCTGTCCGCGGATATCCTTCAGGGTACCGACGAAAACCAGCATGTGCTGCTGCGGCTGTCATCCATCAATCCCGACGAAGCGTCACCGCTGCAGCAATTGATGGATGACCTGTCCGCCGATCTTGTCTGTTTTCTGCGCAGTGACCAGGGCATTGATGGCCTGATATTTCTTGGCCCCCGTACCAGCGAAGTTACCTATTCTGCCGAAGACATCGCGTTTCTTCAGGCAATCACCCAAATGACGGTGTTGGCGCTGCATAGTTCCAGAGCAAACCAGAGTCTGGCACGACTGGATTCAGAGCTGCAGGTGAAGGTCGATCGGATCGCGGAACAACAGAGACAGCTGTCGCTGTTGCGCGCGGAACTGACGTCACTGCACGAAGACGATGCCGATGAACATCCCCCCAACACGATCGCCGGGCTGGAACGCGGAGAAATTCGCGGCAACAGCGGCGCCATGCTGAACATCCTGGAAACTGTACGCAAAGCTGCAGCCAGCACTGCAACGGTGTTAATCCGAGGTGAAAGTGGCACAGGAAAGGAGCTGCTGGCCCGCGTGGTGCAGCGCAACAGCGACAGATCGGATAAGCGGATAATCAGCGTCAACTGCGCTGCGCTGGCCCCGTCCCTGCTGGAAAGCGAACTATTCGGCCACGTTCGCGGAGCATTTACAGGGGCGAGTTCGGACAAGGAAGGAAGATTTCAGGCAGCAAACGGTGGCACCCTGTTCCTGGACGAAATCGGGGACATTCCCATGGAAACCCAGGTGAAGCTGTTAAGAGTGCTGCAGGAAAGGTGCTTTGAACCGGTGGGCAGCAGTTCGACAGTGAACGTGGATGTGCGTTTGATTGCCGCTACCAACCGGGATCTGGAGTCGATGATCGCAGACGGCACTTTTCGCGAGGATCTGTTTTACCGACTGAACGTAGTCAGTGTCACGCTGCCGCCCCTTCGTGAACGCCGTGAAGATCTGATTGAGCTGCTGTTCTTCTTTCTGAGTCGGGCAACACGAAAAACGGACAAGCGGATCAGGCAGATCGAGCCGGCGGCACTGGCCGTCATCGAACAGCATCGCTGGCCGGGTAACATTCGAGAGCTGGAGAATGTCGTGGAGCGAGCCGTGGTGCTGGCAGACGGCGATACCATCACGCTGAAGGATCTGCCTGACGAAATGCAATCGGCCACGCAGCCGATCGTCGTCGACAGCAGTCGAACCGATATCAGTAACGCCCGTGACTTTACTCAATTTGACAGGCTTACGGGAAGCGACCGCGAAGTCATCTCCATTTCGTCTGAGTCGCGCGCAGGTACAACGGATATTGTTACGGAAAAGCGTCAGTTAGTTGCCGCCCTGCAGGATGCGAAAGGTAACAAAGCTCAGGCCGCTCGGTCGATGCAATTGCCTCGCAGTACATTCTACAGCAAACTGAAGAAACACGGACTCGCCGAATGATCCGGCAGTGGAACATCAGTTCCGCTGTCTTCCGGGCCTGCAACAGAGTTGAAGGCAGCGCCGCATTCAGCCGGTAGCAAGCAGTGGAGCCGTTGCCACAGGGGGATATCGGGCTTCGATCGCGGGGTTGGGAGATCGTGTCTGCAGGATTCATATTCGGAGACAACGTCGGCTTACGGCACGCCGACAAATTGTTCGCGCGGACGACAGCTCCGAATTTGATTTGCAAAAATGCTCCCAACCCACGACGTCGAACTCCTGGTGAGAGAGTTCAACTGATCACCGCAACCTTCCGTCGCGGTGGGCGTCAGCATGCGCTGCAGAATTTAGCGCTGCACAACTGACATGTGTCCCGCAGTCTGCGGGTCAAGCGACCTGATTGGCCAGTCGAACTTTTCCGAATCGTTTTCCGACAACGTCGTACAGCAGCACCTCGTTTCGGATCCGATCCCACACGGCACTGAGTTTAACACTGCGGGGGCCATGCAGAATGAATTGAAAACCACAGCAGTCGCCGTTGCGTTTCAACTCCAGTTCGCTCATCGGAAAATGGTGTTCAAGAAGATTCTCTTTGCGGCAAAGAGCGAGGTGTATGAAATTGCGAAGCTCATCCAGTGTACGAACTTCTGCCGAAGCAGCGGGCATCGTGCCGGAAGTGAAAGGCTGATTCATATAACGAAGACAATCCTTGGGAGAGAAGATCTATGGGTTACGTCTAACCAGAGTGTTGACGAGAATCGGAGACCCGAATCAATTTTTCCGGTGTGGTAAAAGCTATCGTCGCGCCCGAATGTCCTTCTTCCAGATTGTTTCCTCACTCAACACATCCGGCACCAACGGGCTGAACGGTATGATCCAGGCAATCCCGATGTGCGCACTCCGGATTGCCTGCATTCCGGAGAAAACCGGGATTACGGACTAAAGATGCCTGCCGCAACCGGGTGCGGGATGTCATTGATCGGCCTTGTCCGGCGGTGTCCCTGCTACATAGGTAATCTGTCCGGGATGCACCGCGCATTCGGAATCGTCAGGATCTGCCTGTCAGGTGAATTGCGTGTTCCGTGTGGCGATTCAGGCGACGGAAACAGTTGCCGGCTGCCAGGAATTCCCTGGCAGCCTGTCGTCCCGTCACAATCAACGAATTCGGGGCAGAAAAGTCATACCATGATGTCGAAGCAACGTCCGGACGGATCAGAAAATCCGACAAACCACGAGTGTAGTCGCGCATCAGATGTTCACCGATATCGCCGAGCCGCAGAAAAACATCCACAGCTGTCGGGCACCGTTCGATGGGCTCAAGCTGTGCTCCTACGTCCACCGAGATCGTCAGATCGGCTCCATACGACGAAGCAATTTTCGCCGGAATGGCATCCATCATGCCAACATCGCACAGCAGCATGGAATCCCATTTAACGGGCGGAAACACCCCCGGGATCGCGGTCGACGCCATCACGGCGTCCTTCAGTGAACCTTCCGTCAGCACAATTTTTCGGCCGGAATACAAATCCAGAGCAACAATACTGAGAGGCACTTTCAAATCTCTGATATCCATATCCGGCAAAAGTGTATCCACAACATCCTGCATCACGTCTTCCGCCAGCAGAGCTGGTTTACTGAACAGGTTCGCCAATTTGCGACGTGCTCCCAGAAAACGACGAACCTGGTGATACCATTCAAACAGACCGGATGTGGATGGCTCTTCCGCTTCCGGTGCAGCTGAAAACAATGCGGCCTGCTTCGACAGGAATGCCTCGGATGTCAGATAACTCACAACTCTCTGCTGCAGGCGTTGATCATCATGGTCGACAGCGCACAATGCGCCGGCCAGACTTCCGATGCTCACGCCGACGAATCGTTCAATCGTGAATGGCATCTGATGCAGAATCTCAATGACGCCCAGATGCGCAAGCCCCCGAGCCCCGCCGCCACCGAGCGCGAGGACAGCGGAGCAACGTTCCGATTCCCTGATCATATGACCGTCTCCTTCTTCAGTATGCGTAGTAAGCACGCCGCTGACTCTGCGCCAATGCCGCCTCCGCTTCGCTCAGAGACGCCGGCCTTTTCAGCTTCCCGCATATTCAATATGTCATCAGAATCTCTTCCTGCTGAACGTCATGCAGAGCTGCCCAGCCTCCTTCGGCAATCGCCCCTCCCAGATTCGTGGCGCGGCGAAAATCCTGCCCCGCCGGCAGTGTCCCCCTGATGCGATGACGCAGATGAGTACACAGCCCTTCAGCGGCTGCACGCGTCAATTCGCACTCATGTTTCGCTCCATACAAACTGACAACCAGCATGGTCACAGCATCCTGCACTCGCGACGACGCCAGAGCCATACTGCACTGACGATCGGCCAGTTTCAGTTGATACTTTCTCATCATGGCACTTATTCCAAAACAGGAATCGCTCAGGAAACCTCGAGCAAACTCCGCATGCCGTCGCAGTTCGGCAGGCATAGCATCGACCGAATCACGTGTCACACCCAACAGCCGGCGTCCGGTGATCCACTTTGCGTACGCCATCATTGGTGTTCGCAGTTTCCACAGATGATCCGGATTCAGCATATTCGGATATTTGATTCCGGCTTCGTCCAGCACTCTTCCGATGGGTTCGAAAAAGTTTTGTCCGTGCTGTTTGACCAGACTCTTAAAGAAGGCCATTCCCAGCATTTCGCCTTCACCTTCATAGATGCACGGTGCCAGAAATTCGTGAACATTGTCGCCAAAGAGGTGACCGTGCATGAAGGATCTGCCGCCGTGAGTCTTCATGAACAACTCAATGGCTGCTTCTTTCTGGGCCTCACTGCCAAAAATCTTGGCGATGATGCATTCCATTTCGCCCCGGTAGCCCTGATCGATAAGTCCGGCGCACCACTGCACCAAAGCGTCGCTTCCCACAATCAGTCCGGCCAGATGGCCGATACGCCTTTGCACGAGTTCGCGGCGGGCGATCGCCTGGCCATAGGTCCTGCGAAATCCAGCCCATGGCAGCATGCTGGCCATCATCGAACGCATGGTCCCCGCTGCGTTGGCGCAGAGTGCGATGCGTCCGAGATTCAGACCGTGATATGCGATGGTCAGTCCGTCGCCGACTTTGGGCGTCAGCAGATTCTCTGCGGGAACTCGGAAATCACGAAAGACCAATCCGTTGTTGTGAGCTCTCTTTAACGCATACAGTCCATAGCGATTCATCGTGAACGAATCGTTTTCTTCTTCCGGCAGATCCGCAATCAGGACAGCAGGCCTGTCGTCGATACGACATACCAGACCGATGGTTCTTCCGGGCACGGCATTCGTGATAAACAGCTTTTCACCATTCACCACGTAGCTGTCACCGTCTCGGACCGCTGTCGTTTTGAGGGCTGTCAGGTCGCTGCCGGCCCCTGGTTCGGTCAGCGCGAAGGCGGACAGTCGCCGCCCACTGGCAAGCAGCGGCAGGTACCGCTCCTTCAAAGCCGGAGTTCCGAAGGTTCGCACCGGATCGACCGCGCCGATGCACCCATGCACCGAGGCCAGTCCCGCCACGGTCGGCTCAACGGTGGCCATTCGAGTCAAGAACGGTGCAAAATGCTGAAACGAAAGCCCGCACCCGCCATAGCGTTTGTCCACAAGGGCTCCCCAATACCCCGCGTCGCCCAGCTCCGTCAGGACAACTTCCGTCAGTTTTCCGAATTCGTCGTAGAGAGTTCCCTCGCGTTTGTGCTTCCTGACAACGTGCAGGCAGTCATTCGTCATCTTCCGAACATCGTCGGCCATAGTCGGCAACGGCATGTGG
>Ga0315331_10004245_pt1 | contig 10831 bp, 8 predicted proteins | sample M160m34915metaG_FD_203456 | JGI IMG/M metagenome (GOLD analysis project Ga0315331, IMG submission 203456) | Ammonia-oxidizing marine archaeal communities from Monterey Bay, California, United States - M1 60m 34915 | ecosystem: Environmental > Aquatic > Marine > Intertidal zone | place: USA... | reverse complement strand
AGGACGAAGCCGCGCTGAAAGCGTGGATCGCCGAGACGCAAGATGTGGGTGTCGTCGCCTTCGACACCGAAACCACATCGCTCGATTCCATGCAGGCCGGCCTCGTCGGGTTGTCGTTGTCGGTCGAGGGCAGCCGCGCGTGCTACGTGCCGCTGGCTCATGTGGCGCCCAGCGGGGCGGCATCCGGCGAACTCGATCTCGGCGACAGCGGCGCGCCCAGGCCGGAAGCCCCGAGGCAGGTGGCGTTCGACACGGCGATCGAGCTGCTGAAACCAATGCTCGAAGACCCCGGCGTTCTCAAGGTCGGCCAGAACATCAAATACGACATGCAGGTCATGGCGCGGTACGGAATCGAGGTCGCGCCCATCGACGACACCATGCTGCTGTCCTATGCGCTCGAGGGCGGGCTGCACGGCCACGGGCTCGACGATCTGGCGTCGCTGCATCTCGGCCATACGAACATCAAATATTCCGAGGTCACCGGCACCGGCAAAAAACAGATTAGCTTCGCCGAGGTCGCGCTGGACAAGGCGCTCGACTATGCGGCCGAAGACGCCGAGGTGACGGGCCGGCTGTACCGCCAGCTTCGCCCCCGGATCGCGACCGAACACATGACGACCGTTTACGAGACGCTGGAACGCGCCCTGGTGCCCGTTCTGTCCGATATGGAACGGGCGGGAATCAGTGTCGATGCGACCTTCCTGAAGGAACTGTCATCCGATCTGGAAAAGCGCGCCGCCGATATTGCCGAAGACATCCACAAGCTCGCTGGGCGTGAATTCAATATCGCCTCGCCCAAGCAGCTTGGCGAGATTCTGTTCGATGAAATGGGCATCGAAGGCGGCAAGAAAACCAAGACCGGCGCTTACGGCACCGGCGCCGATGTCCTCGAAGGCCTCGCCGCCCAGGGTCATGACCTGCCGCGGCGCGTGCTCGACTGGCGCCAGCTCACCAAGCTGCGCAGCACCTATACCGATGCGCTGGTCGCCCAGATCAATCCGGAAACTAAGCGGGTGCATACATCCTACGCCCAGGCGATCGCGTCCACGGGCCGGCTGTCGTCGACCGACCCGAACCTGCAGAACATCCCGATCCGCACCGAGGAGGGGCGCAAGATCCGCAAGGCCTTCGTCGCGGACAAGGGCAACGTGCTGTTGTCGGCGGATTATTCCCAGATAGAACTGCGGCTGCTCGCCCATGTCGCCGGTATCGAGACCCTGCGCCAGGCGTTTCGCGACGGCCAGGATATCCATGCGATGACGGCAAGCGAGGTATTTGGCATCCCGGTCGAAGGTATGGAGCCCGCTGTCCGCAGCCGTGCCAAGGCGATTAATTTCGGGATTATCTACGGCATCAGCCCGTTCGGCCTGGCCCGGCAGCTTTCGATTCCGCAGGGCGAGGCGAAAACCTATATCGAAAACTATTTCGAAAAATTCCCCGGCATCAAGGACTACATGGAAACCACCAAGACGTTTGCCAGGGAACACGGCTATGTGCAGACTATATTCGGCCGGAAGTGCCACACCCCGGGGATTGCCGATAAAAACCCCGCCCGACGGAATTTCTCGGAGCGGGCGGCGATCAATGCGCCGCTACAGGGTGCGGCCGCGGATATCATCAAACGGGCGATGATCCGGATAAACCCGGCGCTTAAAGAAGCCGGGCTCGGGGCAAGAATGCTACTGCAGGTTCATGACGAACTGATCTTCGAGGTGTCGGAAAAGGAACTCGACGATACAGCGGTGTTGGTCAGGAAGGTCATGGAAGACGCCGCCCATCTCGATGTGCCTCTGGTGGTTGAAACCGGTTTTGGGCCGAACTGGGACGAAGCGCACTGATCGGGCATCTTTGGGCATATAATCGTATTTTTACCGAAATTTAGAGCAATCCCTCTAATACGGCAGATGTATTCATTCGTGTGAATTCCTGGATGGCGGAGAATTTCGGCTGAAACCGCTTTTAAATCGGTGTCAGCCGCACTCTCTGTCTTCAAGTTGAGCGCGAAGCCTGGTGGTTGCACCGGGTCTATAACTGATGCCTGAAGATGGGACCTGCTTTCTGATCGCGCTTGCGGGCGGGAAGGGGTTTCTCGCCGTCGATAGGATTTCGTCGACAGGTAAACTGGCGATGGATATCTACGATCGCCCGTTGATGGCGATCAGTTTTTCGAAATCGGTCGAAATCGATTTCAACGTTATGGAACGCCATGTCGCCGAAATGCTAATCGATTCCGATCCGGAGGAGGTCGCGGAACTGGCCGAAGAGCTCGGCGACGAGGTTGAATCGCTGATTGAAGATATGCAGGTCGCGGTTGGGCGTCTGAAGACGGAAGCCGCGAACAAGTATGCGGAGGAGATTAAAGCCGCCGTCCTTCAATGGCAGGAAGCGGCCCTGAGATTGCTCAAAAAGGCCGCTACCAGCGAAAAAGCCCACATTCCGGATGAATTCAAGGCGATGGTCGAATCCATCAACGAAAAAATGGAAGCGCTGGTCGATCACGCCAATGAGGTTGGCTTCGTTGCTCGTACGGAGGCGGAAAAATCGATCGAGGCCTCGATGCTCAAGAATCTGGACGCCATGGGCATCTTTCTGGCCACCGCGCTGCTGATTGCATATCTGCTGGGCCGCGGCATCAGCAATCCGATCAACCGGATCAGGTCGGTCATGGAAGAACTTGCCGAAGGCATCTCCGATAAAGGCGATGCGCTCGAACAGATGGACGATGTGCCCTATAGCGCCCGCAAGGATAAAATCAGCGACATGGCGAAATCCGTCCAAGTCTTCCAGGATACCGCGCGACAGGTCCGCAAACTGCAGGACGATATGGTGCTGCGCGAAAAGGCGGCCATCGTCGAGATGGAAGAGGTCGTCGCCGGCGCGCTCGCCGGTGAAAAGGAACGCGCGATCGAGACGGAGAAGACCCGCGAGATCGAGATCGCCCGGGTCAAATACATGGAAGTTATCTGCCGCTCCTACGAACACCAGATCGCGATGGCGATGGAAAGCCTCGTCGCGGCGTCGGAAGGCGTTCAGAAAACAGCGGATTCCATCAAGGAGAACGCCACCCAGACGACAAGCAAATCGATCACGGTTGCAGATACTGCCGGCCGGACGACGTCAAACGTGGAAACGGTCGCCGCGGCGGCAAAAGAGCTTTCTGCATCCGGGTAGGAAATATCGCGGATAGTCTCCGAAAGCACCTCTGTCGCGAATTCCACCGTCGAAGAGGCAGCCTGCGCCAATGAGGGCGTCATGGTCCTAGATGAGGCTGCGCAAAAAATTGGCGAAGTCGTCAGTTTGATCAACGAGATCGCCAGCCAGACCAATTTGCTGGCGCTCAACGCGACGATTGAGGCCGCGCGCGCCGGCGAAGCCGGCAAAGGGTTCGCCGTTGTTGCCACCGAAGTCAAATCGCTTGCCGATCAGACCGCAAAAGCCACAGAAGAAATTTCCTCGTAGATCGACGAGATTCAGACAGCGACTCGTAACGCCGTTGGCGCCATCAATCAGATCGGCGATACCATCCAGACTGTCGCTGAGAGCACCGGCACTATTTCCCAGGCGGCCGAACAACAGATGTCGGCCACCCAGGAAATCGCATCAAGCGCCGCCTATGCCGTGTCTTAGAGGAAGAACGTCACGGCCAATATTGCCGACGTCAACTCGGCTGCCAGCGACACCGACAATGCCGCCGAGGTGCTTCATGCATCCGCGCTCGGACTGTCGGATGAAACCGTGGCGATCAACAAGCTGCTCGAATGTTTCATACACGAGGTGAAATCCTTCGAGGACGTCGCCGAAACGCTGGAAAAACGCCAGGCGGATTCCAAGAAACGCCAAGTCGATGACGATGCTGCGGACGAAGCCGAATCGACGGAAGAAGCCGTTGCGGCGGAGGCGGTCGAGCCTGCATCCGACGACGCGACCTCCGAAGCGTCGAACGATGCGGATCTCGCGCCGGACACCGAAGCCGAAGCCGAAGCCGAAGCCGAAGCCGAAGCCGAAGCCGAAGCCGAAGCCGAAGCCGAAGCCGAAGCCGAAGCCGAAGCCGAAGCTATAGCCCCGGAGACCGAAAAAGCAGCCTGAGGCGGTCCGATTGATCAGGTAATCGGTAGTTCCTGATCCGGCCGATCCCGGCCCATAACGCGGGTCAGCAGGATCACCGGGATAACGCCGGCGGCGACAATCGTTACCGCACCCAGCGCACATTCCTCGAGAAGTTCATCGGACGCAAACTGGTACACATAGGTTGCCAGCGTATCGAAATTGAACGGCCTTAGCAGCAGCGTTGCGGGCAGTTCTTTCATACAGTCGACGAAGATCAGAATGGCCGCGGTCATAATGCTGCCGCGGATGATCGGCAGGTTCACCTTGATCAAGGCCTGGCCCGGGCCGTGTTTCAACGTGCGGGCGGCATCGTCCATATGCGGCGTCACCCGGCCCAGCCCCGCTTCGAGCGTGCCGTAGGAGAGCGCCAGAAAACGCACCACATAGGCGAACAGGATGGCCACGATCGTTCCTGACAGGATCAGCCCGGTGCTGACGCCGAACGCGCCGCGCATGAATGAATCGACCGCATTGTCGAAGGCACCGAACGGGAACAGAATACCGATCGCCAGTACCGCGCCCGGCACCGCATAGCCGAGACTGGCAAACCGGGCGAGGTTCCGCAGGGTAGCGCTTTTGCGCAACCGGACGGCATAGGCTAGGAAAAGCCCGATCACGACCGCCGCCGCGGCGGCTAGGGCGGCGAGAAGGATGCTGTTGAACGCCGCCTGCGGGAAGCGGTTGTTCAGCGACACGCCGTAAAATTCCACCGCATAGGAGATCAACAGCGCCGTCGGGATGGCGAAGCCGATCAGGATCGGGGTCGTGCAGATCGCGACGGCAAGGATCTTGCGGTGTCCGCGGAGCTGAAACCGGATTGCGCGGCCGGGGCGCGTCGATGTGTCGTGATAGCCGCGCCGGCGTCGCGCGGCGCGTTCGGCGATCAGCAAAAAGACGACGAAGACCAGCATGACAACGGCGATCTGCGCGCCGCCGCCGGTATTGTTCATGACCAGCCAGACATTGAACATGCCGGTCGTCAGGGTCTGTATGGCGAAGAAATCGACGGTACCGAAATCGTTCAGCGTTTCCATCAGCACCAGCGAGACGCCGACGACAATGGACGGCCGTGCCATCGGCAGCGATACCCGCCGGAATGCCGCCCAGGGCGAACACCCGAGCGTGCGGGCAGCCTCGGCGACGCCGGAAGATTGTTCCAGAAAAGCAGAGCGGGCGAGCAAATAGACGTAGGGGTAGAGCGTCATCGTCATCACCACGATTGCGCCTCCGAGCGATCGTATTTCAGGGAACCAGTAATCCCGCGATGTTTTCCAGCCGAAGAGATCGCGCAGCAGGACCTGCACGGGCCCGGCATATTCCAGGATGTCGGTATACACATAGGCGACCACATAGGCCGGCATCGCGAGCGGCAGCACCAGGGCCCATTCGAATATTCGCCGCCCCGGAAAACTGGACATCGTAATCAGCCAGGCAGCACTTACCCCGATAAGCATCGTGCCGATGGCGGCGCCCGCGAGCAGTTCAAGCGTGGTGATCACATATCCCGGGAGCACTGTTTCCCAGAGATGCGGCCAGATATTTTCGGTTGGAAAAAGCGCCAGCGCGAGGACCGTCAGGACGGGCAGGGCGACAATAAACGCAATGACGCATGCGCCCGCGGTCCAGATATCGAATCTGAACCGGGGACGCATGCGGGTGTCGGGGTTGATTGTGGAGGCGTGCGGGCCGGTCATGCAGGGGTTTTTTCAGGCCAGCAGCCGACCGTCAATACTTTACCGCCCTAGTTCGTCACCGGGCCTTCGTTGTAACCGACCTTGTTGACGATTTTCAGCGCCGTCGACCGGTTCCTGGCGATGACGTCCAGCGCCATCGTATCCCGTTTGAAGCCGCCCCAAGATTCAAGCAGGGGAGAGGCTTTCACGGTCGGGTCGATCGGATATTCGTTATTGGCGTTGGCGTAGATTCCCTGGGCCTTTTTGCCGGTCAGGAATTCCATCAGCTTCTGCGCGTTGGCGCGGTTTGGCGCATGCTTGGTCATCATGACGCCGCTGACGTTCATGTGCGTTCCCTTGCCGCCAAGCGTCGGGAAAACGAGGTTGGCGGCGGCGGCCCACGGTTTCTGCTTTTCGTTCTGCAGCATCAGCGCCATGTAATAGTGATTGCCGATGGCAATATCGCAGGCGCCTTCCATGATCGCCTTGACCTGTGCGCGGTCATTGCCCTGGGGTTTGCGCGCCAGGTTGGCTTTCACGCCACGCAGCCATTCTTCGGCCTTGGCTTCGCCGTAATGGCCGATATAAGCGGCGAGAAGCGCAATGTTATAGGCATGGTCGCCCTTGCGGGTGCAGATCCGGCCGCGCCATTTCGGGTCGGCGAGCTGTTCGTAGGAGGAGATTTCACCCTTCTTCACGCGGTCTTTCGACGCGTAGACCAGCCGGGCGCGCAGGGTCAGGCCGTACCATCGGCCTTTTGCGTCACGCAGGTTTGCGGGGACCGCCGCCTCGAGCGCTGCCGATTTGACAGGTTGGGCAAGCCCGGCATTGACCACCGATGACAACCGGCCGATATCCACCGTGAAAACCAGATCGGCGGGACTGTTCCGGCCTTCCGCCTGGAGGCGCTTGATCAGGCCCTTCTTGGCGAAGACGACGTTGACCTTGACGCCGGTCTCCTTAGTGAAGGCATCGAAAAGCGGCTTCACCAGGAAGGCCTGGCGATAGGAATACACGTTTATTTCTGCCGCCGATGCGGTGGCTAGGGGCACCCCCATCAGGGCGGGGGCGGCCAGGGCGAGGGCGGCAAGAACGCGGAATTTCATCTGTATTACTCCTTTGAAAAAGATCGGCATTTTTCGGCCGGGCTGGTGTTTATCTGTTCAAGTTGCCCGTTAGGGCGGGGTGTCTCTGGCAGTTTATTACGGCGATTCCATTTTGCTGTCAACGGTAATGACAATCATTCGCAAAAAGAATCAGGGCAATTATCATCTTATATTCATATATATATCAGTGACTTAATTGATCCATATCAATTTGATAGAAAAATAAATATTGTTAGTGAGAATGATTCGCAATATGAAAGGGGTGAAACTAAAAACGCCTCCCACCACCGTAAACCCGAGGATACCAGACCCATGTCGACACCCCTGAATTCCAAATCAACCGCGACCGTCTCGGTCCTTCCGACAGCCCGCGACACGCCGCATGCCTATCTCGATGCCGCGACCGCGCTCGATCTCGCGATCCTCGGGGCGACCGCGTGCCGGATGACGCCGCTTGCCCGTCTTGTCGATACTGTCTGGTGTCTCACCGGGGGCGGCTGGCGGCCGCCGCAGGATGTCGTTCATGAAGCCCTGAGGGCGGCAAATGCCGCCGGCACCGTGCTGGCGACCGAAAGCTGGGTCCGCTCGATCCCGTTTTTCTATACGCTGACGCCAAAGGGCGCGAAGGTTTTTCGCACGCTGATGCGCCGTCCGCTGCCCGCGTGGGACGATCCGATCTCGCGCTCGGCCGCGGCGATCAAGTTCGGCCTGCTCGATGTCACCGAAGACGAGGATCTTATCGCGGTCGCCGCCGACCTCAAACGCTTCTATCTCGAGTCCCGGCGCGGCCTGGAAGCCCGACGCGAAAGCCTCGCCTGCGACCGGGTGTATCTGCACCGGGCGGTGGGCGGCCGTATTGCCTGGGCCGATCAGCGGATTCACGCGCTGGACGATCTGATCTGTCAGCGGTTTCACAAACTTGTCGTACACTAACGGCCTGCGCCGTTCCACTTTCCTACTGCGGAAGCCGCACGTTTCTGAGAAAACTCCAGATCGTTTCGGCCGTTTCGATGTCGCGGTTCTGCGCCCCGGAGAACCGGCCGGTTTGCGATATCGGCGAAAGCATCGGCAGAACGTGTCCGCCGCCGAATACCCGGTATAGAACCAGCGTCGAACTAGCGGCACAGCCCGTCTAGCGGACAACACCAATGCCGAGTGTCGGGTCGTTCGGGTCCATGCGGGGCAGGGCGTTCGCCTTTAGACCGGTACAGCCAAAACGGTTGCGCCAGAATTCCATGGTCTCCGGCACCGACAGCAATCGCCCGCGTGGCCACAGCCATCCGTCGTAGCGCTGAACCAGGTCCGCTGTGCCGGCGAGGACCAGCATGGGTCTTGGCGGCCCTTTCGGGCAATCTGTCCGTTGATGCTCGGTCATGCCGGTAATCAGCGGCGCAAAGGCCGCAATCCGGTCGGGCATTGCGTAGGCCAAGGTGAAGGTCTTCAGGCCGCCGCGCGACAGACCGGTGGCATAAACCCGCCCGGCATCGGCGGTACCGTCGGCGATCAATCGGTCGATTATCGCCCGGATAAACCCGGCATCGTCGGCAGGTTGTCCGCCTGCCGTCGGCATATCGGCTGCGACGGGGCGGCCATAGCTCCATTGGTTGCTGAGCGCGATCGGATAGGCAATCGCGAAGCCCTCTATGCCCGCCACCGGCGCAAGGCGCAGCCAGCGGCGAAGACTGGTGAGCGGCTGTCCCTTGCCCTGGAGGGATATCACCAGCGGCAGCGGCCTGGACGTTTTGCCCGGCGGCATGTGCAGTTAGAAACGCCGCTCTATCCCTTGATGGGAAAGGCTGTAGCCGATGTCTGCGGATACAGTTGCCGGATATAAAATTCCCGCGACGGCAATGACGGCCTGAAGCTTGTATCTATTGAACATCAGCGATCACCGAAGAGAGCGGGTTGCCCCAAATCCGAACCCTGTGAGCGTACAACAAAAAAAGGCCGGCAATAAATACTGGCCTTTTTTGTCTCTGTTGCGAACGCGATCAGGCGGCGGCGTGAATGCCCGCTGCCTTGACGTCGTCGGTAACGGCGTCATTGAACTGTTCGAAATTCGCTTCGAAACGCTGTGCAAGGTCGCGCGCGGTGGAATCGTATCCCCCCTTGTCGGCCCAGGTTTCTTTCGGGTTCAGGACTTCCTTCGGCACGTCCGGCACGGCGTCCGGAATCAGCAGGCCGAAATTCGGATCGGGCGCCACGGCAACGCTGGACAGTTTGCCCTCGACCACGGCGCGCACCATCGTGCGGGTATGCGCAATCTTCATGCGCTCGCCCGTGCCGTAGGCACCGCCGCTCCAGCCGGTATTGACCAGCCAGCACTTGGCGCCGGATTTCTGAATTTTCTCACCCAGCAGTTTCGCGTACTCTGTCGGGTGACGCGGCAGAAACGGCGCGCCGAAGCAGGTCGAGAACGTCGCCTGCGGCGTGTCCACGCCACGCTCTGTGCCGGCCAGTCGTGCGGTGTAACCGGAAAGGAAGTGATACATCGCCTGGTCGGCCGTCAGCTGGCTGATCGGAGGCAGCACACCGAACGCATCGGCGGTCAGCATCACGATGTTTTCCGGCTGTCCGCCCATGCCGGTTTCGCTGGTGCCGGGAATGTAGTGGAGCGGATAGGACGACCGCGTGTTTTCGGTCAGCGAGCCGTCGTCGAAGTTCGGGTATTTCGTGTGCGGATCGAGTGTGACGTTTTCCAGCACGGTGCCGAAGCGCATCGACGCGTCGTAGATTTCCGGCTCGGCTTCGCGCGACAGGTTGATCGCCTTGGCGTAGCAGCCGCCTTCGAAGTTGAACACGCCGTTATCCGACCAGCCATGCTCGTCATCGCCGATCAGGGTGCGCGTCGGGTCCGACGACAGCGTCGTCTTACCGGTGCCGGACAGGCCGAAGAAGATGGCCGTGTCGCCCTTTTCGCCGATATTGGCGGAGCAATGCATCGGCAGTACGCCCTGTGCCGGCAGCAGGTAGTTGAGCACCGAGAAGATCGTCTTCTTGATTTCGCCGGTATAGTGCGAGCCGCCGACCAGGATCAGCTTTTCGGCGAAGTTCAGCATCACGAACACTTCGGAGCCGGTGCCGTCGATCGACGGGATCGACTGCAGGTTCGGCGCGTGCAGAACGGTGAAGTCGGGCTCGAAGTTGTCGTGCTCGTCTTGCTTCGGATTGATGAACATGTTCTGGGCGAACAGGCTGTGCCATGCCTGCTCCGTGACCACGCGCACCTTGATGCGGTAATCCGGATCGGCGCCGGCATAGCAGTCCTGCACGAACACTTCCTTGTGCTGCATATAGGCCAGCATGCGGTTGCGCATGGTGTTGAAGTGTTCGGGGGAAATCTTGTTATTGACCGGACCCCACCAGATGTTGCCGGAATTTTCCGGCTCATCGACGATATACTTGTCCTTGGGTGAGCGACCGGTGTACTCGCCAGTGGTGACGACCAGTCCGCCGCCGGCGGCCAGTTCGCTTTCGCCGCGCTGCAGCGAGTGTTGGTACAGGGCCGGAATCGAAAGATTCCAATGCGCCCCCAAAAGGTTCTCCAGGCCGTGGTTTTCAAGGCCGAATGAACTGGGTTTTCCCGTCTGCTGCACGTTATCCTCCTGCACAAGAAAGGCGATTGCGCGGCGGTAAATACGCACCGACGCGAGAATAAATCTTCGCCTTGTTATTAGTCATCGATAGATGCCAGCAACATACTGCGGACAATCCCGGAGTCAACGGGAGTCCCGCGGTGAGAGTCGCTTTTTCGCCAAAATATCGTCGCATGGGGCCGCGCACGAGAGGCTTACCCGTCAGGCTCGGGCCGCCTTGACCATACGCACTAGTATGGAACGCGCGGATTCTGCGTCATGCACGGTTTTTTCGAAATCGAGCCGTGCAGTCTCGCCGCCGCACCGAAGGTCGATTCCCTCCGGGTCGACGCCGGTCATCTTCCAGTCG
>Ga0315331_10004243_pt1 | contig 10833 bp, 10 predicted proteins | sample M160m34915metaG_FD_203456 | JGI IMG/M metagenome (GOLD analysis project Ga0315331, IMG submission 203456) | Ammonia-oxidizing marine archaeal communities from Monterey Bay, California, United States - M1 60m 34915 | ecosystem: Environmental > Aquatic > Marine > Intertidal zone | place: USA... | reverse complement strand
CCCCTTTTTCTATCGGAACGCCGGACGGCAACGGCGATCCGAACGATCCATGCCTGGCTTGAAGAGAGATTTGCTCCGCAGACTACCGTCCATGGAGTACTTTTGCGGGTGACGGGTTTGGGCATTTTGCTCACCGGGAAAAGTGGCATTGGTAAAAGCGAAGCGGGATTGGCGCTGCTCAACCGCGGGCATCGTCTTGTCGCCGATGACGTCGTTCTCCTGCGGGAAGCCCCACCAGGCGTTCTCAAGGGGCATGCGCCCGAGGGGCTCCGCCACCATATCGAGATCCGTGGCCTCGGTGTGTTGAACGTGGCCGAGTTGTTCGGGACGCTCGCCACTCGGGAGGAAACCCCGGTCGATCTGGCGATTGAATTCACCGACTCGGCGGGTGCCTCCGAATCGGATCGGCTGGGGATCGAGGATCGAACCATCAGTTTTCTGGGTGTGGAGATTCCTTATCTGCAGATCCAGTTGCGGCCCGGCCGTGACATCGCCACTCTGGTAGAGGTGGCCGCGCGCAATCAACATCTTAAATCCAGGGGGATCCATGGTGCCCGACGTTTCGTGGCCGCCATGGACCGGAATTTGCGACGTGCGGCCGGACGGAAGGGCGAATGAAGGGACAGCTACGCATCGCTTTGGTTACCGGACTTTCGGGTTCCGGAAAGAGCACGGCGATCAACGCGCTCGAGGATCTGGGATACTATTGTATCGATAATCTTCCGCCGGCTTTGATCGCTCGATTCGCGGAGCTTTCCGAGGGTAGCGAGGAGATCTCCAAGATAGCCCTGGGCGTCGATTCCCGGGGGCGCGAGTTTCTCGAGGAGTTACCCCCGGCGCTCGATGCGCTCGAGGCCGGTGGTCATCGGGCCGAGGTTCTTTATCTGGAAGCTGGCGATGATGTACTGGTCCGACGTTTCAGCGAAACCAGACGGCGCCACCCTCTCGCTGAAGGGAGTGACGTCAAATCAGGCATCCGCCGCGAGCGCGAGCTGCTCGCCCCCTTGCGGGGACGCGCGGGGCGGGTCCTGGACACCAGTGCTCTGACGGGTCATGAACTGCGTGGCGTGGTCCGCGAGATCTACGGGGATCAGGAAGTCGCGGGTTCATTGCAATTGAACCTGCTCTCGTTCGGTTTCAAATACGGCGTACCGGCGGACGCCGATATCGTGTGGGATGTGCGATTTCTCCCGAACCCTTTCTACGTGCCCGACCTGCGGGAAAAGACGGGCCTCGATCAGGACGTCTATGATTTCGTGATGGCCAGTGAAGGAGCCTCTCAATTTTCGAGTCTGGCGTGGCAGTATCTCGAATTTACGCTGCCGCTTTATGAGCGCGAAGGTAAAAGCTATCTCACGGTGGCGATCGGGTGTACTGGCGGACATCACCGCTCGGTGACTTTGGTCGAGAAACTGGGCAAGATGCTGGAGGAAGAAGAGATTGCTGCGGTGGTGCGCCACCGAGATGTGCAACGGTAAGAAGGTTGGAAGCAGAGATGAGCGTGTCCGAGAAAGAAAACCTGAGCGCGTTGGTCGGCGTGGTTGTTGTTGGTCATGGCCGCCTGGCCCGGGAGATGGTTGAAACCTTGTCCTCGGTGGTCGGGGCTCTCGAGGCAGTCGAGGCCGTGGTTTATCAAATGGATGCGGACCCTGACGAGGTTTGCCATTCGCTGGCTGAAGCGGTTACGGCCGTTGATCGCGGCGCGGGTGCGATCATTTTTACCGATATGCTCGGAGATACGGCCTGCAATGCAAGTATGCAGGTGGCCGAGACGCGGGCCGACGTCGAGGTTGTGGCGGGCGTGAATATGCCCATGCTGATCAAATTGACGACGGCGAGAATGGAGATCGGCTCCGCTGCGGGCCTGGCAAGTTTCATCCGCCGATATGGGCAGGACCATATTTCCTGGCCAACCGGGAACCGGTCTTTTCTTGCAGGTGCAGGCTGTTGACGCGTTCCTACGAGATCGTGAACCGCCTTGGGCTGCACGCGCGAGCGGCGGCCCAACTCGTCCGCCTGGCCTCGGGATATTCTGCGGAGTTCACGCTTCGCAAGGACAGCCAGGCCGTCAACGGCAAGAGCATCATGGGTGTCATGATGCTCGCTGCCGGACAAGGTTCGATGGTGGAGGCCACCGCCGAGGGCGAGGACGCGGCCGAGTTGCTCGATGCTCTGGGCGTTCTGATCGAGGCGAAGTTCAACGAGGATCGCTGAGGCGCATTTTCAGAAAAACGAGGCGAAGACCTCGTCGGCTGCGAGCAACCCCCGCGGTGTGAGCCTCAACCATTCTTCCGACCACTCCAGCATCCCCTGCTCACAGAGTTCGGGAATGTGTGGGTAGGCCTGCAGCGCTCCTTCTCCATACCGATCTCGGAATCCTCGTGTGTCCAGACCGCGGCCTTCGCGCAGGGCCAGCCAGCATCCCTCACCCATGGCCTGCTGTCGTGTCAGTTCTTCGGATTCACTTTCGGCGAGGCCGTCTGCCTCGACGGCCTCCATGTAGGCGGCCGGCTCTCGCAGGTTCATCCATCGGCGACCAAAGGAGCCGTTTTCGCCCGTTCCGGGACGATAGGAGTGAGCGCCCGCCCCGAGTCCGATATAAGGCACGCCGCGCCAATAGGCCTGATTGTGCCGTGCTTCAAATCCTGGTCGGGCGAAGTTGGAAATCTCGTAGGCGTCGAGTCCGGCGGCCGGCAGGACCTGACGGATGGTTTCAAACATCTCGGCTTCGGCCTCGTTGGTGAGCCTTTCGACCCGACCTCGTTCCAGATCGCGGGTCAGGGGCGTGCCGGGTTCGTAGGTCAGCGAATAGGCGGAGATATGATCGGTTTCGAAGCTCAGCGCTTCGCTGAGGTCCGCTTCCAATTCAGTCTGGCTCTGTCCCGGGATCGCATGGATCAGATCCAGCGAAAGGTTTTGGAAGCCCGCAGTCCGCGCATCGCGGAGGGCTTCACGGGAATCATCGACCGAATGTTGGCGCCCCAGAGCGTGCAGCAGATGGGGCGTAAAGGTTTGCACCCCGAGCGAAAGGCGATTGATCCCCGCTTGCCGAAAACCGCGGAGCCGATCGACGTCCGTGCTGCCCGGATTGGTCTCCAGCGTAATCTCCGCGTCGGCGGTCACGCTCAGGGTGCGACCAATGCCGTCGAGAAGTTTCCCGATCGTGGCGGGCGCAAAAAGGGAAGGGGTTCCGCCGCCAAGAAAGATGGTGTCCACGGCGCTGTCGGCAAAGGGGCTTTCCTGAACTCGCTGGTCGAGTTCCGAGAGCAGAGCCTGCGCATAGCGCTCTTCGGGCCACTCGCGGGCGGCCCGGGTGTTGAAGTCGCAGTAGGGACAGCGCTCGAGACACCAGGGTATGTGGAGATAAATGGAAATCACGTTCAATAGCGGCGCATCAGCCCGACAATCACGCCTCGGATCTCCAGATCCCCCTCGTGGCAGAGAAGGGGCGGCACCTGGTCGTTGGCGGGTTGCAGGCGTACCCGCCCCCCTTTCTCGCGGAAGAAGCGCTTGATCGTCGCCTCCCCATTGAGAACCGCGACCACGGTCTCGCCATTGTCGGCGAGAGCTCGGCTTTCCACGACCACCAGATCGCCATCGAGAATCCCGTCATCGCGCATGGACTCGCCCGAAACCTGGAGCACGAAACTTTCGGCCTTCCGCACCAACTCCTCGGGAACGGCAACAAACTCGTCGTGAAGCTCCGCGGCGATCGGCTTTCCGGCAGCGGCAAGTCCGAGCAACGGGAGCTCCACGCTTTCGCTATGCCGCGTTTGGGGTACGATCTCCACGGCACGGCTTTGGCCGGGTCGCCGGCGAATCAAGCCTTTGCTCTCGAGATTGCTCAGGTGCTTGTGCACGGTTGCCAGCGAGGTGAGACCGAAATTTTCGCCGATCTCCTCCAGCGTGGGTGCGTAGCCGTATTCACGAATGTAGTTCGTCAGGAAATCCAGCAACTCTTTTTGCCGCCGGGTCATAGTTTTGGAAGATGCCTGCTCAAGCATGGGCGAACAATAGGCGAAAATCGGCTTGTGGGCAACCGCAGGAGGGGAATCCTTTCAGCGACTCCGGTGAATCGCGCGGCGATGTTCCCGGTAGCTGCGGCTGAATATATGGGTTCGGTCGTTGCGGGCCACGAAATAGAGAACTTTACGATCCGCGGCAGGGCGAACCGCCGCCTCGAGGGCTGCCGCCCCGGGGTTGGCGATCGGTCCGATCGGTAATCCCTTGATTTTGTAGGTATTGTAGGGGCTTTCTCGATCCAGGTCGCGGGGACGAATCCTCCCGGTGTGGCTGGGGAGGTCATAGACTGCCGTGGGATCGGACTGGAGTTTCATGTCGCGACGCAGTCGATTGTGGAAGACCGCAGAGATCATCGGCCGCTCTCTGGCCACGGCTGCCTCTTTTTCGATCAGGGAGGCCAGAGTAACGATCTCGAGCGGATCGAGTCCCAAATCCTCGCCCCTGGATTGAAGCTCCGGCGTGAAGATCGTGAAGAATCGCTCGGTCATATGGCCGAGAATTTCCTCGTGAGAGGCGCCCGCCGCAAAGGCGTAGGTGTCGGGAAAGAGAAAACCCTCCAGATTGGAAGCAGGGACCCCAAGGCTCGCGGCAAATGACGGATCCGCGGCCAGTGTGCGAAAACGTGCCGCATCTCCGAGGCCGGCACGGGCCAGGGTATCGGCGGTCTCGCCCAGCGAGAGCCCTTCGGGAATGACCACAAAGTCCAGCTTCTGTGGGCCATGGACCAGGGCATCGACGAGATCCCCGGCGGTTGCGTTGCCGCTGAATTCATAATTTCCGCTTCGGATCTTTCGGTCCAGACCACGCCAGCGTGCCAGCCAGGCAAAGAGTCGCGGTTCACGGAGCAGGTCGGCGGCCTTAAGGGTTTCCCCTAGTGTCGCTATCGACATCCCGGTAGTCACCGAGATTGTAATCGGCGGATCCTGCACCGGCCCCCGGTGCTCGAGTTCCAGCCGCAGACCGACCCCGGTGCTGATCCCTGCCAGCAGGCCGATCAGAAAAATGGCACCGGCAAATCTTCCCATCCATCGTCTCATGTTTCTATCCAAATGTACGGGTCCGCCGACAGTTTCGAAAGGCGCGTGCGATTGGCGACAAGTTGACAATTGTGGAAACAATTGCGAACTGAAACTGTCGTCTGGGGGAATTGGAGCTGCAATTACCAAGGGAATTTGATGCAGCGGTGCGGGGTGGTGGTCGACGCCGTCTTCTGCCGATCTGCGTAGCCGCGCTGCTGGTAGGGGCCTTCGTTGCGATTGGGAGTCCGATCTCGGTATCGCAGGAAGACGCCTATGCCGGAGGCCCCGCGGCCGACAGTTCCCTCATTCTGCCGGCGGTCGCTCTCAAGAATCCGTTTGCTCCCGCACCGGGGGCCTGCGCCCCGAACGAAAGCGCCAAGTTTTCACCCGAGGCGAACGCACCTCTGGCAAGGCAGGCGTTGGCGGGGGCGCGAAGCGGCGATCTCCAGCCAGCAACGCGGCCTCGCATCGAGAAGACCGAGACCGTTCGAAGCGGAGATACGTTTACTCGCCTGATGAGACGAATGGGCGTGAGTTCGAGCGAAGCCCTGCGTTGGTATCGAGCTACCCGACCCGTCTTTGATTTGTCTCGCTTGCGCCCGGGCCGCGACATGACCGTATTTTTCGACCCCGACGGCCAATCACTCGAAGAGATTCATTACGAAGTAGATCGCTTCGAGTTGGTGGTTGTCGAGCGTGCCCCGGACGGTTCTCTGGAGCCCCGACGCTCGGAGGCTCCGGCCTTTGTTGAAATTCGCGGCGCCGCCGGATCGATCGGCTCTAGCATTACCGCCGACTGTCTGGCGGCCGATGTCCCCCAACCGGTGGTACAGAAGCTAAGTGATATCTTCGCCTGGGAAATAGATTTCCGCCGGTTACAACCCGGGGATCAATTTCGCGTCCTTTATGAGATGAAGAGAAGTCTCGACGGCAAGATTACCCGCACGGGAAATGTGATTGCGGCCGAGGTGGTGACCAATGGCAAGACCCATACGGCCATTCGCCACGAAGATACACGCGGTCGGGCCGGATATTTCGATCTGGAGGGCCGACCCGTTGCCGTGTCGGCGATCCGCTACCCGGTTGAATTCACGCGGATCTCGTCGAAGTTCAGCCGATCCCGCAAGCACCCGGTCTTCGGTCGTCGGCGCCCTCATCTGGGAGTGGATTTCGCCGCGCCCCGGGGCACTCCGGTCCGAGCCATTGCGGGCGGACGGATCGTCTATGCGGGTCGCAAGGGGCAGCTCGGGCGGGCCGTCCGGATCGATCACGACAACCCTTCTCGTTATGATTCGATCTACGGACATCTGCACCGGATCGCCAAAGGCATCAAGCGCGGTGGGTGGGTCCAGAAGGGTCAAGTCATCGGTACTGTCGGAAGCACCGGTGCCGCCACCGGACCGCATCTGCATTTCTCCCTGGTCGACGGCAAGCGTTATGTGGATCCGCTCAAGGCGCTGCCTGCGGCTACCGCCTCTACAATCAAGCGCCCGGGCCCCGAGTTCCATGAGCGCAAGGTCGGGATTGTCCAAGCCATGGCCGGTCTCGCGGCCGAGGGTCCGGTTCGACTGACCCGCGTCGGCGATATCTGAGTTCATCTGACGCGCCCGGCAAGCGAGGTCCCGCTCCATAGTTCTCCTCGGGCGGCGGCGAGGGGACTCAGGAATGGGGTCGATAGAGAGCGTGAAACCCGTGTGGCACGCGATGTGGCAGACGGGCGGTGGCGATCGGGCCATCTTCCACATGGAGGGCATCGAGCAGAAGTAGCTCGGAGATATCTTCCTCGCCGCGCCAGGCCAGCGTCAGGACATAGCCGTCTCCTTCACCACGAGAATTGGCACGGGGCACAAAGACCGGCTCTCCCAGAATGTCAGTGGCGGGGAGCGCATATGTTTTGACCTCGCCGCGTTGGCGATCGCTATGGGCGACGGCATTGTTGGAAATTCCGCTCGGGTGATCGCCGACGGATCCGGCAAACCAGCCGTGCTGATAGGGGCCGCAGGCGAAGCTCTCGTCGATGCGCGGAAATTCGCCTCGAACCGGCGAGACTTCCTCGGTCCGCAATCGACCCTGATCGAGATCGAGATCCCAGTGATGCAGGCAGGCCTCGGCGGCGGTCTGGGGAGGCATCGAGCCGTCGGCGAGCGGGAAGAGGGGCGGCGCCTGAAATTGCAGGACATCGGCCTGGATGCGATGGCCCGATTCTCCCGGGACATCCCAGGCATTCATGTAGTGGAAAACAAAGGAAGCGTCGGCTTCGACCCAGCGCACTTCGTCGTTCCGGCTTCCGCGCGGCAGAATCGCGAGCCAGGCATTCTTCTCCGGCTCCCAGGCAAATGCCGATTGTTTGTTCAGGGCGCGCTCGATCGAGAACGTCAAGGGAAAGACCGGAATGACGATGAACTCGCGCGTCACCATCATGTCATGGACCATGGCGGAAAAGGGTGCGCGAAACTTTCGTTGGTAGAGCAGTCGACCATCGGGGGCAATCTCGCCGCACGAGATGGTATCGCTCCCGACACCGTCGGCCATGTAGCCGAAGAAAACCATATTGCCGGTCACGGGGTCGATATGCGGATGCGCGCTGAAGGGGCCTGCGTGAGCACCCTCGAAGGTGTTGACCTCACCGGTCTCGAGACTGATTGGATCAAAGGCCATCGGGGCATGACCCTCTTCGAGCGCGTAGAGGGAACCGTGATGGCAGACCATCGCCGTATTGGCGACGCCATTTGATGTTTGCCCCTCGAAGGCGGGATCTGTTTGCATCGGATCAAATGGATTGAGGAGGGCGCGGCCGGCCGCGCGTTCGGCACGGTGTTTTTCGGTCTGCAGATAGCGGTTTCGATAGGAGATCTTGCCGCCCTCGATGTGAAACGCATGCACCATGCCGTCCCCGGCAAACCAATGGTAGAAACCGCCCCGCGGGGGAAAGGCCGGGTTGGGGCCAATCCGATAAAAGCTGCCGCGGACGTCTTCGGGCCACTGCCCGGTCGTTTCCAATGACGTATGACTCAGCTCGGCGTGGAGGGGCGCGAAATTGCTGCGCAGGTTGGGGTGGTTCGGGAACCCCTCGGGAACACCACTCGGATAGGCTGCTGTCATTTTTGTTTATCCTTTATTCTTCCGCATCGATGGGGTTGTAGGCGATGCCGCTGGGGACTTTCGGATAAAAGTATGTGGACTTTTGCGGCATCGTCAAGGCAGCTCGGGATATGCTGAGAACGTCGTCAACGCTTGGCGGCGGCAGGAGAATCGCGAGGCCTGCTTCGCCGGAGGTGACGGCCTCGATGGTTTCGGTCTCGTCATGGGTGTAGATGAATTGGTCGTTGGGGATTTCGGACATCAGGATGTTGTGGAGGAAGGTCACGTCAAGCACGGCGAGTTCCGGCTCGATCTTGGCCAGTTCTTCTTTTGCACCGGCGCCGGGTTCGAGAAGCAGAGCTCGGCCGTCGGGCAGGAGGGCCCCGAGGCGCGGACGTCGCTCTCCCTCAGGCGCCGTTGCCAATGCCTGCCACAGCGCCTGACCGTCGGCCATTTCGGTAATGGAGCAAAGTTCGCTGCAGCGGTTCAGGAATGTTTCGAGGTCCGGGGACGTCCGGGGAATTCTGTGGGTGGGCAGGACCGCAAGGCCGGGGTCGCGCGTCGAGCATAAGTGGCAGAGGACAAAATCAAAGTCCTGCGGTGTGTCGCTCGGCGACTCGGCTCGTCGTTCGTCGCGATAGCCCAACGCTGTTTCGTAGCGGTGATGGCCATCTGCAATAAAGACCTGTTCGGGCGCGATTTTTTTCTCCAACTCTCCGAGCACCTCGGCATCGACGATTTTCCAGATGCGTTGTCGGACACCCTTGTCGTCAACGAAGTCCGCGATGGCGGAGGCGCTGTCGGCGAGATGCTCCAGTCCGAGTGCTGCGTCCACAAAGCCGAAGATCGGACTCAGGTTGGTGCGGCAGGCACGAATCAGGCGCAGCCGATCTTCTTTCGGGCCGGTGAGTGTTCGTTCGTGAGGCAATACGATATTATCCTCGAACTTCTCGAGCCGGAGCGTGGTCAAAAGCCCCCAGCGTTGGTAGTCGGCGCCACCGGCCGAGAACCCCTGACACGAGAGAAACATTGCTCCGCTTTCCTCGCGGGCGATCAGGCCGCGGGTTTTCCAGTCGGCAAGAAGCTCGGCTGCTGTGGAATACTTCTCCTCGCCGCGAGGCAGGATTACATGAATGGCGCCCGCTTCCTGTCGTGCCGCGAGCGCCTCGCGTTCGGCGGGACTGATCACGTCATAGGGTGGGGCCAGCAATTCGGAAAGCGGCCCAGCATCTTCGGTGTAACGGAAAGGTCGGAAAGGTCGAATGACAGCCACGAATTCCTCCAGCGATGGCGCCTCGCGCGCCGAATGGGACCCAGAAAAAGGGCCTTTGCTGTTCTAGCGCAAGCGCCGCCTCGATCCAGTCGTCCGAACTGCTTTTCTGGTGCTCTTCAGGCAGCCTAATCCAGCTGCCTGCGCAGGGCTTCCTCCGAGATCGGACCCGTGCGGAGGATTTCCAGAGGGGGGCCGGGGATGACCACGCTGGAGGCCTCTCCGTCTCGCGGTCCATCGTCGAGATAGACTGCGACATCCTTGTCGAAGTAGGCGCGCGCACCGCGTGCCCCCGGAGCGGGGGGCAAGCCGGTCGGATTTGCGCTCGGCGCACAGATCGGGCGGCCGAGCTCACGCGAAAGTCGCGCGGCTACGGGGTCACTGCTCACGCGCAGGCCGATGGTCTGGTCGCCGACGATGGCATCGGGGAGGCCCGGGCGAGCCGGGACGACCAGAGTGAGCGGCCCCGGCCAGAAGGAGTCTGCGAGGCGGGAGGAGGCGGCCGAGAAGTCGTCTGTCAGTTGGTCGACCATCGAGGCGTCGCCCAAAATGACTGCCAGGGGTTTCCCTGCAGGTCGTTTCTTTATCCGGCAGAGCTTTTCCACGGCCTCCGGGTTCAGGGCGTCGCAGCCAATTCCGTAGAGGGTTTCGGTAGGAAAGACGATCAACTCGCCGTCATGAAGGGCTTCGAGAGCTTGTCGGATTTGTTCATCAGTGGCGCTCATGGATCCTCTCCTTACAGGGCTCTATGGCCGATATCCTTGCGGAACTGCAGGCCGGGCCAGCAGATCTTGTCACAAGCCTCGTAGGCCCTCGCGACGGCCTCTCCGATCGAGTCTCCGAGTGCCGTAACCCCGAGCACCCGGCCTCCGGCCGTCTCGACGGTTCCTTCGGGGCCGCTGCGGGTGCCGGCGTGAAACACGAAGGCATCCTTTACCGTAGCCGCCTCTTCGAGTCCGTGAATCACGTCTCCCTTGGTCGGTTCTCCGGGGTAGCCTGCCGCGGCCATGACCACGCAGGCCGCCGGTCGCGGATCCCATTCGATCGAGACCTTGTCGAGATGTCCGTCAATGACGGCATCGATCAAATCCAGAAGGTCCGTGCGCAGGCGCATCATCAACGGTTGGCATTCCGGGTCCCCGAAGCGCACGTTGAACTCCAGCACGCGGATACGCCCCTCGTGGATCATCAGGCCGGCATAGAGAACGCCCTTGAAGATGATTCCACGGGCTCGAAGGGCGGCAACGACTGGTTCGCACACCTCGCGCGTGGCTCGTGCGAAAATCTCGTCGGTCACCACCGGTGCAGGCGAATAGGCTCCCATGCCGCCGGTATTGGGCCCGGTATCCCCCTCGCCGATTCGCTTATGGTCCTGCGATGAGGCCAGCGGCAGGACATTCTTGCCGTCAACGAGTGCAATGAAAGAGGCCTCTTCGCCCA
>Ga0315331_10004241_pt1 | contig 10842 bp, 5 predicted proteins | sample M160m34915metaG_FD_203456 | JGI IMG/M metagenome (GOLD analysis project Ga0315331, IMG submission 203456) | Ammonia-oxidizing marine archaeal communities from Monterey Bay, California, United States - M1 60m 34915 | ecosystem: Environmental > Aquatic > Marine > Intertidal zone | place: USA... | reverse complement strand
GAAATGGTAGAGTGGGCCGCTGGCTCGACTATCTTCTCTCTGCGATCGGGTCGGGACGGAGTCCCAACCTGCACTTTGAAATGGGCTGTCCTATGCTGCGAATCCTCGGTTCCAATCGGCGGGCCTGTGACGCTCTCTCACGCCGTGACATGATCCAGGCGGGCGGCGCCTCCGTGCTCGGACTGGGACTGGCCGATCTGTTGCGGGCGGCTGAGAATCCAGGTCAGACGCACCTTCTTCCTGGCTTCGGGCAAGCGAAGAATGTGATCCTCCTGTTTCTGTACGGAGGCGTCAGTCAGCTCGACACGCTGGATCCGAAGCCGGGTGCGCCGGAAGACATTCGCGGCCCTTTTTCGCCGATTGCCACATCGCTGGGCGGCGTGCAGATCAGCGAAAACCTGCCACGTCTGGCGAAGATTATGGACCGCGTGTCGCTGGTGCGGTCTATGTCGCATCCGTATCCGATCCATGGCGTCGCGTTCGCAGCGACCGGTGTGAAGCACGTCGACATTCCAATGGAACTCAACCGCGACGACATGCGGCACTGGCCGTACTTCGGGTCAGTGCTCGACTATCTGCACGAGGTCGACCATCCGACGGCTCCTCAGCCGGCGATCCCTACAACGATGCACCTGCCCTGGGTGCAGAGTTCGCGTTCGGGGCCGCATAAGCGAGCCGGCCTGTTCGGCGGCTTTCTGGGACCGCGGTACAACCCGGTGGTGGCGGAATTCGTGGGTGAAGCCACCAACCCGAAGACGTATCGCGCCAACGACCCGTACGGCGGCATCAAACCGGATTGCCGATTCGAAGTTCAGGGGACAGGCCTGCCGAACGGTCTCACGATCGATCGCGTGTCTGTGAGAGACTCGCTTCTCGATCAGTTCGATGTTCGCCGTCGTGATCTCGACGACTCGCAGATCGGAAGCTCCCTCGACCGCTTCCGGCAACTGGCCATGTCGGTGATCGCCTCACCACGACTGCGTGAAACACTCGACCTGAGCAAAGAACCGGCCACACTGCGCGAGCGCTACGGACATCACCTGTTCGGTCAATCGGCACTTCTGGCTCGGCGGTTGGTGGAGTCCGGCACGCGTCTGGTCTCTGTCTTCTGGGACGAGTTCGCACAGTCCTGCGGCACATGGGATACCCACGAAAAGCAGACGCCCCGGCTGCGGGATGAACTCTGCCCAGGATTCGACCAGGCATTCACAGCTCTGTTCGATGACCTGGACGACCGCGGCATGCTGGACGAAACGCTGGTGCTCTGCCTGACCGAGCACGGCCGCACGCCCAAGGCCGAACGCCGCGGGAATTCCCTCGATGGTCGCGGCCACTGGTCACAGGCCTACAGTTGCCTCTTCGCCGGTGCCGGCATCCGTCAGGGCAATCTCATCGGTAAAACGGACCGCGATGCGGCCTATGTTGTGGACGATCCGGTGTCACCCAACGACGTCCTGCATACGATCTACCACCTGCTGGGCGTAAACTCTCACCGCCTGATTCCCGACCGTCTCGGACGTCCGTTTCCCCTGGTGGCAGATGGCGAAATCGTCCGCGAGCTGTTGGGGTGAACGCCGCGTCAGGGCGCCAATCGATAAACTGTCAGAACCTTTGGATGGAGAAGCAAATGGTGAAGGAACCCCTTTCGCGGCGTCGGTTTCTGAAGGCTGCTGGTCTGGCTGCGGGTAGCCTCGTCACCCCGGTTTCGCGGGGGCATTCCGAAGGACACAGACGGCCAAAGGTCGCGGCAATCTTTACGGTTTTCACGTATCGATCGCACGCCCATGTGATCCTTGAAAACTTCCTCGAGGAGTATCTCTTCAACGGGAAACGGACTGATCCCGGTGTCGATTTGGTGTCTTTCTATGCTGATCAGACTCCGGGCGGCGATATGTCCCGACGCGTCAGCCGGGAATACGGCATTCCGATCTTCGAATCGATCGACGAAGCACTCTGCCTGGGTGGAAGGGAGCTGGCTGTTGATGCCGTGCTTTCGATCGGAGAACACGGGAGCTATCCGCGCAATGAACTCGGGCAGGTCGAGTATCCTCGCAAGCGATTCTTTGACGAGATCGTGGGCACGATGAAACGGTCGGGACGGTTCGTGCCGATGTTCAACGACAAGCATCTGTCTTATCAATGGTCGCTGGCCAAAGAGATGTACGACGAGACCGTGCAGCACGGCATCCCGCTGCTGGCCGGAAGCAGTGTGCCGCTCGCGCAGCGGTTGCCGCCACTGGAACTGCCTCGCGGAGCCGAATTTGAAGAAGCGGTCTCCATTCACGGCGGGCCGCTGGAGTCGTACGACTTCCACGGACTGGAAGTTCTGCAGTCGATGGTCGAGTCGCGCCGAGGCGGCGAGTCCGGTGTATCGAGTGTTACGTTCGTATCGGGTGACGAAGTCTGGCGCGCGGCCGAAGAAGGACGCTTTTCGCTGGAACTTGCGAATGCCGCGATGACGGCCGAGTTCGGAAGGCCCTTGAAGACGCTCACAAAGATCGACGGCGAACGCGACGTCACGCCGCACTGCCTGCTGCTGCGGTACAAAGATGGATTTCGTGCGGCCGTGTTGAAGATTGGTCGTAGCGACAAGCGATGGAACTTCGCCTGCCGATTGAAAAGGAGCCCCGCGATCCACGCGACGAGCTTCCGCGTCGGGCCGTGGAACAACCGGTGCCTGTTTAAAGCCCTGTCGCACGCCATCCAGCACCATTTCGTGTATGGCAAGGCACCCTACCCGCCGGAACGCACGCTCCTGGCGACAGGAGTTCTGGAAGCGTCGATGAAGTCCCGGTCACAGTCGGGCGAGACCATCGCGACTCCGCATCTGGAATTCGACTATGACTGCCCCGACTTCACTCGCATGCGGGAATCCGGCGCGTCCTGGAAGATCCTCAAGGAAGACACGCCCCAACCGCATGGAATTCACTCCAGCTTTTCGGAAAACCCATGAACGTTGACATCGATCTCCGAATTACTCGACGTGAAGGCCTTCAGGTTGAGGGCTTTGCGATTTCAGTTCGTCTCTCGTGGAGAAGAGCCGTGATACCACTGCTTCGAACCGTGTTGATCGCCGCCTCACTTCTCTTGTGGTGCATCGATTCATCTGTCAATGCCCGTGAGCCTCGGGTTGTGTTTAACGATGACGCTCAGATGCTGATGGAGACTCCGGCAGAAGAAGCAACGGAGTTCGTCAAGGCGTGGCTCGATCGGGAGATCGCGGCGGTTCCGTTCACGACGTATGTGTTTCTGGCAGCGACACCGGATATCTGCACGTACAACACAAAGCAGGGCGAAACGTATGGCGACCGGTTCGGGCCGGAGTTCTCGCAAAGCTGGTCCAAAGGGATCCGGGCCCTTCGTGAGGAAGGCACGGACGCCTTGAAAGTCGTGACCGAACACATGAAGGCCAACGACCGGGAAGTCCTTGCCGCGATTCGCATGAGTGACACGCACCATCGACACATCGGCCACACGCATCCGCTGTGTCCGCAGTTCGCGATTGAGAACCGGCAGTTTGTCATTCAGCAGCCGGATGGTCGGACGAATGAAACAGCGCTTGATTATTCGCACGCAGAAGTACGAACACATCGAATGAATATCATGCGTGAGATCGCCGAGGAGTATGACGTCGACGGGCTGGAACTGAACTTTGTTCGGTGGGCCAAACACTTCCCGCGTGATCTGGGAAAAGAGAAGGCTCCGGTGATGACCCGGTACATAGGTGAGATTCGGGCCATGCTCGACGCTGCTGCGAAGAAGCGTCAGCGCGACCATCTGACACTGGGCGTTCGCGTCCCTGAGTCGCTCGCCGCCTGCTGGCTTGCAGGATTGGATGTTGAAACGTGGGTCAAACGCGGCTGGATCGACTATATCGTCATCTCGACCTGGAACAACACTGACCCGCAGCTTCGCGTCGATGAGTTTGCTCAATTCACGAAACCGGCCGGAGTGGACACTGTTGTGGTGATGGGGAACATGATCGGTTCCCTGTCCAGCCCGCCACCAACAATCCTCGACCGACCGGTCGCCATGTCGGCGAAGCATCGCACCAACAGCTATCTTGCCATGCTGATTACCGAATCCGAAGCTCGCGGAGCAGCGGCGAACTACTACTCATGGGGAGCCGACAGCATTTCGTTCTGGAATGTCGGAATTCACTTCGGCGGCGAAGTCACGGCCACGGCGGAACAGCGCGACCGAATGAAACGCTGGACTCACGCCGTCCGCTCGAAGGAGAACGTGTTCGACGGGCCACGAACGTATCGCTACCTGCCCATGGGCAAAGGGATTTCGAGCCGCAAACCGCCGGTCCGCAACTACCCGTGGTATGACGAAGGCCACAGCCCGCTCGGTCAGGTCATGAGTCCGACGCTGACCTTTACCACCGACAAGGTCGGCCAGCGACTCGCATTCCTGTTCCGTATGGCTGACGGCCGAAACGGAGAGAAGCTCACCGGCAAAATGACCTTCTGGGTCTATCGTCTGGTGGCCGAGGATAACTTCGTCATTGACATTAACGGCAAGGCTGTGTCGTCAGAGAGAATCGTTCGCGTTGCCTCGGGAAAAAGGCGAGGCGGTGTGCCCGGTCAGCGATTTGAAATCGACCTGTCCGATTGCCCCCCGATGAAGGGCGACAATGAACTCGGGCTGACACTGAAGACCTCGCTAGGAACACGGCAGTCGCCCTGGATGGAAGAACTCGAAATCGTCGTTGGTGATTCATTGGAATCGACGCAGACGTCCAGCGAGCCGCCGGTCAAGATCTACATCGCCGTGGACAGCGAAGGCCCGACCGGCGTCGACGAGTACTGGGCTCGCAACCGCAAAGACGACGACCCGAAGCTGATGCACTTTCGCAGACTGATGACGGACGACGTTAACTCAGCCATTGCGGGTTGCTTTAAAGGTGGTGCCGCCGAGGTCTACGTCAAAGATGACGGTTTCCGAGATCGCAATCTGCTTCACGAGCGGCTCGACAAACGGGCAAAGCTGCTTCCGCCAGGACATCTCTTGAGTGGACTGGATGAGTCCTTCGCAGGTGTGATGCTGATCGGCCTGCATGCGATGGAAGGAGCGAACGACGCCGTACTTGCTCATACCTGGTCGAGTGCCCGTCGCCGCCGCTACTGGTTCAATGGCCGGGAAGGCGGTGAAGTTGCTGCCTACGCAATCGTCGCCGGCCACGATCACAGCGTTCCGATTCTCATGACAACCGGCTGCACGGGCCTGTGCCGTGAGACACGTGAACTGCTCGGCCCGGACGTTGTCTCTGTCGCCGTCAAGGAGAAACGCAAAGATGGAACGATTGACCTGTACTCACCCGAAGTGACCGGCCGGACGATTGCCGCTGGAGCAAAGCGGGCTGTCACCGAGCGAACGCGCTGCCGACCGTTTCTAACAAAGTTCCCGCTCCACATTCGTCTTCAGTTGAAAGACAAATCCGTGACGGACGGCTATATCAAGTGGCGAAGGGACAGCAAGCCCGAGTGGCCCGGCCGCCGCACCGGAGACCGTGTTCTCGAAGCGACCTTGCAGACGACGAAGCACATCATTTTCTGAATCATTTCGATGCGTCGTCGTCTTTGGCCTCTGGCGTTGTACATTCACACTCCTCTACGTTCTCTTCGGCTGGACCAGATACTCGTTCTGGTGACTTTCAATGCCGAGACTTTGTCGCATCGCTCTGCGACATTGACCATACGACGACGGGCGGGCAATATGTTCGCGCCTCGGGTGCGATACTCTGTACCGAGCTGTTAGCAGTAAAGAGACCGAACTCATGGAGTCAATCGTGCCATCGAATTCAGTGCCGTTGCTTCGCAGAGTTCGGTCGCTCACGCGTCGAGACTCACGGCAGACCGGGGGACTCTTGCGGCTTGCGGTGTCGGTGCTTGCGGTGGGGCAGCTCACATCGTTCCTTTGTGCAGAGGACGTGTCTCACAGATCAGGCTCGCTCGGTACCGCTGACGTCCGAGTGACTGTCACGGGGCACGACTTTAATCGCCCCGATCCGTTTCCCGGGCTCGGCAGGTTTTCGTGGCCGGGAAATGTCGCTCGGATGCCGGACGGAGAACTGCTGCTCGTGCATTCGGCGGGCTACTACCATGTCTCGTTTGCTCAGCCGCGTCTCATTGAGCCGACGACCAGGAAACGCTGGCTTGAGAGTGGCTGGCCGCTCGACTTCGATGCTCCCACAGGCGGACGGTCGATGCTGGTCCGGTCACGCGACGGTGGAAAGTCCTGGAGCAAACCGACAACAATCGTCGACCTGCCCTGGGACGACGCCCCGTATGGACTGCTGCGTTGCTCTGACGGAACGCTCCTGTGCTTCGTCAATGTCCAGGCATCGTGGTATGGGTACAGCAAAGCACCGGAACCGTTTGCCAGTCAGTTGAACGGGCTCAACACGCGGCAGTGCGTGCTGCGTTCGACCGATGCCGGGCGAACCTGGAGTGCTCCCGTCTGGCTGCAGAGTCCCGGCGACTTCTACCAGCGCAGCCACGCCCAGCCGCTGCTGTTGCCGGGTGGCCGGATTCTGTGGCCGACGTACTGCAAGTCCCGGTCAGAGGATCGCCTGTTTGGAGCGATTCATGCCTCGGACGACAATGGAAAATCCTGGCGGCTTGTTTCAACGCTGCGGAGAACGGGGTCCGACAGTGACACGGCATCGTCAACGTCGGGGAACATTGACGAGCCCGCGTTAGCCCTGCTGACGGACGGGCGTCTGTTTCTGATATCGCGGCCTGACGGTGCCTGGTTCACTTCGGACGATGAAGGCCTGACATGGCAGTTTCAAGGACGGCTCGTCACGTCTGGCAAGTTCAAAGCTCCGCGCGTCTTTGTTCTCAAAGACGGCACAATCGTGTGTGTCTGCACCTGGAGGAACCTGCAGGTCTTTATTGGAAAGAACGCTGGAACCTCGTGGGTCGGGCCGCTTGACCTGGATGCGTCTTCCTATGGCTATCCCGGCGGATACCTGCTCGAAGACGAAACCATGCTTGTCTCGTATTGCTCGTCGGGAAAGGCTCCGAACCGCATCCATCTGGTCCGGTTTCGAGTCGATCGGGACCGCTCCGGAATTGAACTGCTGCCAGTCGCAGACTGACGTGCACTGCAGTGTTCGCAGCCTGATCAAGGTAAAGCGAGGTCAGTCAGCGCCGGCGTGGATCGTCTTAGAAACTGGGGATCATCTGATTCCCGGAGTTCAGCCGCAAAGCGGCGACAGGTGTTGCAGTCTCCGGAAATTCCCAATCTATTGATGTCCATTCTCTGACCGCGGTACGAGAATCTGAATCCTGGTCGTCAGTCAGACACGCAAAACTTCATTCCGTGATCTGCAGGTCCGCCATGTAAATCGCGGTAATCTGCCGCCCCTTGTCATCTTTTTCGTGGGAGGAGTACCACGACATGATCGCGCGGGTCGGGCTGAGTTCGATGAAACCCGGGTACGACGTATCCCCTCCGCTGGGCAGTTCCGCGAACTCGTGCAGTCGGTCGTCGGCCAGCCAGCACATCGCGGTCTTTGGTCCGGCGCCAATTGTCCGTCGACCGCCCACGACGTACCTGTTTCCCCAACGTGTCAGCAGAGGACCGCCGACGTATCGCTTCAACTCCTTCCGCTCCCATTGCGCGTACGGCGGTTTCGATCGCAACAGCTGAGCTGTACCACCGCCGCGGCGTCCGACGCCGAGGATGCTGCCGTCCTGCTCGAACAGAAATGCCGTCTCGTCGCCTGCGATCTCCTGAAACACGGCTCGCTTTCGCCAGATCAGGCCGTCGTCGCTCTCCAGCATCAACGACTCGACCTGCCTGCCCTCGCCACGGGCGGTCACCTCGAAACCGATCTTCCGCCGACCGCATAGAAACGCTTTGTCGCCGAACGTGGCCGCTCGCCAGATGTAATGGCCAAAGGTGCCGTCCAGCATGACCGGGCTGTTCCACTTCACGCCGTCGTCCGACCAGGCCGCGTAGCCCAGATGCTGGTTCATGTCCCAGTCCGCGGGCGGCAGCGCGGTTTCGCCGCTGTACCAGGTGCCGGTGTACACAAACAGCCGGTCCTTGAAGACCAGAAAGTGCGGGTCGCGAGTATCGCGGTGTTTGACACGAAAGCGGTGCACCTGCTTCCATTCCTTCGCGTCGTCGCTGACAAGGACGATGATGGACGCTGTCGGGTGCACCATGTGGCCATCAGGGCAGTTTCGAAAAGTCAGGTAGTACCGTCCCTGAAACCGGACAAGATCGGTGAAGGCATTGTGCTCCCCGTTGTGGAACACACGGCGGACATTCGTCACAGTAACAGCGGGCAGTTCAGCGGCCTCGGTTGTCGCAGCGAGACAGACAACGGTCAGGATCAGTTGCAGTTGTGACTTGCGAAGCATGGGCAAATATCCGAATGAACCAGGTTAAAGCGATCCGAAAAGCCGTACGGGGAATGGAAACAGGCACGGAGAACACCATGAAACGATACGCGACCTTGCTCCTGTTTGTCCTGCTGAATCATCCGTTGACCGCTGGCGAACCGGTTGACATCGGCTCGCGGCGGGAACTGATGATCGACGATCACCTCATCGACTCCATGAGTGAATCGTTGCGGCTGCAGATGCACAGACCCGTCCGTCGCAATGTGGCTCTCGTGACCGATGCTCCGTGGGAGGGGAATGCGTGCGCCTACAGTTCGCTGTTCCATGACGGCGAAAAGTACCGGATGTACTACACCGCAAACCACTACGTGAACCGTAAGGGCCGGATCGAGGAGCCACACGGCCGGCATGTGTGCTATGCCGAGAGCGTCGACGGCATTCATTTCACGAAGCCGAACCTGGGACTCGTCGAGTTCGGCGGCTCGAAACAGAACAACATCGTCATGGGCCCTGATACGGTTCCGGGCGTCCGCATCGATCCCGGACATACAACGATCCTCAAAGACACCAATCCGGACTGTCCCGCGGATGCGCGGTACAAGGCCATGGTTCGCTCGCCTGTCAAAGGCGAACGTGGACTGTTTGCCCTCAAGTCAGCCGACGGCCTCCACTTCTCGCGACTCGGCGATGGCCTGATCATTACCGACGGGTACTTCGACTCTGAAAACCTCGCGTTCTGGGATTCTCTTCGCGGTGAATACCGGGCCTATTTCCGTGACTTCCACGATGGCCCGCCAGGCGGCGGCGGAATTCGCGGTATCAAGACAGCCACGTCGACCGATTTCCTCAACTGGAGCAAAGCCGAATGGCTTGAGTATCCCGGCGTTCCCGACGAGCAACTTTACACGAACCAGATCACGCCGTACGCGCGTGCCCCGCACATCTTCATCGGGTTCCCGAAGCGGTACATCGATCGCGGCTGGGTGGATGCGACCGGCAAACTGCCCGGCCTCGCTGAACGGAAAGCACGAGCTGCCGCATCCCCGCGTTACGGCAGCGTGGTCACCGACGCTCTGTTGATGACCAGCCGCGATGGCCAGACATTCAAGCGTTGGGGTGAAGCCATCATTCGTCCCGGCCCGTCGCGAACCAACTCGTGGGTCTACGGCGACAACATGGTCTCGTGGGGAATCCTGCCCACGAAGTCCGATCTTCCGCAGTCACCCGACGAGCTGTCCATCTACGCCATCGAAGGCTACTGGACCGGCGAGAGTCAAAACCTTCGTCGCTACTCATTCCGCGTCGATGGATTCGTCTCGATTCAGGCTCCGCTGAGCGGTGGCGAGTTCATCACGAAACCGCTTCTCTTCAAAGGCAGCCAACTGGAAATCAATTACTCGACCTCAGCCGCCGGCAGTATTCACGTCGAACTTCAGTACGCTAACGGCAAGCCGATTCCCGGCCGCTCGCTGTCCGACTGCCACGAGGTGTTCGGCGACGAGATTGAACGCATTGTCTCCTGGAAAGACGGGACCAGCGTGAAGAGACTCGCGGACACGCCGGTACGATTGCGGTTCGTCATCAAAGACGCCGATCTGTTCTCATTCCGGTTTCAATGAGGATCATTGACCACATACCGTATGGGCGCCCCGAAGTTGCCGGTTCTGCGAAAGTAAGGCGTGCGGCAGATGAGAATTCACCTGCCGGCACTTCCGCCCGACACGCAAGCGAGGGTATTGACTGGCAGCTTGTCGGCTTCGAGCCTGATCGTTTTTTGTCACGACGACTCCCTCGTTCTCCCCGGCGTTCAGGCCAACTAAGCCATCGAGTCGAAGCGTCGTCAGGCCGATCGCGTGTTTGCGTTCGTACCGGATCTGTTGGATTCCACGCCGCTCATTGGCGCCGGAGTAGTACAGCCAGTGTTGGTCGACGTGCGTCACGATCGTGGAGCCGACGGGGAGGGACATGAAGACAACAGCGACGTCAGCAGCCTCGCGCGTCAAGCGGCGCAGGTACGCTTCGCGTTGAAGGACGCGGACGAATAGTCGTTTCGGATCAAGACAGCAAAGACGTAGCTCGGACGGGTCTTTGCGCGTACTGCTTGCATGATCTTGACACCCGCTGGGATGCCTCAGCCAGCAACACGTCCACAACACCGCCGAATGTCAGGCGATCCACATTCCGCGCGGATGACCGGCACACCGGACGCAGGTAACAAATTGATTCATAGGGCCGCCGGAACTGGCTTGCCGAGCGCAGTACAACTGATTCTCGCGCTACGCTGCGTTTGCGGCGGTGATCGTGACCGACGCGTCGAAGATCAAATCCCCAAACTGCTCCCGTCCGACACACCGGTCTCACATTCGTGGCGGTGACTCTCCGGATGAGACTGCACTGTCGTGAATCTTGGACCTGCGGGTTGTGAATCCGGGAACGCCTCGACGGAACACCCTGTAACAACAAGGGCTTACGCTCTCGT
>Ga0315331_10004238_pt1 | contig 10846 bp, 8 predicted proteins | sample M160m34915metaG_FD_203456 | JGI IMG/M metagenome (GOLD analysis project Ga0315331, IMG submission 203456) | Ammonia-oxidizing marine archaeal communities from Monterey Bay, California, United States - M1 60m 34915 | ecosystem: Environmental > Aquatic > Marine > Intertidal zone | place: USA... | reverse complement strand
AGTTGGATTAATTACTCTAGCGGGTCTAATACTCGGTTCATTCAGTAATGTAATCGCTGGTGATAAATTTCCTAGCAAAACAATTGAAGTAATCACTCATGCTGGGGCTGGTGGCGGCACAGATGTCAACTCTAGAATGATGATGTTAAGGGGACGACGAGCTCTTAAATCGGACATGGTTGTTGTGAACAAAAGAGGTGGTGGCGGAGCACTCGCAATGAATTATTTTCTTACCCGCCCTGCTGATGGGTATTCTATTATGACATTCACAGTTGGCCACGCAATCACAATGGGCAAGGGAAAAACCAAACTGAAGTTGTCAGATATGCGTCCTCTCGCCCGTGGAACTAACGATCCCCAGATACTAATGGTTAATTGTAAAACAAGTCCTTACAAATCGCCCGAAGAGTTTAAAGCGGGGACGGCAAGAGGGGACAAAATTAAGTATGGGGGTACGGGTGTTGGCAGTATCGACCAGCTCACCGCTTATTTGTGGGCTAAAGCCAACGGACAAAAACTTAAAACTTACCTGCAGTTTAAAGGCGGTGGAGAGTTAGCTACCCAGTTAGTTGCTGGATCTATCGATGTTGGCACCTTAAACCTCTCTGAAGCAGCCGCACCAGTTGAGGCTGGAGATATCTGTCCATTAGTAATTATGGGCGAAACCCGAATGGCACCTATTCCCAATGCAAAGACGGCAAAAGAGTTGGGGATCGATCTGGTGTTGTCAACTACTCGTGGCTTTGTAACCCATGCCGGGGTGAGTGATGAAAAAGCGGCTATTCTGGAAAAAGGGATCTGGAAAGCTATGCAGCATTCCATGTATCAGGCTTATCTAAAAAACTCTGGCCTAGATGAAACTTCTCCTATGAAATCTGAGGACTGGGGAAAGCAAATTTCTCGCATGATCAATCAGTTTGGTCCTGCATTAAAAGAAATGGGTATCAAATAAGGCCCTGGATTTAACCATTTTAGAGTACTCCCCTATTTATACAGGGGGGTACCCCTTTTTGAAGTTAGCACTATGAAGCAAAACATTTATATTCTGCCAAGTACGATAATAGCGCTCTCAATATTGGTTATCATAGCAGCCTTAAATCTAGAAGAAGCTGCTCCAATCATTGTTGGTGACGGATTACAACCGCGCATCTTTCCAATTTTTCTGATGGCGTTGAATATTTTTTTAGCACTTTTAATGATGTGGCAGTTTACACGGACCCCGCCTGACAGAATGCCGTCGGAGATTTTCCCTACATATGGGTCCGTATTATTATTTGGACTTTTCTTTATACTCACCGAATACATAGATATGTTCATCGGCATCGCCGTTGTTATATTTTTGATGTGTCGCTTGTGGGGTGAGCGGCGGCTGAGCGTAAATTTCGCTTTAGCACTTTCGACTCCAATAATAATATTTTTTCTATTTGATCTAGTTCTAAAAATTCGGTTTCCGCGCGGCTTGTTAACAAACTGGTATTACGGATAGTGGGAATTTAAAATGATTGAGGCACTAATGGCTATGGGATCGGTGTTTTTAGATCCTTATCTCATTTTTTTGATTTTTATCACAACAATATTAGGTGTCATTCTGGGCGTTTTACCTGGTTTAGGTGCCACCACAGGAGCAGCATTATTACTGCCATTTACGCTTACAATGGATCCGGTCCACGCGATCACCGTGCTCGCTACAATATACGTCTCGGCCACTTTTGCTGGTTCAATCACAGCTATTTTGATAAACACCCCTGGGACCTCCGCAGCGGCGGCTACTACATTTGACGGGTACCCTCTCGCGCAAAAAGGTGAGGCAGGTAGGGCTCTTGGCATAGCTGTTGTTTCGAGCACGATAGGGGGTATCTTTTCGGTTGTCGTCTTATGCATAGCTGCCCCTATGTTGGCGCGTGTAGCCTATGAATTTCGCCCACCCGAGTATTTTGCGCTGACTTTATTTGGACTTTCTATGCTGGCCACTATTAGCGCGGGTGGAGCGATACGTAATTTGATTGGTGGTGTATTTGGAGTGTGGCTTGCAACTATTGGTGCCGAAAAGGCAACGGGAATAGAGCGGTTTATGTTTGGGAATTACGAACTGTATGAAGGATTGAGCTTTGTTCCTGTGATGATCGGTCTTTTTGCTCTATCAGAACTTCTTGTTCAATCAAAACGCGTGAACGAAGTAGTAAACACCATGACAATGAAGGCCGTCTTACTTCCAACGATGCTGGATTATAAGCGCATCTGGAAGACAATTGTCCGGTCGTGCGGTATAGGAACCTTTATTGGAATTCTGCCCGCCGAGGGGGCTACCGTCGCGTCAATGATTGGTTACGCGGAAGCTAAGCGATGGTCAAAAAAACCAGAAGAATTTGGCAAGGGTTCTGTGGAGGGAATTGCAGGTGCCGAAGCTGCTAATAATGCAGCCACCGGGGGTGCGATGGTTCCAACCATGGTTCTCGGTATCCCAGGAAGTGGCACCACTGCAATAATCCTGGTAGGTTTAATGGTGCACGGCCTCAGACCAGGACCGTATCTTTTCACCGAGCAGGTAGACAAAGTTTACTCGATATTTGGTGCAATGTTTTTAGCTAATCTGATGTTTATGTTTATGGGTTTATATGCGGCTAAAATATTCGCTCGAATATCGCTTGTGCCTACAGCCATTCTTTGGCCTATCGTTTTTTGCTTATCCATTATAGGTGCTTATGCGCTTAGCAATTCTATGCTGGATGTTTGGTTGGTGATGTTATTTGGAATCATCGGATATATCGTGCGGCGTTTTGGATTTTCTGTAGCTCCAATTGCTGTCGGACTTATTCTGGGGGAAATGGTGGAAACTAACCTACAAAACTCGTTAATGATGTTTGAGGGACAATGGTGGCTGATTTTCACACAACCCTTGGCAGCAGTCTTCTTATTACTCGCTTTTCTAGGTTTATTTGGCTCCAACATCATAAGATTAATCACGAAACGCTAAATTTCGGAACTTCATGGAAAATCCTGGTTTTAATGTCCTTTGATTATATCATTGTGGGAGCAGGTTCAGCAGACTGCGTGCTTGCCAACCCGCTTAGCGAAGGCGCAAGAACGGGCTTAGTTCAGAGCAGATTACACGACTTGATGCGTTAGGCTTCTCATGGGATCCATAATGTAATCGTATACAGAATTACTTATGTCCATAAATTCCTATTCGTTGAACCACCCCTTGTAATCGTAAACCCTTCCTCTTCACAATCCCATGTGGCGTTGGTTATACCAAGGTCCCGTAACTCATTCTTCTTAACTTTCTGAGTTGCCGTTCTCGGCAAATCTTTAACGAATTCGATAAAGCGTGGAACCATAAAATATGGCATTTTTCTAATACAATGTTCAAACAAATCTTCGTGTTTGATGCTAGAATTGGCCTGACAAACAACAACTACCTTTACCTCTTCTTCACCAATTTCAGCGGGCACACCAACAGCAGCAACCTCTGATATACCAGAAAATTTGCCCACAATACGCTCAACTTCAAAAGACGATATATTTTCCCCTCGCTTCCAGGGTGGGATATACGGGTCCAGGGTCCCTTTGCAGTTTGCCTTTTTTATGTGCTGCAACACCCTGCTGAAGTGCTCGGTCTGTACTCAATTGCATTTAAACTCCATAACATTTAAGGCACATAAACTTTGAAAAACCCTTGATCAAATGCAATATTCTTATCACATTTGTTTACAAGAGATAATCATAATTTTAAAGAAATCTTTCCAATACCTTATCTGAAATGATTAGAGACAAGACTTCTAATATTGAATTGTGTCGTTCTCGTTATCACTTTAAAATTAGTGTTGGAGTAATAGTAGCTGCTTGGAAAAAGACACCAAGCTGAAATCGTCCTTTTTTGATCGTCCTTAATAAGTATTAGAGAAAATTTGAGCTAACCTAAAATTGGGTATCTTGTGTTACTAGTGGATTGCTTGTATTTTTAGGTTACCCTGTATCCCTTGTTTTCGCGCGTTTTAAAGGAATAAATCAAGTAAAGTCTTGATTTTGTTATAAAAAAAGGTATAGTTTATACCCAGTCGGAGCGTGGCGCAGCCTGGTAGCGCGCTACACTGGGGGTGTAGAGGTCGTGGGTTCGAGTCCCGCCGCTCCGACCATGAAAAGTATGCTAATCTATTTTTACTTGGATGTAGAAGCCATGGCAGATACCAATTTTAGGTTAGCTCAAATTTTCTCTAATACTGGACACGCTTTTTCCCATCTTTTTATGTTGATCTATCCAACAGTTGTTATTGCACTAGAGGCGGAATTTTCATCTCCTTATCATCATTTAATTGGGTTAATCTTAATTGGAAATATTTTATTCGGGGCTGCTGCTTTACCTGCGGGTTATCTAGGAGATAAGTGGGGCGCCGTAAGACTCATGATTTTATTCTTTGTGGGAACGGGTATTGGATCAATTTTAGTTGGCCTTGCTGAAACAGAAATCCAACTCGCCTCGGGCTTTGCAATAGTTGGCTTATTTGGCGCGATTTATCACCCTGTCGGAATAGCGTGGGTTGCTCGACGGGTAGTAAATAGGGGAAAAGCATTAGGTATAAATGGTGTATTCGGCAGTGTAGGGGTTGGTTTGGCCCCTATTTTAGCAGCAGTTCTAACAGACTTTTGGTCTTGGAGAGCCGCTTTTATTTTGCCGGGGATAGTGAGCGTCTTTCTTGGCTGTATTTTAGCTCTTATGTATTTGAGAGGTTTAATAACTGATGGTGAAACCATTAATAAAGAAGAGGTCCCAGAAGCTGAAACTGGTGATATGAAAAAAGGCATACTCTTGCTGCTTATAACGGTTGCTTGCACAGGACTAATTTATCAGGCGACTTCGTTTGCCTTACCCAAATTGATTGAATTAAGGTTATCTGATGTTTTAGGTGAGGGACTAATCGGCGTAGGAGCTGTCGTTTCAATTATTTACTTTATTTCCGGCGGTGCTCAACTAGTTGGAGGCTGGCTTGCTGATCGATTTAATTTGACTAGAGTTTATTTAGTATGCTGGTTGTTACAAGTTCCCCTGCTTGTTTTAGCAGCTTCAATTAATAGCAGCCTTTTGATCGTCATATTAGGAGTAATGGTTGTTAGTAATACAATAGGTTCGCCAGCAGAGAATAGTTTATTTGCTAAATACTCTCCCCCCAAGTGGCGATCAACTGCTTTCGGAATCAAATTTGTTTTGGCATTGGGAGTGGCTGCGGTCTCTATCCCATTAATTTCATGGATTTTTGAGGCCACATCGGAGTTTTTTTGGTTGTTTATCATTCTGTCAGGAATTGCTCTAATTGCGGTAATCACCGCATTATGCTTGCCTTCTGACAATAGGAATAAACCCCTTGAGATTAAAGAAATGATATTACCATCTGGTTCGGATTAAGAATCAGATGCAAACTCTACCGCTTGCTGAGCTGCTCTAAACAACGCGCGGGCTTTATTGATTGACTCTTGGTATTCACTTTCGGGATCGCTATCTGCCACAACGCCTCCTCCTGCCTGAACATACATTTGATTGTCTTTCACAAGAGCTGTTCTAAGAGCTATACAAGTATCCATGGTTCCATTTGCCGAGATATACCCAACAGCGCCGGCATATACTCCACGCCTTGATTTTTCCAGTTCATCAATTATTTCCATGGCTCTTATTTTTGGTGCTCCTGAGACAGTCCCTGCAGGAAAGCCTGCGGCTAATGCATCAAGGGCATCGTACTCCTGGGATATCTTACCTTCAACGTGGCTCGCTATATGCATAACGTGAGAATAATATTCTATTTCAAACTGCTCAACGACTTTTACGGTCCCAATCTTACTTACTCGCCCAACATCGTTCCTGCCTAAATCCAAAAGCATAAGGTGCTCGGCACGTTCTTTTGGGTCTTCCAGAAGTTCCTTTGCTAAAGCTTTATCTTCTTCTATATCTTTGCCTCTGGGTCTTGTTCCTGCTAAGGGCCTGAGGGTGACAGTATCATCTCGCAGGGTCACTAGAATTTCAGGACTTGAGCCAACAATTGAAAACTCTCCAAAATCAAAAAAGAACAGGTATGGCGAAGGGTTTAGGCGTCTTAATGATCTATATAATGACATCGGAGGTAAATTAAAAGAAACCGAAAACCGTTGTGATGGCACGACCTGAAATATATCACCCGCGTTTATATAGTCCTTGGCTTTGTGAACCATATCGTGGAATTCATCTTTAGTCGTATTAGATTCGGGGTCATTTATATTTGCATGATCTGACAATCTTTCACGACGATAGGGCAGGTTTCTCTGGAAATCAGTTGTTGCATCATTAAGTCTAGTCATGGCTGCGTCGTATGCAAACTCGGCTGAAACGCCCTGATCAGGCCATATAGGGGTAACAATAGTAACAATATCCTTTAATCTATCAAAGATACAAATAAGCGATGGCCTAAGAAATAACCCGTCTGGTACCATCAAATCATCCGGGTTGTTATCGGGTATATCTTCGTTTAGGCGAACTGAGTCATATCCCATATACCCAAAGAGCCCTGATGCCATTGGTGGAAGCTCCTCTGGAAGTTCAATTCGAGATTCTGATACTAAAGCTCTAAGTGATTGCAAAGGTTCCTCGGGACACGTTTCAAATTCATTTGTATTTATCCTGGCTCTGCGATTGATTTGAGCTATTTTCTTTTTAAATTTCCATATTATGTCCGGATTCATTCCAATAATAGAAAACCTTCCTCGAACTTTTCCTCCTTCGACAGATTCTAAAAGAAAAGAGTTTGATCTGCCATCGGCCAATTTAAGCATTGCGGAAACTGGAGTTTCTAGATCGGCGATTAATGTTGTCCAGGCAACTTGAGGTTTACCAGCCAGGTAGAGGTCAGTGATGGTTTTTTTCGAGGGATGACTGATCATTCTTGAGCCACTGTTAGTTGGTCGATAAAGGGGCGATTGATTGAGATATTATGCTGTGTTTTCAACAATTGTAGCGTAGTCTCTACATAATCCTCTTGCAGAGATGCCTGAACTTCCTGTTTTACCGTCTTCCATTCTTCACTTTTTTTATCAATAGCGGCCTTCTGTATTTCATTTAATTCAATGATGGCCACTTTTTCTGATCCTTCTACCACCCCTACATTTCCAGTAGAGAGTTCGAATGCAATGCTTGCAAGATCCCCAGGATATAAGGTCATATTTAGACCATCGGCTGAACGAGTAAACAGTTCAGTTGTGTTAACTTGGTAACCGGCGTTTGCAGCGGCGTATTTTAATCCTATTCCTCCTTTACTTGAATCAGCTAAAGATTTTGCTTTATCCCTGATTTTTTGTTGCTGTTGTGCGGTAGTCCATTGCGCCTTTAATTGAGCCTTCGCTTCGGAAAAACTTAATTTTCGTGTTTCTAAAATATCGTCTGGCCTGAGTAAGAAATATCCACCTTCTTCTGTCTCAATTAAATTGCTTTGTTCGCCTTTTAATGTTGAGAAAAGTGTTGAAAGGAATTGATTGCTCTGTGGAATATCGGTCTGTGCTTTATTTGACTGGCTCATGCCTTGGGAATTAGTGAACGGAAGCCTTCTTAGTTCCACATTTATGGTTCTAGCTGCCTCTTCGATTGTAGCTCCGCTAGCCAAAGAATCCTCAAATTGGTTGGTTAAGTCAAACAGGGCATCAAGTGCTTTTTCGCCAGCTAATTCCTCTTGAATTTTTGCGGAGGCTTCCTGAAATGGAGCAACTACCTCAGGCTGTTCTGACTCTATTAAAAATATTTTCCAGCCAAATGCGGTTTTTATGGGATCACTTAACCGTCCAACTGATGTACTAAATGCTGCTGTTTTTTCCTGCTCGTTATTAAAATCTTGTTCCGTAATATCACGCAGTGACGTAACCTTCTCGTCACTTACAGTTTTCGTCATGTAATTTAATAAAGTTACAAAATCACTAGATTTTTCCGAATTTTTCTTTGCATTCACAGCATCAGATTTGCTGTTAAAGACAAACTGTTTTATCTCCCTCGTTGCAGGTTTTGTAAACTCATCTATCCGTGATTGGTAACTTTCCCTCAATTTTTTTTCGGGGATTAAAATTTCTTTGGCTATTTCTTTTGGGGTAAGGTGAATGTACGTCGCTCGTCTGAATTCGGGTGCTGTTAATTTATCTTTAATTTCGGCATAAATTTTTTTCAATTCTTCTTCTTTAGCTGTAGTTGTTATGACTACATCACTCAGTGACATGACAACAGCATGAACTCTTCGTCTTTCGTAACGATAGCGGAGTAACATTTCTATCATTTTTGCGTTCGGCTCTATAAAACCGCCTACTGCTGTAAGAAGTTGATTTCGTTTGATTTCTTCTCGTAGCGTTTTGAAAAATGCTTCTTCAGTCAAGTCTGCATTATAAAGATTTCTTCGAAATAATTCTGGACTGAACTTTCCCAGTTGGTCCTTAAACGCGGGCGATTTAGCAACCCAGTTTTTTAATTGGTTTTGGCTAATCATGAGCTTCATATTAGAAGTCTCTGCTGCAACAAGACCGTTATTAACCATGGATTTAATAACTGAGTCCAAAACTTGAGGTTTTACCAAGGAAAGGTATTCTGGTGGTAAGCGCATGGCCTTACGAGTTCTTTCGAACTCCTGCATGACATCATCGGAGTCGTATTCAATCTCTCCTATAGATATTGCAGTTTCCGCTTTTTTTTTGCCTAAAAAAATATCACCTATACCCCAAATAGCAAAACTCAAAATAAGTATGCCAAATAAGACTTTTATGAAAATTGAAGTTACTTTAGAGCGAATAAACTGTAGCATGCTAAATCCGATACACAGAAAGATGTGGCATTTAAAATGATAAATGCTCTCTCGTCGATATATTAAGCGTGTGGATGGCTTCACCGCAACACGGTTTTCTTTTAAACTTAAGATTAAGAATAAAAAACAAAAAAGGAAAAAAGTTTTAATATTATTTAAAAAAAACTTTTTTATGAAATTTTAACGCGTTTTGGAGTTTTAGATGGTCGACCGTTTATTGATAGCTGGTAATTGGAAGATGAATTTAGATAAGGGGGGGGCGATAGAACTTACTGAAGCACTAACTAAATGCCAAGATACTCTTAAAGGTGTAGATGTGGCAGTTTTCCCGCCGTCGCCTTGGTTAACTTTGGTAGGTAATTTACTACTATCTGATGACATTAAACTAGGCGGGCAAGATTGTCACGAAGAGTTGGAAGGAGCGCACACCGGCGATATCTCTGCCAGAATGTTGAAAGATGTTGGATGCGATTACGTGATTGTAGGGCATTCTGAACGGAGAATGAACCATTATGAGACGAATAAAATGATAAAGAAAAAGGTTCTAGCGTCTATTCAGTGTAATTTGTGTCCCATAGTTTGTGTTGGCGAGACCTGGGATGAACGTGATAAAGGGACAGCAATATCATCTGTCTCAGTTCAATTAAAAGAGAGTATTCCGGAGGAACTGGTTAGTGAACAGTTTATAGTAGCCTATGAGCCAGTTTGGGCAATTGGCTCCGGAATAACACCTACCTTAAACGATATACAAGAAATGCATTCCTCAATCAAAGAGACCCTTCTTACCATAAACTCTAGAGCCGATAAAGTACGTAGCCTATATGGTGGGTCGGTGAAACCTGAGAATGCTACTGAAATTTTTAAAGTAAAGAATGTTGATGGTGCTTTGGTTGGGGGGGCAAGCCTTTCTGCCGCTGACTTTGGGAAGATAATAAATATCGCTGGAGCTCAAAAATAGCATTTCAAAGGTTTTACTAGAAAAAAATTAAATTTAACTATAGAACGTACCCAGCATAGTTAGAGACTTTCAGATAGTTCGAATTTTTCGGGGATACTCATGACCGAAGTTTTACTTTCCATCCATCTTATGATTGCAGCAGCTTTAGTAGTTATAATCCTATTACAGAGAAGTGAAGGTGGGGGGTTAGGTATAGGCGGCGGCGGCGGCGGCGGCGGCGGAATGGGTGGGTTCATGTCTGCCAGGGGAACGGCTAATTTATTAACGAGAGCTACTGCTATTTTGGCTACTTGCTTTTTTACTACGAGTTTAACGTTGGCGATTATAGCCGATTCGGGTCGAAAAAATTCGATTGCGGATCAGATTAGAGTGGAAGAAACACCATCAATTCCAAAAGCACCTCAAGCACCTGTGTCTAAGTAACAATATCAATTGCTCAGTATTTAGCCATTCTCTGGCATGTCTCGGTAACCTTGTTCATAAAAGCTAGATTAACAGTGTTACATTTTAATCTTTTGCGATATACAAGTTGTCCATGTCTAAGTTTATATTCATAACTGGTGGTGTGGTTTCTTCGTTGGGAAAAGGATTAGCGTCCGCGGCACTTGGTGCTTTGCTTCAAGCCCGCGGATATAAAGTTCGATTAAGGAAATTAGATCCATATCTTAATGTGGATCCAGGTACTATGAGCCCATATCAACATGGTGAAGTCTATGTGACTGACGATGGGGCTGAAACAGATTTGGACTTAGGTCATTACGAACGATTCACCGGTGTCCCAGCCAAACGATCCGACAATGTGACTACGGGGCAGTTATACATGGACGTTTTGGCCAAGGAAAGGCGTGGCGATTATTTAGGGGCCACTATCCAGGTCATTCCTCATGTGACTGATGCTATAAAGGCTTTTGCAAAAAGTGATTTAACAGACGAAGATTTTGTGCTTTGCGAAATAGGGGGTACGGTAGGCGACATTGAAAGTCTTCCCTTTCTCGAGGCTATCCGGCAGCTTGGAAATGAATTAGGTAGAGAGAAATCTCTATTTGTTCATCTTACATTGGTTCCATTTATTGCCTCGGCGGGTGAACTGAAG
>Ga0315331_10004234_pt1 | contig 10850 bp, 5 predicted proteins | sample M160m34915metaG_FD_203456 | JGI IMG/M metagenome (GOLD analysis project Ga0315331, IMG submission 203456) | Ammonia-oxidizing marine archaeal communities from Monterey Bay, California, United States - M1 60m 34915 | ecosystem: Environmental > Aquatic > Marine > Intertidal zone | place: USA... | reverse complement strand
TCTTGAAGGGGGATTCCAGGCAGTCGTTTATCAATGGATGGTCACTCCCTTGAAAGGAGCTATCAGTGGTTCTGGTCCGGAATTCAGTTATCTGCCCTTTGCCAACGTCATGGGTAGCGACCGTATGGTGGTTGAGTTGATCGATGAGCAGGGCAATCATCTGTTGCAGGAAGTTTTAGTCACCATTATTCGTCCCAACCGATCCCCGAACTTTGTGAATCGATCTTTCAAGTTAAGCGAGGATAAAACTCTTCACTTCAATTTGAACGCCATGGATCCTGATCAGGATCCCTTGATTTATGAATGGTTGGAGGCTCCGTTGCATGGGCAGATTATCCATCAGGAAATGGCGCCGGAAGACATTCCTCACCCGGACTTGAGATCCCGCGCAGGTTCAACGCGTTTTTTTCATCCCGACAGCCTTCGGTATTTACCAACCCTCGATTACCACGGCTCGGACACATTTCGGTATCTTGTTCATGACGGACATGCTCCGCCTGTAGAAGCAAGGGTGGACTTTGAGGTGATCCCCATCAACGATCCTCCACGCGCAACGCGTGTCAGTTTCACCACCATCGAGGACCAAGGTCTGACACTTGATTTCGGACTGTCGGATCCTGAGTCTGATTCCTTTGAAATCGAGGTGATTTCACCTCCGCTTCATGGCTCGCTGAGCATCGTTCAAGGTCAGGTGCATTACCAGCCGCGTCCAAATTATTTTGGAGGGGATGTGTTTGAACTTGCAGCCGTCGATGCGCATCAGGGAAAGGCGCTGCTACCCGTCAGTGTTCAGATCGATCCTTTGAACGATGCCCCGATCGGTTTTCCCAAACACTGGCAGGTCCTGGAGGACAAGGTTCTGGAACTGGTCCTGGAGGCCATGGATCCGGATCAAGATACATTGAACTACACCGTTCTCGAACCTCCAGCTCACGGGAGGGTTTCCGGTTTGTTACCCCGTGTGGTTTACGAACCAAATCCGAATTATTTCGGTCCTGATCAAATTGTTTTTGTGGCTTCGGATGGTTTACTGGATTCAGACCCGTTCGTGTTGAGCATTACAGTGTTCCCTGCACCCGATGCGCCGCAAGCCATCAGTCGGGATTGGTTCCTGAGTGAGGATACTTCCTTGGAATTGACCCTGGGTGTTCTGGATCCCGATGGATTTACCAACAGCGGAAACCTGACCTTTGAAGTATTGGAACTACCCCAGTTCGGAGCATTACAGGGAAGTGGCGCAGAGAGAAGATATACTCCTGACAATGATTTTCATGGAGAAGATCGGATTACTTTTGTGGTATCCGACCAAAAACATACATCCCAACCGGCTACGGTAAGATTGTGGGTGGAGGCCATCAATGACGCGCCTGTAACAGCCGACATGTATTTTAACACCTTACCCGAAACGCCTCTTTCCTTTCAGCTGTCCGCCACGGATGTGGACTCCACTTCCCTGAAGTTTGAGATCCTTCAGGGGCCTGAAAAAGGGCGTTTGACAAAGCAGGACATCACCTGGACCTATCAATCCTCTGTTACTTATGCTCATCTGGATCAATTTACGTACAGGGTCATTGACAATCAAGGTCTCGCCAGTGAAGTGGCCACGGTAAGGGTTGCTGTGGAACCACAGACAAACGGACTGCAGGCCGAGTCGTATGATCTGATGACAGACGAGGATCGCTTGCTTCAATTCACATTGCAAACCGATTTTCTGGGAGATGTTCAATTGCTTGATTACGAGCTTCTAAAGCCTCCGATGCATGGGCAGGTCAGCCTTGATGGAGCTCGTTTTTCCTACGAGCCGTATCCTGATTTCTACGGAACGGACGACTTGCAGTATCTCGTGCGCGGACCCAATGGTCTGATGTCTTTTGGCTCAGTGCGGCTGTCGGTAAACTCCGTCAACGATCCTCCACAAGCCAATCCTCTTTCATTGGAGGTGCCGTCAGGTGCCGAGGTTTCTTTCGTTTTGGGAGGCCAGGATGTGGATGGGGATTCTTTGAGCTTCGAGATACTGAATGTCCCGCTGCATGGTCAACTCATCGGGCAAGCTCCCAACTTGGTCTACCTCTCCGATGAGGGTTATTTTGGAAATGATTCCTTTACATTTCAGGTATCGGATACGATCGGCTACAACGACACGGAGCAGGTGATGATCACAGTGATTCAGCCTGAATTAACCTTTACTGCGCAGGATCAGCAACAGACCGTGAGAGAGGATGAGAGTGTGAATCTTGTTCTGCAATCCAACCGATATGGTCCCGAGGTGACTTACGTGGTTCTTGATGTTCCACTCCACGGAACATTGCATGGAGAGGGTCCCAATTGGGAGTATGTCCCATCCGCCAACTTTCACGGGGTGGATCGTCTTACTTTTGAGGCGCAGTATGAGGGGGAAACCTCGTTTGCGGGGGAAGTCCTGATCACGATCATCCCTGTCAATGACAAGCCAGTGGCGCAATCAATGCAAATGGACCATCTGCAGGGCAGGGAACTGGAGTTGCGTCTTCTTGGCAGTGATGTCGATGGTGACTCAGTGGATTTCCAGATAATCAAAGCCCCACGGCATGGAATGCTGGAAGGTGAACTTCCTTCGCTCACTTATAAACCTGATTCAGATTACATGGGTGAGGATCTCTTTACCTACCGGGTGGGGGATGGACAGATTTTCAGTGACCCTGTAGAAGTGGCCATTACCCTGCACCCGGCAGGCAGTGTGCCTGTTGCCATTGGGATGTCGCTTGATACTCTGGAGAATCAAGCTCTTTCCATGGTCCTTTCTGCCGAATTCTCCAACCCTGAAGAACTTGTTTACGCTCTGGTCGAGCTCCCCACTCGGGGAACGCTCAATGGTCAGTTCCCCGAGTTCATCTACCGTCCCTTTTCACAGCAATTTGGAGATGACATGTTTCGTTTCAGGGTTACGGCACCCAACGGTATGTCCTCTGAGGCAACCGTCTTTATTCGGATTCAGGAAGTAAATGACCCTCCGGTGGTTGAAAACTTGAGCCTGGAATTAAATCGCTTTGATCAGGCTTCCATTATCTTTGAAGGAACGGACCCTGAAGGCCAGGCTTTGGAATTGGAGTGGATGATCCCGCCACCCTCTCTCGGGGAATGGACCATCGAGGATAGAACCATCTTTTTTGATCATGCAGGTGGGGATGAAGAAGTGGTGGAAGCTTCGTTCCGCCTTTATGACGGTGAACTTTATTCGGAGCCCGCAACGATCACCATCGATATCCTGCCTTCTGCGCTTGATGTCGCAATTGAACCGGCAACGATACGTGAATCCGGTGATGATGCGAATTTGATTGTGACCCGCAGCTCTCATTTGACAAAAGACCTCCTGTTGGAATTCGAAAGCAGCGGACGGGATCGGATCCAGTTTGCCTCTTCGTTCATTCTTCCCGCTGGTCAGGAGCAGATCAGTCTACCGGTCTCGGCCATTGAGGACGGCATTGCATTTGAAAGTCTGCCTGTTGAAATACGCATCCTGAGTCATGGCTTTGAGCCTGCCGTGCTCACGCTGATGGTAGAGGATGATGATGTTCCTGAATTAAGACTCGACTCTCCCGTTGAATGGGCTACCGAGGGCGGGCAAGCCATTCCCCTTCAATTTTCCCTCAATACCCCCATTCCACCTGAAAGAGTATTGGTTTACTTTTCGACTGACGCTCCATTTGATATCGATTTCCCCAAGACACTGATCTTGTCGGGCGATTCGATGCAGGCAACCATTGAAGTGTCCGTACCAGATAATACGATCTCCGAGGGAGATGCTTCATTTCAACTATTCGCAGAGGCTCAAGGTCTCTCTGCCAGTCTCTCGATGACCGTCAAGGACAAGGATGTCTCTCATGATATGCGCGTTGAGGATGGTCCCATTGCAGGGGCAATGGTGTTTTTTGATATCAATGGGAACCGGTTGAGGGAGGAACAGGAGCCCCTCAGTCAAACAGATCAAAACGGTCGCTTTCTGATGAACCTTCCTGTGGGTGATTTTGACAGAGATGGCGACGGCATGGTCAATGAGCGCGATGGCCAGTTTGTCTCCCAAGGTGGTGTTGACATAGCCTCGGGTCTGCCATTTCAAGGAACGCTTCTAGCTCCACCTTCTGCAGAAGTGTTGACGCCACTGACGACTCTGGTCAGTCGCCTGATGGATCAGGATCCTGCGATTTCTGAAAGGAACGCCTCTGAAAAAGTACAAGAAGCGTTGGGCATTGCACCGGATCTGGACATCCTTACGTTTGATATGTACGGAGAACTTGCCAAAGGTAATCCAAGGTCTCTGGAGCTCATCGAACCAGCCATCAAAATACAAGATACACTTTCACAATCCGGCGCCTATATTCAGGCAACGCTTGGTGAGACTGCTGCGGGTGCTTTCAATGGGCTCTCTTCAGTGCTGGCAGAAAAAATAAACAGGGGAGAAGCTTTTAATTTGGAGGATGCCTCCCAGGTCGCCAGTCTGATCAGTGAAGCGACGACAGGGAAGGGGCTGATCAATCAGCAAACCCACTTTCTGACAGTGGTCGAAGCGATTTCCCTCGGTAATAAAATAAAAAAACAGATCGTCGAACAGGATCTGAATCTACAGGATGTTGTGGGAGATCTGGCCAGGAGTCAGACCCTTGTGCAATCCGCTTTGATTCCAGACCTGCACAAATTGGTCCAGGGAGAAATAACGACAGAAACCATGGGGCAAACCTACGCCGTCGAGTTGTATGAGTCGCAGATAGCCGAACAGTGGATCGGGTCCCTTTCCGAAGCTGACACTCGTTCAGGAACCTTTGCTTTCAGTAAACCAGAATACCGGGTGACTGAATCCGGTATCGCAATCGAACCTGTAAGAATCATCCGAAGTGAAGGGTCATTGGGAGAAGTGGATTTATGGGTCTATCCAAAATCACTTACCGCTTTGATACCCAGTGATCTGCTTGCGCATCCGGTGCGCGTACATTTTGAAAACCACCAGATCTCGGCGGAGTTGGATATCTCCGGTCTGCTTGTCGATGATGATCTGGAGGAAACAATCGAAGTATTTGAACTTTCTCTTGAAATTATCGATCCTCAGAGAACGCATGCCCGTATCTCCCAGGCCGGGACGACGGTGGTTGAATTGATTGATAATGATGCCACAGGTGTTTTCGGGTTTGCCATGGTGGAGGACAAGGTAGAAGAGTCAAAAGCTTCCACCCGGGTCTGGATGATTGAGCGACAAGGCGGAGTGAAAGGGGAGGTTGTGCTATCCATTGAATTACTCGAGGCCAGTGAGGGGTGTCAGTCGGGTGTGGATTTTGAACTTACATCCAGTCAGGTAATCTTTGCTGATGGGGAATTTGAGAAACCAATACCTGTGCGTATACTCGAAGACGATGAAGTGGAGGCAGATGAGTTTATTCGTTTGGAACTCAAAGTGCAGTCGGCCCAATCCTCGGACCAAAAGGAAGGTTTGTTGTTTTCCAACATGTTTTCCATCACTGTAGTCAACGATGATGTCGACATGCCACCATCCATTCTTGGGCCTGAGTTGATTGAGCTCGAAGAAGACAGCATGATCCCCCCTGTTATGTTTACGCTGAACGATGATCGCACAGCAATCGATCAACTCGGCATCCGGATTCTTTCAGATAATCAAAAACTCATCAGAGACGAATCCATTACCTGGGAACATGATGATCAAGAGGGATATCGGTTTTTCGTTTCAAATCTTGAACCTAACGCGAATGGGCAAACACAATTGACCATTGAGGTTGATGATGGAACCAGCACTACCGCTCATGTGATTGTCATCGAAGTGAAACCTCAAAACGATCTACCGCTTATCACCGGCCTTCCACCTCTGGTCGAGGTCTCTGATGACACGGTGAATGTTGTTTTTCAAGTGGAGGATCTTGAGACGCCCTCGGAAAACCTTTTTGTCTATTTCACTGGCCAAATCCCAGATTTTTTACTCACGGATATTTTCAAGATAGATTTTTTTGGAAAAGACAATGTTTTGAAAGTGTCCCGACCTGATGGCCTGTTCGGAAAACACCCAATCAGAATCTTCGTCCTGGACGGAGATGGGCTGGGATACGGACAGGAAATCACGATTGATTTTGGGGTTAATCCTGAACCTGTTGAATTTCCTGTTCTAAAGTTCCAACTTGTGGACAGCACCGTCATAGAGATGAGTTGGGAAGGGGATTATCAATTATGGAATGCCATCGACCTAAAGAGCACCTTTGAACTCATAGAGGGAGCCAGAAGTCCTTATCGCGCGCCATTGAATGGAACGGGCTTTTTCCTGCTGCGATCAGAACAAATACCCTGACTTTTCTCATTTACCCTATCCATGATCATGCTTGCCTCACTTCTCCAATTAAAGGATTCATTGGTAAGACGAAATTTGATTCATTTGTTCAAGTGGACCTTGCCGCTTTTCTGCATATCCTGCTGCATTGGATGCCATCGAAATGAAGTCGTCAGTGAAGCTGAGTATTCGCTCAGTCAATTGCTGAAAAGCGGAGATCTAATTTTGGATCCACAACATCAAATCCCTTACTCCGGTTGGGTAAGGGAAACTTACCCTGATGGAGTTCAGATTAAATCCAGATCTCGCATGAAGGATGGAAAGTTACATGGTGAGTCTTCAGGGTATTTCAGTAACGGAAACCTGCAGGTAATGGAACATTTTCAAAAGGGAGTGTCCCATGGCAAACGTCTGCGATTTAACGAGGATGGAAGTAAATCAGCAGAGGAACCCATTGTTGAAGGTCAATTTCATGGCGTGGTCTTGAAATGGCACTCCAATGGACAATTAGCTGAATCCATTGAATACAATCATGGCATACCTCACGGTGATGCATCTGCCTGGTTCGATGATGGAACGGTGCGTTCACGTGCACATTTCAAAAACGGAGCAATGATGGATCAACAATTCTGGAAACAAGGAGAGCTCAATGAAGGAGACTGAGACTGCGGTCTGAGGGATTACCCATTGGCCTCGTGAAATCATACTCCGAAACGTATGCTTATTCTTTCTGTTCAGTTACCTGTCGTCCAGTTTCATGACACAAAAGGCGACCAAAATCAGTATCCTTTGATCACCTTTTCCTCGTCATCATAAATAGTTCTACACACAGTCTGAAATTGATAAGCTAAGCGGGGAGGCATGTTGACTTCGATATCAATGCATGTCTAAGGAGGTGCTCATTGAGTGGAAAAGTCTCCTCCGGGTTTATTGAAACCCCCATTCCTGATTGGTAATACAGCAAATGAAGACATTCCCTGGAGTCAGCAGAGTCCCACAACACAAGACTTCACATGTCGAGAGGAAGAAATCAGTTGGTATATAAACGCACCCGCTTTTGAAGGTGTGCTGGCAGGAATTTTGCACATCAGCATATGTATCGCTACTTAGCTTTGAAGTAACTGGCAGGTTCGTTCCTGCTTGGCTGTGCAGGTAGCGAGTTGCAGTAAATAGTAGGTGGTAGAGTTAAATGCATTGGCACCTGTGTTTAGCTCGGCAGAGAAAGCGCAGGATTAAGTCAGCCCGTGATAGTGAATAAGCAACTGCATTACAGTTCATGTGGAGAATAAAGACATGTTTTGTGAATTGGCTTTCCTTCACTGAATATGCATTCATTGCTCTCGCTGCAGGGGTTACCACAAGCCGAGCAAAGAGCATTTTTTGACATCACTTTAGATGGCGGTTTTTTATGCAATCGAGTGACAGAGTAGGCTAAATTACCAAATCGCCTACTCACAATGCATAAACCAATAGCACCCGGTAATAGCTGAGCAGTAATGTAAAAAACCGTATCAAAAAAAGACCTTTCAACAGGACTACTTCTTCTTCTGTCGTTACTGGTGTTAAATGACCACCGCCAGGTATTTCTGTATTTTTGATATGCCTCTTTATGGGTGTCAAGCGAGTCTTTGAAAAAAACAGATATGCTTGGACCAACACCTATAACCAACCAAATGCTAATAATAATGAGTATGAAACCGATAATGCGGTTTAGGAAAGTCCGGGGCTGATTGGGTCTAAAGAGCCACTTGGTTAGCCAACCAGAGCTTTCTTGCGTATTCGTTGGTGCAGTTTCTTGCGTAGCGTGTCCCTCCGTTGAGAAACACTTTTGATGCACGTAACGCCCGTCCTCATTTTTGAAGCGAGGCTCATTGGAACAATCTTCATTGCAAATGACACAAATTTTACTCATACCCAAATCGTCTTCCTGCAAAAACCTTAGATGATTGCTTGAATTAAGTTCAATCTCATTTGCACTTTGTCAGCGTCGGCCAGTCATCCGGGTCAGTTAGGTTATAAGTAGCTTGGTCACCAGTCTGCACTTCTCAAGTTCAGAGAACACCGCTTGAACTTGCACCATGGCCTTCTTCACTGGATCTACGCCAGGGTCCATGCAGTCTGTCATGTCATCACCAGTCGAGGCATTCCAAACGCTTACGCCCTTGTTCCTGAGATGACCCAGGATTTGGAATTGGACCATGAGGTCCCTTGCCAATCGATCCGATGATTCTACGATGATGTGACCAACACTCTCTTGCTCCATGAAGACCAGCATTTCACTAAGTGCTGGACGCTCGGCTTCTGCACCTGTCCATACCTCATGAAAAATCTTCTGAAGCTGGAAACGACCCAAATCTGCAAACTCATCAATGGCCTGCTTTTGTCTGTCGAATCCATGTCCGCCCTGATTGGTTGCTGTCGAGACTCGCAAGTATGCGACTGCTAACTTCGACATGCGTGTTTATTATTATCAGGGGAAGCGATTGATGACAAATCTGAAGATTTGTTATCGGATTTTCTTACAAAGCATAGGTAGGCAGAGGTTTAAGGTGTGGTTAATAGTCGCGGCCATGGTTAGCAGATAGTAAACGCTATGGGGAAGAACTCACATGGTCCTTTTCTCCTTCAACTATCATCGAAGGATACGGGTAAGGCATGGCCATCCCTTTATTTTAAATAAGCAGCCTGTGAGGGGGCGTTTAAGCGAGATCGATCTGCGGTCTAACAGTGCTAAATATCAGGTGTTTAGCTATAGGCTGTTTTTGTCGCGACTTTCACACTGCCTGAGCGTTTACTTATCTTTTGGATCTCCAGGAGTGGATTACAGGCATTATGATTTGAATACAAAAGTTAGCTTGAATTTATTTAATGCGCATGACAATCAATAGACTAGAAATAGCAAATTAAATGGATTCTTTGGAAGTTCCATAGCGTTTAATAAGTTGTAGCTGACAATCATATTCGAAATAATCAACCAATTTGCAAAACTATCAAAAACATGACATTTAAACTTAATATTCTTTTAGGACTTGCCCTAAGTCTAGTTGCAGCAATCGCAGATCATCATGAAGGCGAAGCACTGAACGAATCCTCGTTGATACCCGGAACTTGGGTAAGAGATCAAACGCAGGTTAGGGGTGGTGTGATGACTTGGAAAAAAGAAATTATTCCAACTGAAGAAGCAAACACATTTATCGAAACTATAACCACGACCAAAGCGGACGGGTCTATTCATCGTCATTGGAAGCTTAAATTCAAAGTCACCAGGGCTAATGGTCCTACACTCGTATTCAATGGTTTCAAGATGGATTCGAAAAACCTGGGGACAGGGAAATGGACAGGGTGGCAGGATGCAAATGTGAGGTATACATTTCAAATCGATGATGCTTTTTGGTATGAGTTTCGAGACGTTAAAAATAAAGGGGGGCTTTTCACATACACCAGAGTCAGTAAGGCTGGCGAAAATCACTATCAGACTTTAGCGGCTAAAAAGCTTTCGATTCTTCAACCGATGATCGGGACTTTTAAGGGAAGCGTCCAGATTAAGAACGCTGAAAGTTATGGAGTCGCTGAAGGTAAGAAAAACATCACCTTCACTTGCAAATGGAACGCTGATAAAACCATTATGACTGGTCAATGGGTTTTTGATGACGTTAGCTTTGATGCGCATATTATTTTCAGTTTCAACCCAAGGAAAAGAGCGATTTTCATGAATGGTCATACGTCAACGGGCAGCCAAATCCATGCCGAACTTATCGGGGGCTATAACAAAGCCTTTCTCTGGGAGAGACGTGGCGATACACAGCAGGGTGAAGTGTATGAAAAGTGTCTCATGGATTATTCGAAAGATGGGCAGCTTACTCACCGCATTATTGGCCGAACACTCAATGGAGTTCCTGAAGGCGAGGAGCCAGATATCATTTTGAAAAAAGTATCTGAATAATCCATTCCAGTAATTTTTATTCAATCCAAGAAGAGACTTCCTTAGTGGAGTCTCTTTTTTTTTGCATGGAGATTTTGTTTTGTGAGTATACACCTTTGCTTACAGATCCAGCGATCAGGCTCATGGCCAGTTTCACAGCATGGTTGAGCTAAAGCCCGAACCGGTATTGATTCATTTTGCGGACGAATATTCCAAATTCATTGCGGGTTTAGCCATAATGTGACTACAAACCCAGCCTCAATTTATAATGGCCCTTTTGGGAGGTTCATGGCGTTTAATAGGTATGGCTAACTGGTGTGAATATATTTACTGCGCTAAGTGTGATAGGCCATACCACAGCTGGCAATGTAGAACGGTGTACACCCCTCGCGGAAATGGTAAGTACTATACCACTTCGTATTGCCTCGATTGCGGTGAAGTTATGGGTGTGAATGGTTCCCCAAAATATTTACGTATTACCTCATTCGTGGCGTTGGGTATATCGTTGTTTTCGTTTCCGACAGCCTTATCGTCAAACGATCAACAAAGTCTGGAGGGTTTTTACGTAGGAGGTATAATAGGTATCTTCGCATTGGGTGCATTCTTGCGTACCAAACGCCAATACAA
>Ga0315331_10004231_pt1 | contig 10852 bp, 10 predicted proteins | sample M160m34915metaG_FD_203456 | JGI IMG/M metagenome (GOLD analysis project Ga0315331, IMG submission 203456) | Ammonia-oxidizing marine archaeal communities from Monterey Bay, California, United States - M1 60m 34915 | ecosystem: Environmental > Aquatic > Marine > Intertidal zone | place: USA... | reverse complement strand
CACCTGATCGATCCGCTCACTAGGCTTATGCGTAACCTGTCGAACTTGAGTGACCCCTAGCCCGATTTCCACCGCACGGTGATACCGTTTCCTATTTTCTTCCAGGGACCCTTCCGCCTCTCCTTGCTGCGGGGGCCGCCGAGGTTGTGAGGTGGACAATGGAAGATCGCGCAGAGCAGCCGCCTCCGAAGCCCCGCTGAGATGCTGCAGGAGCGCCTCAATACCTGAGCTGCGTGAGGCAATCATCGGAATCACTGGAACGCCCAGCGCCTTTGATAACGCCTCCGGGTCAACCGTCAGACCCGCTCTTTCGGCCACATCGATCATGTTCAAAGCGACAACCACGGGTCGCTGAAAATCGAGAAGCTGCTGGGTGAGAACGAGATGACGCTCTAGATTGCTCGCGTCGATAATGTTCACAATCAAGTCACATTCACCGGCTTCGACAAACTTCCGGGCTATGTCCTCGTCCATTCCGCCAAGGGACTGATCAAGGGAATAGATCCCGGGAAGGTCAATCACCTCCAATCGGTCCGAACCAATTTTCAATGAACCTGATTTTCGTTCAACGGTGACACCGGGCCAATTTCCCACACGTTGTTGGGAGCCTGTGAGCGCATTAAATAACGTGCTTTTCCCACAATTGGGATTGCCAAGCAGACCGATGGTTTTGAGCATCATGGGAAGGCGCCTATCAAGACACCGTGTCGACATCGATATGCGCTGCATCGCGCTTTCGAATGCTTAAGAGCGATGGCCCCACGCGCACCTGGAGCGGGTCACCCAGGGGCGCTTCCCGCAGGACCTTAATCTCAACGCCTGGAAAAATTCCTAGGGCGTAGAGTTTCGACTGAAGTTCAAGCGACGCAGCCTCAGACCTGGCAATCCGACCTGTCGAACCAAGATTCATATTCACCAGCTTCATGTTACGCATCCTCGAGCGCAAAACCTGCGCCATCAGCTAAATGCGAATTATTATCATTTACAAGTGAAAAGTAAATCCCTTCAAGATGATCCGCCCTCAGAGTTCTGCGCAGATATGCCCGCCGTCGACGACCACCACCGAGCCTGTCATGTACGTCGAAGCATCAGAGGCTAACAAGAGAAGCGGACCGTCAAGATCTGAAAATTCACCATAGCGGCGCATTGGAATGCCTTTAACAAATTCCGAGGAGCGCTCACTCTCAAGCAAAACCCGGGAGACATCGGTCAAGATGTAACCTGGCGCTAAAGCGTTCACACGCACCCCATAGCGCGCACCCTCGAGCGCCATAATCTCGGTAGCCTTGACCAAGGCGGCTTTGGAAACCGCATAAGGAAACTGCCCTTTGATCGTTCGGTAGGCTGTGATCGAAGCAATATTAACAATACTCCCGGTCCCGCCCTGCTCGGCGACCCACTGAGTGTAGAACTTGGACAACCGCCATGCGGCTTTCAAATTGGTATCAAACACATAGTCCCAATCCTCGTCATCGATCATGGTGTAGGTTTTTGCACCCGCCTCAACCCCCGCATTGTTGATCAGCACATCAATACCACCAAAAGCCTCAACGGCCCCAGTAAGAAAGTTTTTGGCGGAATCAACATCACGCACATCGAGGGGCAGGCCCAATACTTCATGTCCAGCTGCGCTCAGTTCATCCACCCGGGCCTGAATCTTGTCCACCCGGCGAGCACCCAGCACCACCCGCGCGCCGGCGCGCCCTAGTACGCCCGCAAAATGATGACCAAACCCCGAGGACGCACCCGTGACCAGAACCGTTTTACCAGATAGAGAAAATATCGACATAGATCGCCTCTTTGTGTTCGCACCTTTGGGATCAACCCTCTCTCTGTGCACTGAATCTTGCTGGAACTTTATAGCTTACTGCTCATCTCAGCGACTGAGTGCGCGCTTAAACCCCGAATAATTGGGCTGGTCAATGGCGATTTGATTCACCACCGTTGTGCGCAAGTGGGCTTGAATTCGCTCGTCCGACAAGGGGATCGAGCCCTCCCTTAATTCCTGCGCCAGCCTTGATCGCAAAGTCATGAGATCGTCACTTGTTCCAAAATAGGCCTGCAATCGATCCAATTCTTCGACTTGATGCTGCCCCCCCAGTGCCAACTCGCGCAAAACAATGTCAAGGGAATTGCCTGCTACCCGCGCGAGAAACTGTGATCGCCCCTTGAGATTGACCATCGCATCGTCTCGCAGATAATCCCGCACACTCTGAACCAATTCACGTTGACTGGGCATCTCAGCGACTTCTCGACCCGGAGCGACAACAAGTTCAGCAGCGCCAGGAATCAACAAATTAACGCAATCAACCTGGCATTCAGACGTCCGACGACCAATTGCCGGACGTTCTACGGATTGATCCGGGCCCGACCGATAATGCTCTGCCATTCCCAGGCAACCGATGGCCCACCAAAAAGAGCCAAACACCTCCCAAAATTTAACGTGCTCGGGATCGACATCAATGCCGCTGACTTCCGAATAGCCATCAAAAAGGTCCTGATACTCGCCAAAGCCACCCACAGGTAGCGCACTTCCAAAGCGCCAAGAATTTGTACAGATCCAGCCTAGATCACGCATTGGATCACCAATATGCGCTACTTCCCAGTCCAGGACCGCTGAGATACCCGTTGGCGTCAGCAGGAAATTGCCCGCACGAAAATCGTTGTGGACCAGGGTTAATCGCGCCGGCGTCGGTAAATGTTCCTCTAACCAACGACCTGCATAATCGATCATCGGCTGGGGTTCTCCAAACGCGTGGTAGCGCTCCAGCATTTGGGCTAAAAATTCCTTAGGGGTCATCTCAGCCAGTCGTGGTCTCAGCTCGGTAGCGTCCAGATCAATGCTATGAATCTGAGCAAGAATTCGTCCACACTCTTTGGCAAGCGTCGGCCGAATTGATTCGAATTTGGCATCGCGGGTGATCCGCGCACCCAAGGCCTCACCGTCGATCCACTCCATAACAAAGCCGTCGCCCAACCCATCGGCGCGCGTTAATACATGGTAAACCTCGGGCTCAGGCACACCCACCGCTTTGGCGGCTTGCATCAACTGCGCTTCCACGTCGAGGCCAGGATGTGCGGGAAGAGGTTCGAGATACTCACCGCCAGGGGTGCGCCGCATCGCGAGCGGCATTTCAATACCGTCTCTTTCAACGGTCAGTCGGTAGGTCTCCTGACTCGCTCCACCGGAGAGCCGCTCGACCTTAAGCAGGGCTGAACACCCTGGAACATGGGAGGTTACAACGTCAGCGAGCGCTGCCTCGAACGCCTCAAAACTGGGGACCTCCAAGCTCATCGTAAACTGCTCACCCTGTCACCCAATCCATACAATGCCTAGTCAAGCTTCACCCCCTTCGGAGCCTGCTGCTTCATGTATCCAAAAAGGTAGCCTGCAATCCGTCTGATCTGAATTTCTTCCGCACCTTCGGTAATCCGGTACCGGCGATGGTGTCGATAAATGTGCTCAAACGGCTTATGACGAGAATAACCAAGACCGCCATGAACCTGCATCGCTTGGTCAGCCGCCTCGCAGCACAATCTGTTGGCTTGATAGTTGCACATGGAGACCTTGTCAGACACCGCGAAGTTGCCATAGGTGTCCATCATCCAGGCGGTCTTATGAATCAACGCCCGTAACATTTCGCAGCGTGTCTGGAGCTCCGCCAATGGGAACTGGATCGCCTGATTGGTTGATAAAGGTTTGCCAAAGGGTTTGCGCTGCATGGCATATTCGATGGATTGATTCACGCAGAACTGCGCTGCGCCAAGGCTCGAGGCCGCCTGGCGAATACGATTTTCGTTGAAGAAATGTTGGACTACCTGCAGGCCTCGACCTTCACCACCAAAAATGGCTGATTGGTCGACATACACATTGTCGAGGGAAATACGGCCATGATCCGTTGGCATATTGAATGTCCACAGCATTTCTTCGACTTTAAAACCTTCTGCATTGGTTGGTGTCAAAAAGGCAGTGATCCCCTCACCGTCTCCAGCCTTGCCACTCGTTCGAGCCAGAATCATGTCGTATTGCGCTTTATGGATGCCCGTGTTCCAAGTTTTGCCACCATTGATTCGCCACCCATCGCCATCTCTTACCGCAGTGGTTTCCATGTGGGTCGCATCTGATCCGTGATCCGGTTCGGTAATGCCAAAAGCAAATCCTCGCTTACCTGCCAGTAAAAGAGGGATCCACTCCGCTTGTTGCGCCTCTGTGCCGTAGGCCAACATCAGCAGCAGCCCAACATTATTTGCAACGATCGAATGTTCATTCTGAAGGTCGTTATGCAACCCCAAGCCTTTGGTCGCAAAGTGCTCTCGAATCACGGCCATACCCAAATTAGAACCGTTCTGACCGCCGTACTCCTCTGGGATCGGATACCGGTAATGACCAGCGGCATCTGCCCGGCGCCTGGCTTCGCCCAGCAGCGACTCCCATTCTTCGTTGGGTAGGCCGCCGCGCTCCCAATCAGTCCGTGCATCCTCACGCCGGTGATCGAAAAACCGAATGTTGTCGTTTTCGTTTTCGAGCGGCTTAATTTCCCGCTCAATAAAATCATCCAGTACGTTCAAGTAATCTTGAAGGTCCTTGGGTATATCGAAATCCATGTTGTTCTCCTATCAAAAATCTAATCGGGTAGTGCGGCACACATCCAGTTTTTTATCTTTACGCCCTTCATTGTTACCCAGGCAGATGGACCTTCACAACGTTCTCGGTACATTTTTAGATGCAAAGGATACTGTTTTCTTCTAACCCTATTGACGACCTATCCGGGCGATGAGCTCCTCAAGCCAAGTGTTGCGGTTCAGATTTGAAGATCGCCTTTTTCAGCACCGACTTGTAACCCTTCGCAAGGGCATGCTCATAATCAACGTAAAATCCGCGCTGTTGTAAAACCGCGTGAAGCGGCTGCAAGCGATAGCAGGGCACACTGGCCATAAAGTGATGCTCACAGTGGAAGTTCACCTGATTCGGACAAATAAAGAGCCGCTCTATCCAATTCCCTCGGGTTGTCCTGGTATGGTTTCTAGGATCGGCATCAAAGAGATTGCCGACGTTTCCGTGTTCAGCGAGCTGCCTTATCCTAGCGGTTAAGGGATAGATCGTGAGATAAGCAACGACCCAAACAAGATAAAGTTCTCCCACCCCCGACCAGAACAAAACCATTGCCAACGCAAAGTTGGCCGCCACTCCCTGAGCAAGCGTCGAGGGATGACCTTCACCGCGGGTCATAAGATCTCCCCCAGACCCTCGAAACAGCGCGAGCAGATTTCGAACACCGGTTTGGCCGGTCACATCTCGAAAAATTTTGCGCTGAAAACTGCCAGACGATACCGGATAGGCCTGGTAATTCGCCAAGTCAGGATCCTTAGTGCTGCCCGCCAACGCATGATGGCCACGATGCGACAGGGCATAAGCCTCGAGTCCACTTAAAATTGGATAGGCGCACAGCCATCTGCCTGCCAACCGATTGAAAACTGGACTGCGAAACAACGTACCATGACCTGCTTCGTGCATCAGGATCGCCAATCCCAGTTGGCGACCGCCTAAAAGCAAAAGCCCCAAGAGCACGCTCAGTGGATTAGACCATTGAGCCATCCCCCAAAAAATACTCGCAATCAACAACCAGTTGAAAGCGACATACCAACAACCACGAAGATCGCTCCTTGACGTAAATACTGCAATCTCTTCTGCGCTGAGCCACTGCTTCACATCCATGACAACCTCTCCTCACCGACGGTCGGTCGACCTCACTGACCGAAGTCTCCTCATTGAGAATGCATACACTTCGACCAAACAGCAACCTCTCAATACCCGAAACCCGTTCAATCGAACAAATTTTTAGACCCTAGAGGAATCAATGCCTTTGCTTCATTCAGGAACTCAAGCATTACCGCTGGAGGCTGTTAGAACGTGCCGAGCCAGTGATCAAGTACCTAGATCCACCTGCACGGGCCATCGTCGAAGTCTCTCTCCAACCTTGGAAGCCGTCTGAGGTCCGAGAGCAAGACATTCCATCAGGGATCAGTTTTTACACTCGGTTGAGAAACTCGGCTTGGCTATCTGTTTGCGCCCTGGAATTCAACCCAACCCCATTAGGCTGGAGATCTCAGGCGTTGGCAGCCAGAGCCCGGTTCAGTGCTGTTCTAAGCGATGCCCACCCTGCCCAAAAAACATCCACCGACCACTTTCAAGCTCATCTCATGCCCAGAGTGACTCTCCACCCGATCATTCAGAAGGTCTCTTGAGCTCTAAATCCATTATCGATTCGATCTGCGGCAGATGGCCATAACCCAGATAGGCCTCCCCTTTAAACAGCAACGACGGGGCACTCAAAATACCCTGCGCCTCAAGCTGCTGACTCAAATCAGCAAGACGACGGCGCATGAGCGTCGCTTCATCGCCTTTCAGGTCAAAGTCTGACCGCAGCCCTAACTCGTCAACCACGCGGCCAATTCCCTCGGCATCAATCCTCTGCGAGATCTTTAGTAATCCAGAAATATACTTCAAGATCTGCTCCAGCGAGGCGTTACCTAGGTACAGTTGAATCAAAATATCGTGGCTGAGAAACACCCCGGAGTCTGTCATCTCCCAACCGCTGGATCGACCTAGTCGCTCTAAATTGCGGGTATATTCCTGGCGCTGATACCGCCGCCGTGCCCCTGAACGGCGTTCCTTGAAAGCCTCGAATGCGGGCTCACCTTTTGGTACATCTGCCGCAGTGTTTAAAGGCGGCCTGATAAAGGGAAGCACCCTGACCGAAATCAAGGCTCGCTTCGGCCATTGCAGCAGACTCTGAAGGGCCACGATGGACTCAGCGTCTTCAAGGTTAATGGCGGCAAGCAGTTCGGATTCACCCAGAGAAAACGTCATCATAGCGCGCTGACCTGCAACCAAGGGAACCGTAACAAAGGCATAGGACCCTGGCTGCCTTTCAATCGCCAAAGCACCGTATCCAAGTGCTCTCGTCCAAAGAATATTTCATCTCGAATTAAAAAGGACGGCACTCCAAAAACCCCTTGATCGAGCAGGCGGCTCTGCAGTTGATCGTGGCGCTCTCGGCCCTCTCCCTCCAGATAGTCTAAAAACCCTGCAGTTTTAATATTGGCGGCTTTTAAATGTTTAACGAGTTCTTGGGCGTCCTCAAGATCGCAGGCCCGTTGCCAAAACTGGGTAAACACCGTGTCCATAAACCGCTTCAAATCGACTCGGTCATCAGCTTTTTCCTGGGCCCACATCAGGCTAATTCCTGCCAGAGAGGAATCCCATATCTTAAGCGGCCCACGAAGCACTCGCTGCTGATTCGCCGCGTACCGCCGGGCGTCACGATAGGCGGATTTGACAACGGTCCATTGTTTTTCAGATCGATTCGTTGCGACCACGGCACCTTGATTGCTCTTCTCAGCGGTGCCTAAAAAGCTGCCAATATTTAAAGTCAAAGGTTGCCAGTCGATTACAAATCCGTGTTGCGTTTCGAGCTCCCATATCAAAGCGTGCGCAACGAAGGCATAAGGGCTTTTAAAATCAATACAGACCGAAAGCAAATCTACTCCCTAGGGCACTTTGTGACCCAAACCATTCCGAAATCGAACAGATTTCAGAGAAACTCAGCTAAAATGAGGACATGGATCCTCTCTCACAAGCTGTGGTCGGCGCAGTCGTTGCTGGCTGCGTTGCAAAACCCCAAACTATAAAACCTGCTCTGATGCTCGGCGCGATTGCGGGCATGGCTCCAGACCTGGACGTCTTCATTAGAGACCCTCAGGATCCACTACTGTTTTTAGAGTACCACAGGCAATTTACCCACGCGCTCGCCTTTATCCCGGTGGGTGCCGCCCTCGTCACTTTATTGGTCTGGCCGCTTTTTCGACGTCATCTCAGCGTCGCCTCAATCTACCAATTTTGTTTCGCAGGATATCTTACCCATGGTCTGCTCGACGCCTGCACAACCTACGGCACGCAGCTGCTCTGGCCATTTTCAACCACCCGAGTGGCGTGGGATATCATCTCAATCGTCGATCCGCTGTTTACCCTCACGCTGATCTTCTGTGCGGTGCTCTCTTTGAAGAAGCTGGACGGTCGCTGGCCGCTCCTTGGCCTGATCTGGATTGGATGTTATCTGGGCTTTGGCGAGTGGCAACGCCAGCGGGTGACCGAGGCCGCTTTCGCGCTCGCCGCCGAGCGAGGCCATGATCCCATTCGCCTCGAAGCCAAACCGGGATTTGCGCAACTGCTTGTTTGGAAGTCTGTCTACGAATGGGAGGAACAATTTTTTGTGGATGGCGTCAGAGCCGGTTTCTCAACAACAACCTACTCCGGGGATTACATTGGCAAAATTGGGCGGAAATGGGCCGAGGCACACCTCCCTGCGAACAGCCAAGTCCTCAAAGATTTTGAGCGCTTTCGATGGTTTTCAGGTGACTACCTCGCACTGTCACCTGGCTCAGACCGTGTTGTAATGGACGTTCGCTATTCTATGAATGTGAATGAAATCGCACCTCTGTGGAGTATCAAACTGGACGCGCGCAAACCCAATGAGCACGTGGTCTACCAAACCCATCGCACGGTCACAACGGATACCTGGGATCAATTTACCAACATGCTATTTGGTAGGGATTAGCCTTTCACGCCGGCGCGGGGGTCGGTACACTCAGACTATCCCTAATAACGTCGGTAGACCGCCATGACCTATGAAACCATCCTCTGTGAACTTCGCAACGGCATCATGTTAATCACGCTCAATCGCCCCGAACGCCTTAACGCTTGGACTTACCAAATGGGCAGAGAACTTCACCATGCCATCGAGGCCGGCAATCAAGACGAGGCAGTCCTGGCGATGGTGTTGACCGGAAGCGGTCGAGGTTTCTGCGCCGGCGCTGATATTGTTGATCTCTTTAAAGCCCAATCCGAGGGTGATCGCAACGAAGCGACTGAGACAGAACGACCCGGAAATTGGGTCGAACTCGTCCGAGGATCAAAGCCCATGGTCGCGGCGGTCAATGGCGCTGCCATCGGCGTTGGCCTCACCCAGATCCTTCCTTTCGATTACATCATCGGTGGGCCAACAGCAAAGTTCAGTGCCCGATTCATTAAGATGGGCCTCGTGCCAGAACTCGCAAGCTCCCATTTTATTGCAGCACGAACAGGTTTTGGGCAGGCCAACCGCTTGATGCTGACCGGAGAGACCATCGACAGTCACCGTGCACTGCAAATCGGTCTCATTGATGAATCCGTTGAAACAGAGGCAGAACTTGTTGAACGCGGGCTGGAACTTGCCCAGTTAATGGGCGATAACCCACAGAAGGCACTGAGGATGGTCAAGTCGCTCGTGACTCAAAATCTTGCCGAAACAGACCTCAAAAAAATTCAGCACAGAGAGCTTACTGCACTCCATGCTTGCTATGAGAGCCCCGAACATAAAGAAGCCATTGACGCGTTCATCAACAAACGTGCGCCCGACTTTAAAGCAGCAAGATCCAGCGGACCAGGCTAAGCAATGATTGCAGCGAGACGATTTAAATCAGACAGCTGACTTTCAACATGACTACGCAACATGACTGTGCAACATGACTGCCGTTTCGACCGTAAACCGGTCCCCCATCCAGGATTTGGCCGTGTGCCGGTTCTCGGCAGCGCATTTCGTTAGTTTTAACATGAGATGAGAGCCCTTTCTAACAAGGGGTGATGGCCCTGCTGATACAGAGCGCCACCGTTTTTAACAAAGAGAATTAGCACGCTAACCATAGCGCTGCTAACAATAGCGCTCCTAACAAAGGGTCATCAGATCGATGAACGTCAGGCACTAGGCGTTATTGAATGATCAGCGAATGCTGCAAAGACAAGATGAGTCCGCCTCTAGGAATCTCAATCTCGGGCTAGATCGGATAAAACTTGAGCACGCAGAGCAACAGCTGATTCCCTACAACGACGTTCTAGCCGCCTAAGCCATTGCTCCGCATGCCGCCGGCTTAATCAGCCCCCTTCACTTGGGCAATCATCAATAACACGAAGTTGGCGATGACCATTCCGGCAACCGAAATCATAATGTTGTCGATCATTAGGTTAAGCGGCGCACCCACCATAGGGATTGCATCTAAGCTATTGGCAATGGTGGGAATCGCCACCGCTGCGACGGTGTAGGCCATCCTTGCCATCATTTCTCCCAACGGATTCATGAACCCATTGATCAACCCAACAGCCACCAATGTCAGCGCCCAATAGGGCATCACATCGGGCAGTACCGTTGCTGCTAACGCAATAACAACCGATAAAATCACTAAGATTTGATTTGAACTCATAGCATTTCCTTTATTTTTATTATTAAGAAACTAAGAGACCGCATCATTAACTTAACAGAGGCAGTTAAAAAGCCGAAACACTTTAGCGCTACCATCACTCGCAGCCTTGCCCTATTGATTGAATCTCTCGTCAGCATCCGCAAATTCTGAACAAGGAGCGCCGCAAGCCAGAGCCCGGGATTTTTCTTTAGGCTGCGCTCGCCCGAGGGCCGGGCTTTTTGACCAAGCATTCATTAAGACCCCATTCGATACTGTTCAGTTGGCGGAACGCGCCATCTAGCAATTTTTGGATCAAGCAGGCCGTCGTTAGAATCTCAAATCCGCAAAGAAAAACGCTCGTGGAATCAATCCTTTTGCTGCAGGATAAGAGTAAAGGCTGTAACGTCTTATCAACACGGAAGGGATAATGATCATGAAGCGCTTCAAACTCACTTGTCATCAATTCATCATTTGCAGTCTCGCGACGCTGATTGGGTGTACCCCAGACGAACCCAAGCGCGGACTCGGTACCGAGACCGAGACCGAGACCGAGACCGAGATTTTAGTCGAAGCACCA
>Ga0315331_10004230_pt1 | contig 10852 bp, 8 predicted proteins | sample M160m34915metaG_FD_203456 | JGI IMG/M metagenome (GOLD analysis project Ga0315331, IMG submission 203456) | Ammonia-oxidizing marine archaeal communities from Monterey Bay, California, United States - M1 60m 34915 | ecosystem: Environmental > Aquatic > Marine > Intertidal zone | place: USA... | reverse complement strand
TCGCCAATCGATTCAATCACGAATCGCTGTTCGGCCCAACGGCCCTGTTGCAAGCCGAAATCAAATGCCTCGAGAGTTTCTTCGATAGGCTCGGGAGACACGACGATCCGCAATCGTACCTGCGGATGTTGACGCTGGAACTCTCCCATACACGGCGTGAGAATTGCACTACCAAGACCCAGATCTGAATAAATTGTCAGTGTCTCAGAATCCTGACTGTTTAATCGCATCCGGTCCGTCGCCTGAGCGATGTCAGAAAGCGAGTGGCGTACTGTATATGCATATTCCCGCCCAGCAGTTGTCGGTGCGACATCGTAGCGTCCGCGCGAGAAAAGTCGTTCGCCAATCGATTCTTCAAGTTGTCTTACCAAACGGCTAACGCTGCCCTGCGAAAGCGCCAGTTCTTCGGCAGCGCGTGAGAAGCTACCCAGCCGGTAGGCGGCCTCGAATGCGGTAAGCGTATTCATCGGTGGTAGACGACGTCTGAGGTTTGACATTCAGTGTGTGACTCTCCGGCGTGGACTAGCTCAATAGTTGAACTTTCCACACAGCATAAGCTGAACAGGTATTTGTTTTTCAGATAACTAGAGCAATAATATCGCTTCTCCGCTCAATGGGAAACACATAGAGTGCGAAACATGATTTGCGCCTTGAACAGGTCGGAGAAGTAAAGATGCCCAAAATCGGTAAATCCTGGAATTGGCTGCCGCCACTGCCCATCCGCAGCGCTCCCATTTTCGTCTGGCCAATTCGCGTTTTCGATGCCGCCAAATTTTTGTTTTCGGGTCCTTTTCTGGGTTCAACTATTCTGCCCTATTTAATACTGTCAGCCATCGCCTGGTACTGGCTGCAACCTGAATTGGCGCGTTGCGCTGAATTTGAAATCGGCTGGATATCGCAGCTATTGTTTCGCAACGCATTGTTGATCTTAATCGTTGCCGGGGGCCTGCATCTCTATTTGCATGTATTCAAGCTGCAGGGAACCGGGCGGCGCTTCGAATCCCGTGAACTACAGCGCAACAACCCACGCTTTTTTATGCGAGACCAGGTGAAAGACAACATGTATTGGACGATGACCAGCGGTGTTTTTGTCTGGACTCTTTACGAAGTCATGTTCTTCTGGGCGATGGCCAACGATTACCTGCCTTACTATCTTGAATGGCGCAACCACCCGGTTTCGTTCGTGCTGATCTTCCTCTTTATTCCCTTTTTTACTTCGGTACATTTTCATCTGGTGCACCGTCTGCTGCACTGGAAACCGTTATTTCGAATCGCGCATTCGGTGCATCACCGTAATGTCGTCCTCGGACCCTGGTCCGGATTTTCGATGCATCCGATCGAGCATCTCCTATATATGAGTAGTGTCTTAATTCACATCATTTTGCCATCGCATCCATTGCATATCCTATTTCACAATCAATGGAATTCAATCGGTGCTGCAGTGACCCACAGTGGTTATGAAGCCTTGACCATTCATGGAAAGCCGTTTATGTACCTGACAGCGTTTCATCATCAATTGCATCATCGATATATTAAGTGCAATTACGGCAATCCGTTGGTCGCGCTCGATAAATGGTTCGGGTGTGAAAACGACGGTCTCAAAGAAGCGAATAAGTAGAAAGCGTGACAGAGCCAATGAGACCATCACCATCAGAACTGATCAGTGCAGGCAACCGCGCCGCGGGCTGGGTCAGTAATCGATTGGCTGCCGACGGCAGTTTTCCGGGCGTCGAAAATGAAATCGATGCCTATTACAAAATGCCGGTTCTATTTGCGCTTTCGGATCGACCCTCTCAGGCGCAAGCCATTGAAATGCACCTGAGGAAACGTTTTTTTGAGGACGGGGATTTTCATGCGAACACCCCTGCTGAAGTGCTCAGTTTCAGGAACTATCGCAACGGTTGGATAGCGCGAGGTCTGCAAATGCTGGGGAGTACCCAAATGGCAACCGCGGCAGGCGACTACCTGGAAGGCGAGATGGTGCAGTCGTTTGGCGCGGTGGTAACGGAACCATGGAAACCCGGCGTTAAGGTCATGGATTGGGGCACAACCTGTTCGGCGGCCAAGGCATTCCTTTGTCTGGGTCGCAATGAGGCTGCAATTTGCTGTGGGGAATACTTGCTTGAAACGCTGGCGAATCAACCGTTGGCGGAACGTTTTTTATTAAAACGAGATCTGAACGGGGATTATCTGAGAGACGACGACCCAACCTTCGTGATTGAAATCGGTGGCACCGATCAAATCTACTTTCCGCTCGGATTCGGAATGCTGGTGTTTGCCGATCTGTATGCATTGACCAGGGATGGCAAATGGCTCACTGCGGCGGAAAAGTTGTATGACACCGTGATGAAATGTAACGACGAAATCTATTCAGTCATTACCAACCGCAAGGCGGCCTGGGGTGCGGCTCAGTTGTACTCAGTAACCGGTGATGCCAAATACGCGCAGCTCAGCCTTCATATCTGGCAATGGACAATGGACACACAAACGCCCGAGGGTCTTTGGCTGCGTCATCCTGAGTATTCGTCGCTCGAAGAACAGCCACTGGAATTTACCGTGGATGCGGCAGTTGAAAGCGGCTTGTACATGTTCGAACTCGCCCGTAGCCTCTCCGGTTACTTGGTCAAAGATCAATAGATTCGTGCGTTCGTCATATGACTACATCATCATCGGCGCCGGTTCTGCAGGCTGTGTGCTGGCAAACCGTCTGAGCGAAAATCCGGACGTCAGCGTGCTATTGCTGGAAGCAGGTCCGACCGACCGCAGTCTCTGGCTCAAAGTTCCCGCCGCGTTTATCTACGAATACACCAGTCCGCGACACAACTGGTTGTACCACACCGAACCCGAACCGCAACTCGATGGGCGCCGCGTTTACTGCCCGCGTGGCAAGGTGCTCGGCGGCTCGTCGAGTATTAATGGCATGGCGTTCGTTCGCGGGCAAGCGCAGGATTTTGACAATTGGGCTGCGCAGAGCTTGCCGAGTTGGTCCTACGCGCATTGCCTGCCTTATTTCAAGCGCATGGAAACCTATAGCGCTGGAGAAGACGAATTCCGTGGGGGCAACGGGCCGCTCAATATTCATCGCCCGGCGCACGCAAACCCATTGCACGATTATTTTATCGAAGCGGTGCAGCAGGCTGGCTACCCGCTGTCGCGGGATACCAACGGTGGCCAGCAGGAAGGATTCGGCCCGATGGACCAGAGTATTCATAAAGGTCGCCGCAGCAGCACCTCGACCGACTATCTCGACCCGATTCGAAAGCGCCCCAACCTGACTGTCGCGACCGGCTGCCATGTCACCCAAATCGTGCTTGAAGGCAATCGCACCCGGGGTGTCGAAGCTCTGCAGGCCGAGAAACTGCATCGGATCGAAGCCGGTGAAGAAGTCATTGTCGCCGGGGGCGCGACTAATTCGCCCCAGTTGCTGATGCTGTCCGGCATTGGTCCTGCAGAGGAACTGCGCCGGCATGGCATCGACGTCGTTAGCGACCTGCCCGGGGTCGGCGCCAACCTGCAGGACCACTGGGCCTTTCAACTTCAGCAGGAATGCACACGACCGATGAGCGTCAATCCCGAGATGTCGCCGCTGAACCGCGCCAAAAACGGCCTGCGTTGGTTACTGAACAAGGATGGCCCGGCGGCAACCAACCAGTCCGAAATCGCGGGTTATGTCCGCAGTCGATCATCGGATCGGCCGGATCTGCAAATCTGTTTCATGCCGCTCGTGTTCAATTACGAAAAAATGCGGCCCCTCGCGCCGCACGGATTCCTGTTGTTTGCGATGCCACTACGGCCGACGTCGGTAGGTCGCATCAGCCTGAAATCCGCTGATCCGTTAGAAGCGCCGTCAATCCTGTGCAATTACCTCGAGACAGAGAAAGATCGCAGAGACATGATTGAACTCTTCGAGATTTGCCGCAATATCGTCGCCCAGCCAGCTTTTGACCCCGTACGTGGCGGTGAAATCGACCCGGGTCCCGGGGTGCGCGACGAGGCCGATGTAATTCGTTTCGTCAAGAACCACGGCATGTCGACCCACCATCTCTGCGGGACCTGCAAGATGGGTATCGATCCCATGGCGGTCGTCGATGAGCAGTTGCGCGTGCATGGGATCGAAGGATTGCGGGTCATCGATGCATCGATCATGCCCACGATAACCAGCGGCAACACCAATGCGCCGTCGATCATGATCGGGGAAAAAGGCTCCGATTGGCTCGCTGGGCGTGAGCCGCTGCCCGCGCTAGATGTTTCCACATCCTAATAAGGAACGGACTGATGCCCCTTCCTGTCCTCTGGAGTCCTTTTGAATCCGAGTGCGTGGAAGTCTGAACGCAAGGATTTCCATAAATAAAGGGTTTTAGTGGAGCCTTCTTAACTTTAGCTTGGACTCATAATCCATTGGTCAGAGGGTCGAGCCCTTGCAAGCCCACCAAACTTTAACTTTGCTGCCGAATCCAGTTGATAAACGTCTCAGCAGCCGTGCTGCGTTCCGAAGCTGGGGATGAAGAAGACAGGTAATACCCAGCAGTCTCAATCGCCAGATCCGATACAAAAAAGAGTTCGCCGGAATCCAGTTCATTTTGGACCAGATCATCCCACAGCGCGATGCCCTGGCCATCGATGACGGCTTGCACGCGGTCGTTGGAATCTGGAATAACAAGACGATTTTGCATCGGACGATATTGCAGTCCGGCAAGTTGATGCCATCGCTGCCATCCTCCACTACCTGAGCTATCTGCTAGCAACGGTATTTCTCTGAGGGCTCGCTCAAGTCCGATTTTTTTTACCTGCTTTGTCACGGCGGCATTCGCTGTCGGTCGAGCTGGACAATTAAAAAGAAGCGTCCGATCAAGCTCGTGATCCGACTTATCCCGATTCCCGACGCCCCAGCAGATAGCGACGTCGATATCGGATTGGGCAGGATCATCGATGCCGGTAATTGGCTCGACCCGAACGGCGATACTTGGGTTGGCTTCCATGAATGACATTAATCGGGACGACAACCAGCGCGAAAAGAAATAGGTCAGCGCCCCGATTGTGATCATCTCGGGCGTGGTCTCTTTTAACTCACGGATTCCCCGATCGAGTTCCCCGAACGCTAGCTGCGCGCTGTGCATCAATTTTTCCCCTTTCGGGGAGATATGTAGTCGCTGACCCTTTCGATCAAATACCGCAAACCCCAACTCGCTCTCTAGTTTCCGAATCTGATAGCTGACGGATGCTTTGGAAAGATTCAACTCCTGGGCAGCAGTCGTGACACTCTCATGACGGGCAACGACCGTGAAAACTCTGAGCGTATCGTAGGATCTGAATGGCATGTTTAACGTTCGAATTTATTTGACAACTTGTCGGATATTTTTAGATATCACTAAGTAATCTATTGTGATTGAATCTATTTTTAAAAATCATATCCCTAACTGTATCAAGAGTTCAAACATTGATTAGTCCAAATACCCTGCAGATCGCTGTTTCGGTTCGCCAGATACCTGTTGAACGCCCCAATGAACTCGCACGGACGATGGCGCCCCATCCGCTGATCCATCAGGAGTTGCCGTACGACCCTACTTATTTCGTTTACAACCGGCGTTTGGCAACGGCGAGCCTGAATAATCTTAGTGCCGACGAGGTGTACTGGCGGGTCCGGCAAAGTGTCATTCTGCGACACACGGCCGAGCTACCCTTAGAGATTCGAGGGCCGGATGCCGAAATTCTTCTTAATCGGGTCTTTACCCGAGAGATTGCAAAGAATCGTGTTGGCCGATGCAGTTATCAGTTTGCGTGCTACGACCACGGCGGGATGATCACTGACGGTGTTCTGGTTCGATTAGCTGAGGATCGCTTTTGGTTCGGTCAGGCAGATGGTGATCTATTTTCCTGGCTGCTCGCCAATGCCCGGGGGCTGGATGTTGAAGTGTTCGATCCAGATGTTTGGGTTAGTCAGGTACAGGGGCCGAAATCCCTTGAGGTGCTGGCGAATGCGATCGACGGGGTAATGCCAGATCCGTTCAAATATTTCGACATGGCTGAAGTCACCATCGCGGGCCAACCAGTAGTGCTCACCCGTTCTGGGTTTACCAACGAACTGGGCTGGGAGTTCTATCTGTTGCCGAATACCGATATTGATGCGGTTGGCGCACGGATTCTCGAAGCGGGCAAGCCGTTCGATATGACGCCGACGTCCGCTGATGCCTTTCGCACACGCCGCATTGAGGCCGGACTCTTAAACGCGGGTTCCGATTTCGATGAGACCACCACGCCCTTCGATGCCGGACTCGGTCACATGGTGGATTTTGACAAGGGTGACTTCTGTGGGCGCGAGGCGTTACAGAAATCGGATCAACGTTGTCGCACCTGGGGCTTGCGAACCGAAGATGGCGTTGCCCGGATTGGGCGGTCTCTTCAGTCAAATGGTGCAGATGCAGGAACTGTCTGCTCCAGCGCCTGGTCACCCTACCAGCAATGCGGCGTAGCCATTGTCAGGCTTGATGACGCGGATCTTGGGCCTGGTTCTGAATTTGATGTCACCTGCACTGATGGCAAGATTCATAAGGCACAAACCTGCACTACACCGATGTACGATGAAAAGCGAGAGATTCCCCGCGGCCTCAAAATCGATGCTCCCACCAACGTAGCGTGAGCGCGCAGTACTATGTATGACGTCAATCTGACCGAAAGTCTGTTCCCCCCACAAACCGATGGATTGCTACGTGATATCACGGTCGGTGAGTTGCTTCGCGAGACAGCCGATCGCCTGCCTAAGTCAACGGCGCTGGTTGACGTTTCACTCGATGGAACAGTCGGGCGTGAATGGAACTACGGTGAATTACTGGAAACAAGCGAAAAACTCGCCATCGCCCTTACCTCTCGATTCAAACCTGGCGAACGGGTGGTTGTTTGGGCGCCGAACATTCCAGAATGGCTGTTCATGGAATACGCCTGCGCGTTGGCGGGTTTAGTACTTGTCACCGCGAATCCATCGTTTCAACAAAAAGAGCTACGTTATGTGCTCGAGCAATCCGGTGCGGCGGCCCTGTTTCTGGTCGACGGTTTTCGCGGCAACCCTATGGCGGACATCGCGAGAGATGCCATTTCGGGCAATCAGTCAATTCGCGAAGTGGTCAATCTCGAGGACGAATCAGCCTTATTCATGACAGGATCACTCTCCAACGAGTTACCGGAGGTGCAGCCCACAGACCCAGCACAGATTCAATACACTTCCGGAACAACGGGCTTTCCTAAAGGTGCTGTGCTATCGCATTACAACCTGGTGAACAACGCCAGACTGTTCGCTGCGAGAAAGAAAGTTCACCAGAAATCAGTCTGGGCAAATTTCATGCCGATGTTTCACACGGCGGGCTGCGCCACGACCGCCCTGGGTTCCCTGCAGGCAGGCTGCAAAATGTTGATGATCAAACTGTTCGACGCACGGGCGTTGGCCCGGCTGATCGAAAGTGAAGGCATCACCACATTTTTCGCGGTGCCCACCATGCTCGTTGGATTACTCGAATTCCTAGACTATGAAAGCCACGATATGTCATCTGTGGAAGTGATCACCACTGGAGGCGCGCCGGTCGCGCCGGAGCTGGTACGAAAGGTTCGTGAGCGACTCGGATGCAGCCTGCAGTCCGCTTTCGGCCAGACCGAGGCATCACCGATGATCTGTCTTAATCACGATGATGTAACCATCGACGACGTCTGCTTTTCGGCCGGACAACCCCTGCCTCATACTAGTGTGTCAATTCGTGACCCTGAAACCGGTGCAGTACTTGATGTCGGAGCCGTCGGAGAAATTTGCGCAAGGGGATACAACGTGATGATCGGCTATCACGACAATGAAGAGGCCACCCGCGCCGCCATCGATGCGGAGAGCTGGCTGCACACCGGGGATCTTGGCAAACTCGATAAACGAGGGTTCATCAGAGTTACCGGACGGGTCAAAGACATGATTATCCGGGGTGGTGAAAACCACTTTCCCGCCGAGATCGAGAACGCGCTGATCGAGCACCCGCAGATAGCCGAGGTTGCAGTTGTTGGAATTCCCGATGAAAAGTGGGGCGAGGTTATCTCGGCTTTTATAAGATCAGATGACCACAAACCACTGGATATTGATGATTTGAAGTCATTTTGCCGTAATCATCTTTCACCGCAAAAAACCCCCAGCATCTGGCGTCGCGTGGACGCCTTCCCGTTGACTGGTTCCGGCAAGATTCAGAAGTTCAGAATTCGGGAAAAGTATCTTGCCGGTGACTATGATTAGCAAAAGCCAGACCCGAGAAATAGCGCCATGAGTATTCGAATTGAGAAAAATGCATCGGTGTGGACGGTGATCCTGTCGCGACCACAATCCCGCAATGCCATCAATGCAGAAACAGCCACAGCACTCTACGATGCTTTTAACGAATTTGAACAGGACGATTCGGCTTCAGTAGCTGTGTTATGGGGTGAAGGCGGGGCATTCAGCGCGGGCTGGGATCTGAAACAGGCCGCTGCTCTTGAAAACGATCACTTCTTCGAGTCTCACAACATATCCAAGGATAGCTCTGAAGTTCCCCCTGCGCTCCTCGGTCCAACGAGGCTTGATCTCGATAAACCCGTCATTGCCGCAATCTCCGGCCCTGCGGTAGCCGGCGGCATGGAACTGGCGCTTTGGTGCGATATCCGGGTGATGGAAGAGACCGCCTTCATGGGGGTCTACTGCCGCCGTTGGGGTATTCCGCTTATCGACGGCGGTACAGTTCGTTTACCTCGATTAGTCGGCGAGGGCCGTGCTCGGGAAATTATCCTTACCGGACGCCGCATCGATGCTGATGAATCTCTTGCGATCGGGCTATGTGAATATCTTGTCGAGAAGGGTGAGTGCCGAGAGAAAGCGGAAGCTCTTGCTCATGAAATTGCCGCCCACCCGCAGATTTGTGTTCGCGCAGACCGGCGTTCTTTGAAAAACCAGCACGGGAAAACCCTGCGGGAGGCCATGACTTATGAATGGCACAACGGGCGAAAAGCATTGTTTCAGGAAGGTATTCGTGGTGCAGGACAGTTTTCCAATCCATCTGAAAAAGACTAAGTGGAGATCAATCATGCAAATCGGTGATATCGACTACGAGGTAAACGAACGCGTCGCAACGATCACGCTGAACCGGCCGGACAAATTCAATGCGATTACAGAAAGCATGCCAGGCGATCTTCGGCGAGCGGTTGAGCAGGGAACCAATGACGATGCGGTTCACGTCATTGTTCTAACAGGAGCAGGTCGGGGTTTCTGTGGGGGCTATGACCTCAATGTTTTTGCTGAAGGAGATAGTCCCGCTATTCAGGAAATGCCCTGGGATGCCATGATCGATTATCAGTTCATGCAGCGCTGTACCGACAGTTTCATGTCGTTGTGGCGATGCCCCAAACCCGTGATCGCCAAAGTCCAGGGAGATGCCGTGGCTGGCGGCAGTGATATCGCGTTATGTGCGGACATCATTATCATGAATGAAGCCGCTCGCATTGGCTATCCGCCCGCGCGGGTGTGGGGCTGCCCTACGACGGCCATGTGGGTGTATCGACTCGGTGCAGAGCGCGCAAAGCGTATGCTGTTTACAGGAGATCTCATTACAGGCGCAGAGGCAGAAGAGATCGGGTTAGTCCTACAGGCGGTCCCGCTCGATGATCTAGACGATGCGGTCCAGAGCCTTGTAAAGCGCATCAAGGGTATCCCCAAAAATCAGTTGGCGATGTCGAAGATGCTGGTCAATCAGGCGTACGACAATATGGGTCTTGCCGGCACCCAAACACTCGCTACCTTGTTTGACGGATTCGCCCGCCACAGCCCTGAAGGCGTGGCATTTAAGACTCGAGCTCAGGAAGCAGGTTTCAAACAGGCCGTCGCCGAGCGGGATTCCGGCGAACCTATCCCGGGGAGCAAAACTGAACCCAACCGCGGGCACTAGCGATGAGTTACGCGATTCGATTAACCGAATCTCTGTTTCCCGCTCAGACCGACTCCCAAGTCCAATCCATCACCATCGGCGAACAACTCAAGCTAACCGCTCAAGCTTATCCCCAAGAAACAGCGCTGGTTGAGGTCGATATCGACGGCGATATTGGCCGCTCTTGGACCTGGTCCTCCTTACTCACTGAATGTGAAGAACAGGCGTTTGCGTTAGCCAGCCGATTTCTGCCCGGAGAGCGCGTTACGGTGTGGTCACCGAATACGCCGGAGTGGGTCATCATGGAATTTGCCTGCGCGATGGCTGGCATTGTCATTGTCACTGCCAATCCGGCTCTACAGGCGAGAGAACTACGTTACATCCTGGATCAGTCGGAATCTGTCGCTTTGTTTCTGGTGGAGACTTACCGCGGTAACCCGATGGCAAAAATTTCGGTTGAGGCTTGCGACGGCCTAAGTGGAATACGCGAATGTATTGACATGAACGATCATCAAGCGATGCGGCGCGTACTGAACCCCGTGGATGTGTTGCCGAGTGTTCAGCCAGAAGATGCGGCCATGATTCAATATACCTCTGGCACCACCGGCTTTCCTAAAGGTGCCGTACTGAGTCACTTGAGCCTGCTCAACAATGCACGATTCTATGCAGATCGTCTCGGTGTAAGCAGAAATTCCGTGTGGATCAACATCATGCCGATGTTTCACACCAGCGGCTGCGGCATGGTCACCCTGGGGTGTTTGCAGGCCGGTTGCAAGATGCTGATCGTCAAACTGTTTGAGCCTCCAGCCATTTGCCGAGTTATCGAGCGGGAAAAAGTCAGTACTATTCTCGGCGTGCCAACTATGCTCGTTGCCATACTGGAGGCACTGGATAAGGAGTCCTACGACGCCTCCTCAGTAGAAATGTTTTCCTCGGGT
>Ga0315331_10004226_pt1 | contig 10858 bp, 9 predicted proteins | sample M160m34915metaG_FD_203456 | JGI IMG/M metagenome (GOLD analysis project Ga0315331, IMG submission 203456) | Ammonia-oxidizing marine archaeal communities from Monterey Bay, California, United States - M1 60m 34915 | ecosystem: Environmental > Aquatic > Marine > Intertidal zone | place: USA... | reverse complement strand
GACCAACACTGCTTCGGCGTCGCGCGGCACCTTCAGATACGCAAGGCGCAGACTGTCTGCCATCTCACCTTCGCCACTTGTCGTCACAACAAGTGCATCGAGATGGTCAGGTATCGGCGCCGCATCTGTGCGCCTCACAACAATGACTTCATCAACGCCAGCCGTGTGGCAGGTCGTAACTATGCGTTCGATCGCAGTAACACCACCGAGATCGAGCAACGCTTTGTCCTGGCCCATACGCGCACCAACGCCAGCGGCCGGCACAATCGCGACCGTACGCATGCCGGCATTGCCGATCACGAGGCGCGAATCTCGCTCAGGGTCACAAGGCACTCAACCTTGTGTTCTGCCCTAAACGGCGCAGCATCGGGATCTTCGCGGTCAGCAATCGCCATCACGACGACTGGTACAGCGCCAACTTCGAGCACAGCATCAATGGCCTTCTTAGCTGAGCCGCCGGTCGTGACGGTGTCTTCAATGACACACACCTTTTGGCCGGCTTCTAGGTCACCTTCGATACGCGCTCCGAGACCATGCCCCTTGGCTTCCTTACGGACCAAGAAAGCACTCAGGTTCTGGCCCGATTCCCAGGACAGCGCCGCAACAGCGCTGGCAAGCGGATCCGCTCCAAGCGTCAAACCACCAATGGCGGTTATCTCAGGGTAGGCTTTGAGCTTATCTAGCAACAGCTTTGCGATCAGCCACAACCCTTCAGGATGTAGCGAGACCTTCTTACCGTTGATGTAGAAGTCGGAGCGCTTTCCCGAGGCGAGCACAATGTCGATGCCGTCCTTGTAGGCTCGTTCGCGAACGAGTTCGAGGAGGCGGGTCTTGGCAGTAACTGGGTCGAAGGTAGTGGTCACATATGCATGGATACCGGCTTTTGCTCCGCCGACCAAGCCGCGGATTGCTACGCAGCCAAGTTCTGCCTCTCGATCCCCCAACAGACGGTCTAGTCTTGGGCCATGTCTAAGACGAGCACCCCAGTCGATGAGCGCCTGTTCGCCTACTTAGCCACCCGGACGATCCCGGAAGACGACTACCTAGCCGGCTTGCGAATAGCGGCCGCCAAGGCTGGATTGCCCGAAATCCACATCGCGCCCGAGCAAGCCGCCTACCTGCAACTACAGATGAGGGCCATCAATGCGATGAATGTCATCGAAGTAGGCACGCTGGGAGGCTATTCGGCGATTTCGATGGCTCGCGGCATGCCCGCCGCCGGCCGCGTAGTCTCCCTGGAAATCGAGAGCACCCACGCCGAGTTCGCCCGCGACTGGATCGCGAAATCCGACCAGGCAGGCAAAATCGAAGTCCGCACAGGTGATGCCACCAAAACGTTGGTGGACCTCCCAGATGGCGAGGCCGACGCCATCTTCCTCGACGCAGAAAAACACGATTACGTCACCTACCTAGAGCACGCGCTGCGATTGCTACGGCCAGGCGGCGTTTTGCTAGCCGACAACGTGCTCGCAGGTGGCTGCGTTGCCGATGGCAACGGTCCTACCGAAGTAGCCATCCGCGCGTTCCTCGACGCCTCCATGACTGCCGACAACTTGTCATCGGTCATCGTGCCACTCGGCGACGGGATCTTCTTTGGCGTGAAGAACGACTGAGGCGCAGCTTTCAACTTCGATCCAATAAGCGCCCGAAGTTAGACTAGTCTCTGTCCCTCAACGCTCGCTCCCCCATCTCCTCCCCCCCGTAGACTGTGGCACAACCCGCACGCGATCCGATCCAGCAGCCCAAAGTCACGGCGCTCCAGAGTGGGCAGCCGAGACCACGTGCGATTACCGAACCACTGGTCACCGCCAAAGACTTCGCAGAAGTCGAAGCGATGGTTAGCAGCGGCATCAACAGTGCGCGCATTGTTGTCCTGCAAGAGCAGGGTCAAGCTGCCGCACTCGCATCTGCAGAAAAGCACGTAGCCGATGGTCGTGGCCCGGTGCCGACGCGCCCACACAAAGCGCCATGGCGCACGCTAGTCGTAATCCCAACCTACAACGAGAAGGGTAACGTCGAGTCAATCGTGCAAGCGGTTCACAGCTACCTTGATTGCGATATCTTGATCGTCGATGACGGCTCGCCAGATGGGACAGGCGACATTGCCGACCGCATGGCAGCTGACGACTCACGCATTCAAGTAATGCACCGCGAAGGCAAGCAAGGCCTTGGAACGGCCTACCTAGCTGGCTTCGCGTTCGCAATGCAACGGAACTACGAACGCGTCTGCGAAATGGACGCCGACTTCAGCCACGCTCCTTGGGACCTCCCACGCCTCGTGTTCGCATCCGAAGAAGCCCAACTTGTCATCGGTAGCCGCTACGTCAAAGGCGGCTGCACGGTCGGCTGGGGCTTCCGACGCCGCATGCTCTCGCGCGGAGCCAACCTCTACACCCGCATGATGCTGAGCTCCGGCATCCGCGACAACACCGCTGGCTTCCGGTGCTTCCACACCGACGCGTTGGGCAAACTAGACCTCGAAGCCGTGCACGCCCAGGGCTACGCATTCCAAATCGAAATGGCGTTCCGCATGCGCCGCAAGGGCTTCCAAGTCCGCGAAGTCCCGATCCACTTCGTCGACCGCCGCGTCGGCCAATCCAAGATGGATGGCGCCATTGCGCGTGAAGCCTTGGTGCTGGTCCCACGCCTTCGCGGCCGTATCAAACGCGGCTAGCCCCACTTCGGATTGCGGCTAGCAAACGGCTATTTACAGCTTCCTGCCGCCACGCGATCTTGCTCAATATCGCCGAGCATTTGGTCGGTGATATCTCCAGTCGGATATTCGCCTTCAAAGCAGGCCTTACAGAACTTGAGCTTGTCGTTGCCAGCGGATCGCACCGCCTCCTCCATCTGCTGGACCGTCTGATAGACCACAGCGTCGGCACCGATCTCCTTGGCGATCTCTTCGTCAGTGCGGTCACGGGCGATGAACTCGCGTTTCGTGGCCATATCGACGCCATAGAGGCACGGGTAAAGAAGCTGTGGCGAGTATGAAGCTAGGTAGACCTTCTTAGCCCCCATGGCCCGAGCAATCTTGACCATGTGGCGGCTCGTGTTGCCGCGCACGATCGAGTCATCCATGATGATGACGGACTTGCCTTCAAACTCCGAACGGATCGGGTTGAGTTTGGTGCGGATCGTGCGCTGACGCTCCTCATCGTTGGGCATGATAAAGGTGCGACCAACGTAGCGATTCTTAACGAAGCCTTCGCGACAAGGCAGCCCAAGTCCTTCCGCCATCGTTTGCGCAGCACTACGCGCAGACTCTGGCACAGGAATCACAGAGTCAGCCTTAAGCCCCGTCTCCTTAAATCGCTGCGCCATGCGGCGCCCCATCTCCATGCGAGCTTCGTGCACCGAGACACCGTCGAGGAAGGTGTCGGGACGTGCGAAGTAGACGTATTCGAAGATGCACGGTCGGTGTGGTGTTTTGCCGACTTGGCGAAAGTGTGGCACCCGGTCTGCACCGATCCACAACATCTCACCCGCGGCGAGATCTCGGACGATCTCATAGCCGGCAACATCGAGCACCACCGACTCACTAGCAACAGCGTAATACGTGCCTTCCGGCGATTCACGCTTACCGAGAATGCATGGCTTGATGCCGTAGGGATCACGGAAGGCATACATGCCTTCCTGCGTGATGCCGACCACCGAGTAAGCGCCCTTGACCTTCTCGAAGACCTCAGTGACGCCGGCTTCGATATCGTCAATACCGACGCGATCCGACTTACGGCGCATCAATGCATCAGCAAACACGTAGAGCACGACCTCAAGGTCGCAATTGCTCCCCAAAGTGATTTTGCGGTCACCGAAGAAAGTGCGCTTGAGCTCGTGGAAGTTGGTGACGTTGCCGTTGTGCGCCATGACAACGCCAACGGGGTAATCCAACCAAAATGGCTGCACGTCAGTGTCTTCACCAAGGCCAACCGTCGGGTAACGCACGTGGCCAACGGCCAGAGGTCCCTTCAAGCGCTGTAGATGCTTGTCCTGAAACACCTCACGGACGAGCCCAAGGCCCTTCTTGGCCTGGAACTTATCCGTGAAGGCAACCGCGCCGGCAGCGTCCTGCCCCCGGTGCTGGATGGCCACGAGGCCGTTGATGACGTCATGGATAACGTTAGATTCGGGAGGACCGAAGATCGATATGAAGCCGCACATGCAGGCTCGGGAGCTTACCATCGCCGCGACATATGGCGAACCTGTGCAACGTTGATGGGCAGATCAGTTCTGAGTCTGACGCTCGTATCCCAGTGCTTGACCGCGGCTTCCTGTTCGGCGACTCAATCTACGAAGTCGTCAGAACTCACGCTGGCGTGCCTCTAACGTGGTCCGAACACTGGAATCGGCTAAATGCCTCCGCCGCCGCGCTGGCCATGGAGCTCGATTTGAGCGAAAAAGACGTCGCCCGCCGAGTCGCAGAAACCTTGGCCCAAACCGATCACGGCGACAGCTACGTACGCATCATCGTGACCCGTGGCACCGGTGACGCTCCGAACATCGACGTCGCCTTCGCCAATAGCCCCCCTCGCTGGGTCCTGATGATCCGGCCGCTGCAGCTGGCCGTCGGCAAACCCGTGCATCTGGCCATGGTCGACCGCTTACGCAACGACCGCCGCGCCCTCGACCCAGCGACCAAGAGCGGTAACTACCTCAACAACGTGCTCGGACTCGCAGAAGCGAAAGCCTGTGGCGCCACGGACTGCATCATGCTCAATCAGGATGGCTCGGTAACCGAAGCATCGACCTCGAACCTATTTGCGCGCATCGATGGCATTTGGTGCACGCCCCCCCTGACCGCAGGGATCTTGGCGGGCATCACCCGCAGCATGCTGCTCGATTTCTTGCCGAAGGCCGGCGAACAAGTAGAGGAGAGACACCTCACCAGCGACGACCTCACGTCAGCCGAAGAGATCTTCCTATCGAGCACGCTGCGCGACATCGGACCAGTCACCCACCTGAATGGAAACGCACTGCACCCGAATCGACCCAATGGCGTTGGCGGTGAATCCACCACACGCTTGATACCGGCGTTTGGCAAGTTTATCGACCGTCGGCTAGCCGAACGCGACGGGCCGCATTGGCGCAATCTATTAAGCCAATAGAACGTGGCGTTGATCGCTGGTTGTCGCACCAGTGCCAATCACCTGCTACGAACTCGACATACAACCAAAGAAACGACAGCTCTGACTATTGCTCGGCAGTCCACGACTCGCCCGGCGCGAGTACCACGGACTTATGTGGGAGCAACGATCGCTGCAATTGGTGGAGATTGCCAAGCGTGACGCGAGTTGACTTGGCATCGTTCGAAGCCAAAAACGCGTCGTCAAACAAGATCACGCCTGGCGTAACTTTGTTAGCGATCGCAACGATATCGACATTCCGCGACGACGCGATCATGACGCCAACCGGCTTCTCTTCTACATCTTCAGCCTTCAGCGTCGGACCGACGATCATCACAGACGGACAATCTACCGCGTCAACTCGGTAGCTCAGATCATAAGGAACCGAGCCATCCGCCGTTTTTCGACCAATCGAGTGCACAGTCGTGCCCGTCTTGTTCGGCGAATTGGCTGATTCAGTGGCATAGCCTTTACCCACCTCCACAAGCGGTATCTTGTCCATCGCCACCACCGGCAAATGGAACACAATATGCGCAAACACTGGGCGCACAGGCTTCGCAGTGAACATGCGCAACAGCAGCTGGTCGTTGCGACGCATCATCGTCAACGGCTGCGTCAGCAAACACATCTCAGCACCACCCCACAACCATTCAGCAACGTCGTTACCGGCTGCATCAATCAAGTAGCTCTTCTTGGCCGAGCGCACTAACCAGCCCCCCATAGGCAACCGGAACAAACGCACCGCCCCAGGCATCACTACGTCCGCTGCTTGCTTAGAGACCGCCTGCATGCGCAAACGCCACCAATAGGGCAATCCACGCCCCATTAGACCAGCCACCTCACGATTCATACGGCGATGAATTCGGTGATACAGCTCGAGATTGTCAACGCGAGGAAAACGCGCGATGTCTTCATCTAACTCTTCAAGCACCTTCAGCCGCTTCATTCCCCCGGTTTCAGCAGGCGTCAACGTGCCATCATAAACCACCGCTTCGTTTTGAATCAGCCGTGCGCTTATTTCTCGCCAGTAAGCAACTGGCTTCGCGGCAGGCTCCGTAGTAGCCGGCTTCGCGGGAAACTCGGGCATCACCCCACGCATCGGAGAGCTGTCGCCAACCAGCATGATCGTGCCAAGTAAGCCTGGATCGATCACCGGGCCATGGCCGAACGTCCAACCCATTCGAGTCTGCGGCATGGCATCAGTCGACTCGTCAAAGTCGTTGAGCACCATCTGCATATCGACGCAAAGATCTACGTGCGGTTGCTTGCCCGGCGGCAAAATCTCAGACCACGGAATCAGCGCTTCGTAGGTTGTTATGCCGTGCTCCTTATCATTCAGCACGACGATTCGTGCCGGGTCAGGCAACACCCGGGCAGTCCCACGTAATCGATCCCACTGCACGACTTGACGCCCTTTCTCGTCAGCAAGCCAGAACTCTCGATCATCCCGACGACCCGGGTCGGGCCCGTTCGACCGCGTGTCGCGATCGGGATCGAACGACAACACCAGCGAGTCCGCAGCGGGAATCTCCGTCAACAACAGTGAATTCGCATCGAGCGCTCGATGCCATTCGTCTTGCGCCGTACACGAGATGTAGAGACCTTCTTCGCCCCACATCATGAACACCAATGCGCTCAAGTCTTTGAGGCCGCGCCACGCTCCATGACCAGTGCCCGATAATTGGCTTCGATCATTCAACTGCATCGCTGGCAACTTGGGCCAGTCGACCAAAGACCCATCAATCTGTATCTCGCTATCACCAATTGGCAACACCACCGCTTGTGGCAATCGCATTGTGTTGGGAGTCTGCCGCTTGTTGGTGTTCGGCCTGCCTTGCGACGTCACAGACGTGATCAAGCACGCAGCGACTACAACGACTACCAGCAAACTCGACCGGCGCAAATTGATCATGAATTCTAAATCCTACGGAGACTGAGATAGTTGATTACAGCGTGTGCGGTCGTTGACCCAAGCAGACCAAAGCCCAGATGCACGATGAGGCCAAGCACCATCGCGTGAAGGAACGTGAAGGCCAGCCACCGCAAGCCTCCAACGCTGCTATTAAGCAAGACGTAGATGGCAACAGAACCAAACAGACCAAATAGATCCTGCACGGCCAAACGAAAGAACAACTCCTCAGCGATAGCAGATATGAGCACGAACGCGATCGCAACGCCGTCACTAGCTCTGGCAAACAACCGGTGCGCTGCTGAAGCGACATCCTTGAGGCTCTCGAATCGCTTCGTTGCCTGACTAAGAATCCATGCGCCAATCAGGCCAACGCCGAGCCCGACGGCCGAAGCGGCCAATGGCCCATGCTCACCCACCGCCTGCTCACTCAAGGCATCTAAACGATCGCGTGCCGACAGCCACAGCAAAGCCGCCGCGCCCATCGCACCATAAACAAGCGTACCGGTCGCCAACACGATGGCGGGATCGGATCCCTCTTCGCCTTCTGGGTCTGGCTCGTCTGGTTCCATCATGAGCGCAACCTGCGCATGCGCGACAATGGGCCTAAGACATAGGTTGGAACACCAAGAAATCCCGATGATGGCTGAGCGCCAAAGCCCCGGCTATCAGTGCTGTTGAAGCAGTTGTCACCTAACAAAAACCAATGCCCCGGTTCGACGTGCACTGGCCACTTCGGTTCGCCCACGTTGAGTTGGTGATTACCGCGCGTAGCAAAAACATCTCGAAAGACCCGCAACGTACGAATTGTTGCAACGGCGTCTCCGACCACTCCAACGTGAAGCCAGGTTCGCGGCATCGGCGACGTTGCCTTACCAGGACTCGACAAAGGCAAGGTGTACGAATCGTCAAGCATGACGAAGTCTCGACCATCAAGCCGGCCAAACGTCAGCTTACCTTGCCACTTGCGTGACAAAACATTGGCCTGGTCAGTGACTGATTTGCCATTCAACCAAACAGACACCGTGTTGCCGGAAACATTCCAAACAAAGGTTGTCGTGAAGTCCGTGCTGTCGATCGAGCACAGCACGACATCCGGATGATCACCGAACTCCATTTCCATGCCACAATCGACAACCGCTGTACTGTCGCCTGTTTGGCTACGCACACCATTGAGGTCGAGGAACGTCGCATTGACTGGTTGATTGGTTCCGATCACGCCAACGGGCAAGACACCGTCGTCTAGATTCCGGTGCCGCGCCTTATGAGCGCGAACCCTAAATGCTGAACGAACGTTGGCCAAGTTTTCAGCGCATGGTGACAACTGCCAAGGACCAACATCTGCCACCGCAAGGCCCGGCTTCGTTACCGCGCGCATGTTCAAGACAGAGCGCGCCGCAACGCTGCCACCAGCCAACCCCCAGGTCACGCTACGTGACATAGCCTCGACCGGAATTTTGACTTCGCGCTGCAAGTGCTGAGGGCTATCGCCGAGATAGATGTCGCCATTAATGATGTCGATCCACGACTTGCCCTTCTCGTCGCCGCTGCACGCGATGCGCTTAACCAACTGATGATCAACGCGAGTCGGATGCCGCACAACAACTACGTCACCGCGACGGACCTCGTCTTTACTAACGAACTTATCAACGAACACGACATCGCCAACAACAGGATCGCCGTAGAGGAACGGCTGCATGCTGTCAGACGGCACAAGATAGCGGTCACCGCACCACCGCCGCAGTCCCTGCACACTAAGCACCGCGACCGCTGCAACAATCAGCGCGTCTCTGAGCATCACTAAGCTGGAAGGTGGTTTAGACATACTGGACAAGGACGAAGAATGGACTCCAGGCCACTATCGAGCAGTAAAGAATCGACGGTGAAGCAATTGCACGGTTTCGCTCAATCGATCGGCATCGACAGCAAACGCTACCGTGCTACCAACTGCGCCTAGCCCAGCACACCGAACCGGAGTATTAGACGTCGCAACTTCGGCGAGAACTTCAGCAATACCACCGTTTTCAAGAACCTCAGCATCACCAATCACGCCGACGACGGCACAGTCGGCAACTACTTGCACTTCGCCATCCACAGATAGACGTTCGACAACTCGCTCCGAATAAGCCGAGTCGATCGCCACCGTGACCGCTGCTTCGCCAACGGCAACTGGCCCCACATCACATTCAACCTCATCCAACTTAGAAAACACATTAGCTAAGAACGTGTGCTGTGACACCAATCGGTGAGAGTGCACTGTCACCAAGGCAACACCAGTTCGGTGCGCAATGGCACGAATCTCAGGGCGATCACTCGGCGCTCTAGCTTCGATCGTCGTTCCCTCAGCGCTAGGTGACAGAGTATTGCGGACACGCAAAGGAATACCGTGCTGCATCGCTGGCACCATGGCAGCGGGATGAAGAACATTGGATCCGAACGATGCAAGGTCTGCGACATCGGCAAAGCTCATCCTACGGATCGGTTGCGCATCTTTCACGAGCCGCGGATCCGCCGTATGCACACCATCCACATCCTTCCAAATCTGGATTTCATCAGCGTTCAAGGCAACGCCAATCAACGCGGCCGAGTAGTCACTCCCGTTGCGACCAAGCGTCGTGATGTTGCCATCACTGTCAGCGCCAAGAAATCCTGTCAGAACCGGAACGCCAACAACACTCTGCAAGTGGCGCAGCATGCGCCCTTCATCAGGCAACGGCCGAGCCCTACCGAACGAACTGTCGGTCAGCATACCGGCGTCGAACGAATCGACTGCAGTAGCAGGCACACCACCAGCAGTCAAAGCCGCGGCAACGACCCGCGCGCTCAACCGTTCACCGTAGCTAACAACAGCGTCGATGACCTTAGGGGTTGCCTCACCGACTAACCGAACGCCGCGCGCTAGGTCACGCAACTCGTCGAGCAACGGGTCTAACAAATGTTGATCGAGTCCAAGGCCGTCGAGGATATGGCGGTGGCGGACAGCGATCAGCTCGGTGTCCGAGGTGCCTGTCGTCGCGGCACGGGCAATCGCAAACAATGCATCCGTGACACCAGCATGCGCGGAGACCACGACTACAGGTTCGCGCTCCAACTGGCGCCGCACCACTTCGACAGCCTGACGGATAGCTGCTACACCTCCCACCGAGGTGCCACCGAACTTCATAACGATCACGGTCGGATCATGCATGCGCAGGCGGCACGCGAGAAGCCTGGAGGCAACAACAATTGGGTCATCCTGATAACGATCACTGACAAGGGCGCGTTTCCTGACACGCCACCTACTACTTCCGCTGCTTCCCGCAAACTCACCCCAAATTCGTGCCAGCACACGCCGCCGCCCCGCCTCTTCAGAGCCGCAGGGGAGCATCATCCAGCTTCGCAGCCCAAACCATGATGTTGCCGTGTGGCGAAACCATGGCTTGGGCTACCCGCCTTTGGCGGCAAAAATTCTAGTTACGCGCCAAGATCACCAAACCGGAGATATTGCCCACAACCGGCCTCGGCACCGATGCGTGACGCTTCGACGGAATCCGAAACCAGTCGCCAGCGAGCATGTGTTTTATTGTCGTGGCGCGATACGCACAGACTGACGGCATAATTCGTGAATGACGCGTATTGCGGACCTCATCCACGACTGGAACCAAACGGAAGGCAGTTTTCGGCCCACAAAGCCCCTGCAGTTCGACGACGAAACCCTTCGCGACGGCCTGCAATCGCCGGCTGTAAGCGATCCGACTCTCGACCTGAAGATCGATCTAATCGAGCGGATGGACCAACTCGGCATCCACACGGCAAACCTAGGATTGCCCGGTGCAGGTGGTCGGCC
>Ga0315331_10004225_pt1 | contig 10858 bp, 8 predicted proteins | sample M160m34915metaG_FD_203456 | JGI IMG/M metagenome (GOLD analysis project Ga0315331, IMG submission 203456) | Ammonia-oxidizing marine archaeal communities from Monterey Bay, California, United States - M1 60m 34915 | ecosystem: Environmental > Aquatic > Marine > Intertidal zone | place: USA... | reverse complement strand
TTCATCCTCCAAAAGGTAAAGAAATAGATTTTTTTGATAGACTTTATTCTAGAGGTATCAATTGGTATAAAGTTGGATTTCCGTTTAAAATTCAAAAATTTTTTGATACCGTATTTCTCAGAAAAAAATTTCTAACTGGTGAAGCTACTCCAAGATACATTGAACATCCTCATGCTATTAATAGAATTAAAGAAATTACTCCTAACGCTAAATTCATAATTTTATTACGTAACCCAATCGACAGGGCTTTTTCTCAACATAACATGAATGTTAAAAATGATTATGAAATTAATAATTTTAGTGATGCATTAAAAGAAGAACCAAGAAGAATAGCAAATAGAATTGAAAAAATGTCTAATGATGTATCCTATTATAGTTGGAATTTTGATCTTTATGCTTATCTAGAACATGGAATCTATGTCGATAAAATCAAAAGATGGATGGAAGTTTTTCCAAAAGAACAATTTTTTATCATTCAAAGCGAGGAATTTCTTAAAAATCCTTCAAAAATATACAATGATGTTTTAGAATTTTTAGGATTGGCAAATTGGGAGCCTAAAGAATTTGTGTTATATAAAAAACGAGAATATAAGGAAAAAATGAATTCTGATTTAAGAAATGAACTTGTAGAATATTTTAAACCTCATAATAAAAGACTCTATGACTTTCTTGGAAAAAGTTTTGACTGGGATAAATAATTAATTAAAATATTGTGTGATGAAAATGAAATTTAAAATTTTTCTAAATGTAAATGAGATTGAATGGAATAATAATTTACGTTTAAGTCACTATTCTACTTTTTTTCAAACATCTGAATTTTTATCAAAAAAAAATTCTGAAAGATATCCTGTTTTTATATATATTTACAATGATGATGATGAAATACAAGGACAGTTAGGATTAATGATATCTAAATCTAAAAATGGATACTCAACAAAAATATTAAAAAAATTTGTTAACGTTGTTTCAAAAATTGGTGGGAGAGGTTCTTGGGTAAGTGGACCAATAATTTATTCTGATGATGAATCTGTTAGAGTTGAAGTTTTAAAAACTATTTTTTCAGCATTAGAAAAAATTGCTAAGGATCATAAATTAATGATTATTGATGGATATACTCCTCCACAGGATTCAAAAATTAATCAACAATACTTAAATGAATTTACAAAAAATGGTTTTGTTAAACAAGATTTTATAACTTTAATGAGCTATTTACAGAAAGATCTTGATGAACTTTGGAAGAAAGTTAAAAAAAATGCTAAAAATGATGTGACAAAAGCAAAACGTGAAAATATAATAATTAAAGAAATATCTACAAAAAATGAATTAGTTAATTATAAACAACTTACTAAAAAGTGGGCAAAAACCAAAGGTATTGATGTAATTGACACCAAAAATGTTGATGAAGATTGGTCATATTTAAAAAATGGAATTCAAAAATTCTTTTTAGCAATTTCAGAAGATGAAATTGTTGCTGGATTGCGAATTGGATATTTTAATAAAATTGTGTACACTCATCAAGTATTAAATTCATATTCAAAAATTGGAAATGTTGCAGGGCCTCTTCTTACTTGGCATGCAATTGAATGGGCTAAAAATAACGATATGCTTGTCTATGATTTTTCTGGAGGAGAAGCTCCTCCATCTGATAAAAAAAATATGAAATCATATGAAGAACAATGGAGTAGTTTATTTACATATAAACGAAAATGGGGTGGTGATGAAGTTCCATATTATCACTTTGTTAAAATTTTTAATAAAGAACGCTACAAGTTATATCGCGCAATATCAAAACCTGATATGTTCATTAGAAATTATAAAAAAAGACATTTCAAACGATCACAGAGGAATAAATAAATTGATTTCTGTAGAAATAGAAACAAAACCTGATAAAAATTGGAATAAAAGATTATTAGAATCTGGATTTGGAAATATTTATCAAACTGAAGAGAGAGCATCATTACTTGAAACTGAAAATGTTCCAAATTATTTTCTAAAATTTTTAGATTCAAAAGGCAATATTGTTGGTCAATTATTAACTTCAGTTCGAACTAGATTTAACGGAACAAATCTTAAAAACAAAGTTTTTAAAATTACTCCTGGATTAAAAAAATCTGTTTGTGTATGGTCTTATGGACCAGTAATATTTGATCCTAATTTTGATTCAGAAATTTATTTAGAACTAAAAAATTTTTTATGTTCTAAAAAATTTACTGTAAACGGTTGGACTCATCCATTACTCCCTGGTAATCCTAAAATACTAACTAAGTATTTTCAAATAAAAAAATGGGGTACATTTTTAGTTGATCTGGAAAAACCAGAAGATGAAATTTATAAAAATTTAGATAAACATAGCTGCAGAAAAAATATTGAACGCTCAATTAAAAGAGGTGTTGTAATTGAAGAACTTACTGAACAAACACTTCCAGAATATTATGAATTAATTAATGAAATGAGATCTGATGCTGGTAGAGAAAAAGGAGATTTTGAATATTTGGTATATAGATGGAAGCAATTCAAACCTCTTGGTTACTCAGGATTTTTAGCAAGAAAAAATGAAAAAGCAATTGGTGGACTTTTATTTTCTTTCATAAATGGACATATTATTGAAATTGGTGTTGCACGCTCCAAAGAAGATACTCAAAACAATCTTTATTCACAGGATTTAATTAAATGGAGAATTATGCAATGGGGTGTAAAAAATAATATGAAATATTATGATTTAACTGGTTTTAATCCTGAACCTATATCTAAAAAAGAAGAAGGTATTATTCGATATAAAAAAAAATGGGGTGGAATTCCTCATTATTATTACAGAATTCTTGAAAAACCAAATTTACTAACTGGGAAAATATGAATCAAAAAAAATCATTAAAAATAATTTTTGGAAATAAGTCTTATGAATCAAATAATGTGATTTATGTAAGAGAACAAGATTTTGAAATTCCTCATGGAGAAGATTATAAAATTGCCATTAAGGAATTAGATAAAATTCACCATAAACTTTTTCAAGATAAACCATTTCTTGAAAATTTTTTATATGAAGATTTTAGTATGTGGTGGTTAATTTATCAAAGTTTGATTGGAAATTATAAAAAAATTATAAATTTTGTAGATACATTCTCAAATTTTTTAGATGAAAAAAATCCTGATGTTGTAGAAATAGTAAATATCGAAAAATTATGGTTGATAAAAAAAATATGTGAACAAAAAAATATCAAAATTAAATTTTCAAAGAATTCACAACTTCAATTTATTTTAAAAGAAAAAAGTAAAAATGTTATTAAAAAAAGACGATTTGAAAAAATTACAAATGAAAAAAATATAGTTAGAAAAAATCTCTTTAAAAAACATTCAAAAAATGAAATAAATTTTAAAAACAAAACGATTTTTGCAATTCCTACTATTTACAGAAGACAGATATTTGATCCTTCCTTAGGAATTACTCGTGAAGGAGAATATATTCAACAATCTATCATTAATTTACTCAATGTTAAAGAAATAATTGGATTAGATCTAGATTATACATTTAAAGGAAATCCAAAAATTTTGTCAAATAGGCTTAATGATTCAATTCCTTGGCTTCCTATTGAGATATTAAATAAAAAAAATTTATCTCAAAAAAATTTGATTTTTTTAGAAAATTATAAAAAATTAATTTCATCTAATAGTTTTCAGCAATTTTTTAATTATCGTGGAATTAATCTTTGGGATGAAATCCAATTTGTTTTTAATGAAATGATGTTTTCTCCCCATTTGCCATTTTATCTGAATTTGATTGACTCATTAATTGAATTATTTAAAAAAAATACTCCTAAAGCATTCTTTTTACCTTATGAAACTGGTCCTATTGCACTTTGTATAATAACTGCATGTAAAAAATATAATATTTCTACGATCGGTGTTCAACATGGACACATCTATGAATTTAATCCGATGTATTGCTATGCTAATTCTTTGGAAAATAAATTGAAATATGGATTTTTCTTACCTGATCATATTCTTTTATTTGGAAATTCAACTAAAAAATTATTATTAAAAAATAATTATCCTTTAGAAAAACTTGTAATCTTTGGTAATCCAGCTTTTTTTGGCTTAGAAAATTTTTTAAAAACTTTTGATAAAAAAAAGAATTTAGAAAAATTTGGTATAAATAAAAATCAAAAAATAATTCTTTTTACTACTGGAAAACTACAAAGAAAATATTCCGCACATGGTAAATATGATTATGATGAACAAATTTGGAATGAATTAATAAAAAAATTTGGTAATAACAAAAATTTCTTTTTAATCCTAAAACCACATCCTCAAGAACAGGATGTTAGTATTTATGAAAATACTGTTAAAAAATATAATTGTAATAATACAGTTATTACACATCATAGCATATATGATTTAATTTCTTTATCAGATATTGTTCTTTCTGTTTTTTCTACAACTATGATTGATGCATTATGCTTTCAAAAACCTGTAATTAAAGTGAAATTTGGTAATGAAAAAAATCCACTTTTTGATACTAATGATGTCATAGTAAATTCAAACTTAATCTCTTTATCCAAGAATATTAATTCTATTTTTTCAAACAGCAATGAAAAAATTAAAAATAATCTCTTTGAATTTATTAAAGATCAATATTCTCTTCCTGAAAATAATCCTTCAAATATTTTACAATATATTTTATCAAAAAATATGGAACAAAGTAATTAAATTGTCTCTTTTTTTACAATCTTTTAAATCATTCATTAAATTTTATCTATTTTGATATGCAAAAAAATCTAATCATCTTTTTTTATGTTTTTCTTGAAGATTTTTTACGAACTAAATATCCTCTAAAAAGATTAAGAATTATTCGTTCATTTAGAAGACGATTTAATAATTATGTTTATTCACATTACACAAAAAATTTTATAGAATTTGATGGTCGAAAAATGTATCTTGATAAAGATGATTCTCTTCATTTATCAATTAGAGATTATGCACCATTTCACAAACAATTTGTAAAAAAAATTATTCAAAAAGATGATGTTGTTATTGATATTGGTGCTCATATTGGATATTATACACTATTATTTTCTGAATTAGTTGGTAAAAAAGGCAAAGTCTTTTCTTTTGAACCAGTAATTGAATCATTTGAATTACTAGAAAAAAATATCAAAGAAAATAATTTCACAAATGTCACTGCTATACAAAAAGCCGTTTCTAATGAAACAAAATTAACAAAATTATTTTTAACTCCTAATGCTACAACTCATAAAATATCTAATAACGACCCAAGTTCTGAATGTATTGATGTTCATTCTATTACTTTAGATGAATATTTTAAAGAATTTGATGGGGATGTAAATTTTATAAAATGTGTATCACAAGGAGCAGATTTTGCTGTAATTCAAGGTATGAAAAAATTACTTAAAAAAATGGATAATCTTAAAATTATGATTGCATTTTCACCTCCTAGATTAACTGAATTTGGTTCAGATCCTTCAGAATTTTTAAAAACTTTAGTTGATTCTAACTTTTTTATTTATGAAGTAAATTGGAATAAAGAAATATTTTTAACAACTTCTGAACAATTATTAAAGAAATATGCCCTTGAGAAAAATAATGCTACTTACATTTTTTGTACCAAAGAAAAATTAATAGATATATAGAATAATTTATTTTTCATTTGATGCTTTAAAATAATTTTCATCTTGTTCATAATTATTAAACCAATTTTTATCTAATTTTTTTGATGATGGTCCAAAAACAAATGCAATAATATCTCGTTTTCTGCCTTCTGCTGGTGTACCTGCTTTATGTAAACATAATTGAGGATTACCAAAATATGCTAGGCCTTTTTTACCAGTAACTTTAGTAATAAATTTTGGATCATTAATGACTTCATCTGATAAATTATAATCCACTCTACTTCCAAAACCTTTTTTCATCAATTGCTTTGTTCTATCCTGTGTCATTATGTGGAAAGGACCATCATCATCAGTAATATCTTCTAAAGTAACAAATAATTTTAAATATTCTGTACTACGGTTATCACAATGCCAATTATTAGAAAATAATTCTGTTTTCTCTTCAATATCCTTTGGAACATGAATATTTCTCCATGCGCCAATATATCTAACATTAAAGTTTCCTTGATAATATCCCTCCACTATGTCAACTATATCATCTGTAATTAATTGGGGTAATTCTTCTATGTGTTCTTGAATTTTATTGACATGACGAGAATATGCTTTACCTTCAAAAATTCCAGTTTCGTATGATGTTTTATCATTATTTATTAAATTATTATATTTTTTACGTATAGAATCAATTAATTTACTGTCATATGGATTTTTTAATACTAGAACTTGCTTCTTGATTAATTCTGAAATTTCTGATAAATTTTCTCCATTTAGATTCGAAGTATCTTTTTGGACTATCTTTAACGATCCACTAAGGTTATTTTTAATTCCCACGGTATTTCCAAAAATTTTTTTCCCAGCTGAATAATCTACCCTGTGATAAACATGCTTAATTCTTCTACTTAATCCCATGCTACTTTTTAAAATACGATTTTATTAAATATTTGTATATCTTAAAGTTAAAAATCTCTATGAATCAATATTTTGTCTACATAAATCTCAATTAGAAATAGTAATATCTTTAATCTATGAAGAATGAATAATGATTTTTTCCAAAAATAAAATATATTTGATTGCTGAAATCGCAAATTCACATGAAGGTAAATTTGATTCTGCAATAAAACTGATTGATGCTGCTTCTGATAGTGATGCAGACATAATAAAATTTCAAATTTTTAAAGCAAATGAATTATTGGAACCTGATCATGAAAATTTTAAACTCTTTAAAAAATTAGAATTTAATTTTTCTCAATGGTCAAAATTAGTAAAATATGCAAAATCAAAAAAACTCTTAGTTTTTACAGATGTATTTGGAACAAATAGTGCAAAAATTGCTTATAAATTACAAGTGCATGGATACAAAATACATACTTCTGATATTACAAACCCATCACTATTGGATTTTTTTTCTGAATTAAAAACTACAATTCTGTTATCTACAGGAGGAGTGAATATAAAAGAAATATCAAATGCTTTGGAAAAATTAGATTCAAATTCTAAAGAAATTGTTTTAATGCATGGTTTTCAAGGATACCCAACAAAAAATTCTGATTTACATTTATCCAGAATTAAAACATTAAAAAAAAAATTTGGATTTCCAGTAGGAATTATGGAACACGTATCTGGAAACTCAGAAATATCTACCATTGCACCATTATTGGGAATTTCATTAGGAGCAACTATTATTGAAAAACATTTGACATTAGATCGATCTCTAAAAGGAATTGATCATTTTTCTTCATTAAATCCAGACGAATTTAAAAAATTATCATCACTAATTAAAATTACAAAACAATCACTTGGAAAAAATGAAATAATTTTTTCAAAAAATGAATTAGAATATCGACTAAAACATAAAAAAAATACAATAGCTAAAAATACTATTAAAAAAGATCAAAAATTGCATTCAAATTTATTTTTGTATAAAAGGACACGTCAGAAAAAAGATTCCATTTCATATTATGAATTTGAAAAAAATATTGCATCATCAATTATCAGGAAAGGTGAAATACTAACTAGAAATAAAATACAAAAACTTCCTAAAGTCGCTGCAGTTATAGCATGTAGAGTAGAATCTGGTAGATTATTTGGAAAACCAATTCAAAATATTGGTGATTTTTCTATTCTACATTTTTTAATCCAGCAAATAAGAACTTCCTCTGAAATTTCTGAAATTGTGTTGGCAATTAGTGAAAATCAAGGTAATGAAATTTTTATTGATTTTGCGAAAAAAAATAATTTAAAATTTGTAATTGGTGACGATCGTGATGTTCTTAAGAGATTAATTAATGGTGCAAAATTAGTTGATGCAAATATCATCTTTAGAGTGACTTCAGAAAACCCATTTATTTTCTGGGAAGGTATTGATAAACTAATCAAAAATCACATTAAAAGAAAGTTCGATTTTTCATTCATTGATAATATTCCAATTGGAAGTGGATATGAAATAATAAATCTTAAAACTTTAGAAAAATCACATAAATTAGGAAACAAGAGGCATAGAAGTGAATTATGTTCTCTCTATGTTTATGAACACCAAAAGAATTTTTCTATATTTAGATCTCAGCCTCCCAAAGATATTTCTAAACCAAATATTAGATTAACAGTTGATACTCCTGAGGATCTTCTTGTTGCCAGAAAAATTTTTGAAAAATTAGGCAAAGATGATAATCCTATTCCATTAAAAAAAGTGATTAAATTCTTAGAAAAAAATCCACAAATTGCAAAAATTAATTCCAATATTCCTATTGGTGTAACAAGAATTTGGGATTAAAAATAAATTAAATAAAAAGTTGATTATGATAATTTTTTATAAATTAACTCTTTAACTTTGTTAATTCCATTTAATAACTCAACATCATGTAAATTTTTAACAAATTTTTCTCTATTTTCATAATCTAACATATCGGAAATTTTTCTTATAACTATTGAATAATCTTGTTTTGAATACATGTCTATATGAAAACCACATTTTGAATAACGTACAAAAGAATGTAGTCTTTCTCTATTATTTACTGCAATTGCAATCATTGGTATTTTCATTGCAGCAATTTCGAACACAGTTCTACCATTAGAAGTAATTGCAAAATCACATCGTTTAAAATATTCTGATAGATTATCTGATTTTTCAATAATTTTAATATTGAATTTCATTTGATTCATTTCTTTTACCATTTTTTTAATCTCAATTCTTTTAGAATAGCCTAAACCTAATATTACAATTAATTCTGGTTTCTTAAGTTCCATTATTTTCAATATTTCTAAAATTTTTTGTGTTTTGTTTGTTGGATCTGTACCTCCAAAAGTAATTACAATATTTTTAACATTTTTTCTAATTCTATTTCTTTTCTGTATTCTAAATTCTTCCCTAACACATGCAAATTTTTCTCCATAAAATTCATTTTTGTTACTATTTTTTGCATAATAAATTGGATTAAACACCAAATCTGCAAGTTTTCTACCTTCACCTAAATCCTCAAAATTAACTAAAACACAATCAAATTTTTTAAGATTTTTCATATATTTTGTTGTTGTATTCAGTAAATCATTACAAATAACATCTGGATTAAACTCATCGATTATTTCTTTTAGATTATTATTGTTTGAAATAAATTTTATTTTATACCCAAATTTTTTAAATTTCTCTGATCCTAAATTTCTATTTTTATTCATCACAATAAGAATTTCTTCATCATGTAAATTATTTAGAAATGTTAGCATATTGTAAACATGTCCTAATCCAATTTCTTTACTTCCATCCACTCTGATTAGAAATCTAGTCTGTTGTTTCATTTTAAAAATTATAAAGAAATATCCTCAAAATTAATTGGAACATCATCTTCAATATCTTTTAAAGCTCTACTTCCAATTATTTTCTCATAAAATTTAGGTGGAATTCCTGTACCTGGTCTTTTAACATCTAACATTTCCTCTGAAATAATAGTTCCTTTTGGGATTTTTGATATAGAAACTACGCTTCTTCTAGCATATTTTACGGCTTCTTTTTCAACATCAAATTCAGTTCGAATTGAATTTCCTCTAGAAACTTCTGCTAATCTTAACCCATTTACCATTTCTGAAAACTCTTTAATGTCTAATGATAATCTATGGTCTCTACTTTTTGATAATGAGGTATCAAAAGTAAAATGTTTTTCAATACATTTTGCTCCATAAAAAACTGAACAAATTGGAATTGTTGTTCCAATTGTATGATCTGAATACCCTATAACATAATCATGGAATTTTTTCTGTAAAGTTTTAATCATTTCTAAATTTGCATCTTTGGGTTTTGTAGGATACGATGTCATACAATGCATAATGATTATATCGTGATTTCCTTCATCTTCAATTGTATTTATTGCATTTTCAATATCTTCCTCTAAAGCCATTCCTGTTGAAATAAAAATAGGTAATTTTTTTGATGCAACATGTTTGATTAAAGTAATGTGAGTTATGTCTGCAGATGCAATTTTAAATGCTGGTACATTAAATGAATATAATAAATCTGCACTTTTTTCATCAAATGGAGTAGAAAAACAAGTGATTTCCTTTTTTTCTGCATATTCAAAAATACTTTTCCAATTATCATTTGATAGTATGTCTAATTTTTTGAATACATCGTATTGAGTTTCATTATCAATTCCATCGTCCCAATATTTGGGTGCATTCCTTGTAACTAATTTTTGTGCTGAATATGTTTGAAATTTTATACTATCTGATTTAGCTGTAATTGCAGCATCAATTAATTTAAATGCTTTTTCAACGTCACCATCGTGATTGGCTCCAGCCTCAGCAACTGTATAACATGAATTTGTATCCCCCACATTTTTATCCCCAATTTTAATTGTTCTTGATTTCATCTGCTAATATTCATGACAACAAATAACCATTTTAAATCATACTAGAAATGAGAACAAATTTTATTTTTATACTAAAAAGATGGTTTAATTGAACCAATTGAAATAAAAAAAGTAGTATATAATCATGCATTACAAGAGAAAATAATATGAAAGGTGCAATATCTGGATACTGGAAAATATTTAGAGAAGAAGGATTTTTACGTGCATTTTCTTCCTTTTATGATTATTATTATTCTAAATACAAATTGAATAAAATTAAACAAACTGGAAATAATCTTGTTTTCACACATGGGTGTAAATTAGAAGTTAATCCAGATGATGAAGGATTATCTGTAGAATTATTGGTATATGGATCACACGAATCAACAACTACTGAATTTG
>Ga0315331_10004224_pt1 | contig 10859 bp, 6 predicted proteins | sample M160m34915metaG_FD_203456 | JGI IMG/M metagenome (GOLD analysis project Ga0315331, IMG submission 203456) | Ammonia-oxidizing marine archaeal communities from Monterey Bay, California, United States - M1 60m 34915 | ecosystem: Environmental > Aquatic > Marine > Intertidal zone | place: USA... | reverse complement strand
GGCTCGTTGTCAAGTACATATTGCAAAACAACTGGTTTTGCTTTTTCGCCCTTTGGAACTTTTATTCCGCAAAGCTTTCTCGCAGAGGTGGCTGCAAGGTATTGAGGTTCAAGACTCCATAGGGAATAACACATCCAACTTACAATCCCATTGAAACGAGAAAGGGTTGAAAGAGTCTTTGCTGAAGAGAACCCTGAACGGAAAGATTGCAGAGACTGCTCTATAAAGATTTCTTCTACTTTATAGGAATTGGATAAGTCTGTCAAGACTTTTTTGACGGCTTCTGCTTTTTGGAAAAAGTTTTTATATTTTCTTGTGTCGATAGCGTTCATAACCTTTACCTCTCCGTTGTCGTCGAGTAAAGTAATACCTGTAATGCTGGTGGAGATGTCTAATCCTAAAATCAATGTTCTTCCTTTCTTAGAAGTCTATTTTCATTTTGAAGGTGTATTGTCTGGATTCTGTTTTCTTAACTGGTGTAGCTAGTTTAGCGATACCTATAAGATTTTTATCTTCGTCATAAATACCGATTTTGGAAATGTAAGTCGTTTTCTCAAATGAGCCAGAGTGGTTTGCATAAGGAGACTTCACAACGTTTGCGATCTTGAGTTCGGTATCCTCTGTGAATTTATTAGGAGACAAAGAGGCTTCCTCTGTGTTATCGTTCCTGTCTTCGTAGTCAACAAAAGTAGGATTATTTGAATGGTTGAGGTCGCCTTGTTTTGCATGAGCAAGCATGGTCATTGTTGGAATATAATTTGTTCCAAGAAGGTCAATATCCCAAGAAGAGTGCGTTGCGCCGAAGTATCCCCAGTTAGTCCACTTTGGTGCGGCTGCGCCCGACTCGTAAGTCTCTGTCGTATGTGTAGAGGATAAATCCCAAGATCCAGTTAGGGCGACGAACCCTTCATTGTACAGGATGACGCCAGCAACCTTATTAACATTGACGTCATTTGGTAAGGTCTGAATGAGTTCTCCGTTTTTCTTCTTATCCTCTAATGTTCCAACCAACGATCCCGATACATAGAAGTTCATCTTTATACTTCCCTTCTTTATGGAAGAGCCGAAGAAGATAGACGGAATGGAGACAAGCTTCATTTCTTGAGTTGCTTTGTCCCACTCTGTGTTTTTGAACGAATAATGTTTACTTAAAGGTTTGTAGTGATTGAAGGTGTTTTTAAGTGCCGTGATCCTGTTTCTATCAGATGTCGTGTAATGGTCTGTTGATATAGATGCAGACATTGGGTAAGAGCCAGATATCTTATCACCATATTGAAAGTTTTGAAAGGATTCTGTTGAAACTGTCTTAAAGCTAGACAACGAACCTTGTTTTGTAACAAAAGGATATACGAGGTCGCCTGAACCTGGTGAGTTGTCTCTGTTTATGTTTATCTCGTGTAGACTAAGATATCCCTGCTCCGTGTTCTGAATGGTGTCCGTTGTAGAGCCAGATCGAAAAGGCATTACATCATTATTATAATAAATTTTATTATTATTGATAAGGAAATAAGTGCGAGGGTGTGCCTTTATCCTGTTTGTGAATATGTCGTTCTGTTCAAACTTATAATAAGACACGTTTAGTCCTCCTAACTTTTAGTAGTCAAGGCGAACACGAAGGGTCATATCGTTCGTTGGATCCTTGCGAAGAGGCTCGGACAATTTAGCAACTGCGAGCATTTCGTTACGTGCAGAATAGAGACCTACTGTTGTGATATAGGAAACAGGAGCGTCTGTTGATTTATTCTTTACACGAACCTTGCTGTTCTCCAAGTAAGTTGGGTTAGAACTGTAATTAAAGTCGTTGTGAGCAACACGACAGAAGTAGATAGTTGAGTTCAATTCTGTTGTGTTGCTGAATGAGATATTCTTAATTCTTTTTCTGACTGCAAGAGAGAGTTCATCGTTTGTGCGAGTAGCCATAACAGTGTACATCTTTTCACTTGAAGTATTCATATCGCAGTCAGAAGTATAAAGAAAGCCGATTCCATGTTCGGCTGATGTAGGTGTTCCAGCGTATCCCTCAAATTTGTTGAAAACTTCTGGTGTAATCGCAACGACACCTGCTTGATAAAAGATTAAGCCACAGTTAGCATTATTTCGGTCGGCATTGATTCCATTGGCGGTATCGGCTGCTGAACCAGAGGTTGCCTTTAACACGGCGAATTCACCTGCTGGGGAATTAGTTCTATAGTCAGACTCTGCTCCTGCGTCAGTGATAAAAATGTGCTCGGTGTCAAGAGCATCGTCTGCCGTAGTATTTAGCTTCAAGCTAAATGTTCCCTTTTTAAGCTCATCTTTGCCCAAGAGCCGAGAGAAGTTAAAGAAAATAAGTGCGTTATATTTGTCGCCAGCGGTCAAGTCACCGTCAATGTCAAATTTTCTAATCTCACCATTTACATCGTGACCAACAAGAACCTGTGCCATTTGACCATAAATGTTTTTTCTTTTTGAAAAGAGTGCATTCTCATCTATATCAGCGGAAGAACCTGGCATCAAATTTGCAGTGCTCTTGGATACTAGGTCGTCGATGTTGTTATCATAAGTACCCTGGGTTGTGATAAGGGCATCATGACCGAAAGTCATGTCAAAGATATGATTTGCCGAAGAACTCTGGTATGGGTAGTCATAAACGGACTGAAACATCCCGTGTCCGTAAGTTTTGATATTAGTTGCCGCTGGTGTTGTCTCGTCATAAGTCACACCATTAACGATAGAGCCTGTAATTGGAATCGCTTCGTGAAGAAGTGTCCTTGTATTAACAATATCGTCACTTACGAATGTTTTAAATGTTGAAGCCATTTTGTGTTATCCTCTTTTAATTTTTCTTCATAACCCTAATAGGGATATCGATGCTGCTGCCAGTGGTGGCACCAGTTATTCTGACGTTTGTATCAATGTATAAGTAGTTGATACTAGAAATGGTCATTACACTACCTGTTCCGCCTCCCAATTCATTGAACAGTGATGTGCTGTTTTCTATCTCCTCTGTACGGAATAAGTTAAACTTAATCATTGAGCCTACTGGTCCGTCGATGACTACATTTTTCGTAGATGGTTTCTCCAGCTTTTCTACATATGCCCTGTCCGTGAGGGAAAAATAATAAGTAGCAACCTGGTCGTCGTCTATATATGATACGGAGGCTGCTACATCGTTATCCCTTGGGTTCACGACTTTTGCGAGGCGGTTGTCAACGCTGACAATATATTGGGTCTCTCTTAATTCGCTGCCGATATCTCTAGTGAAAGAAATCTCTGTCGTATCCTGACCTTGGACCGCCTGAATGTGTCTCACTGGGTTGGTGCCGAGGACACCTTTGACTTTGGCATCTTCATTAAGCAGTTCATCACGAGTAGCATCGTCTGCTGGTAAGAAATATACGCCGTTGCCTGCGCTGCTTTCCGAAATTTCGCTGAATAGAAGACTGTTCGAGCTAAAGGCGGCGGCAGGATAAGTTACATCGTCTATTTTAATGACTGGGAGATAAAGTAAGTTTGTCTGTGGCATTGACATCAATTTATGCTTCAAGGAAGAAGTGTTATTTGTAAAAGCTTCCAGTACTGGAGTTTGCATAATCTCCAAATCATAGTAAGCTGAACCTCTTGAATCGTTCTTATTAAAGAGACCGTAATCAATCTCGTCGTCGCCAAGTGCGAACTTTACAATCTTGAAAGAGCCATCACCTTGTGCCAGTCTTTTTCTGCCTGTGTCCGTTAATACTGCATCAAGAATGATGTCGCCTGAATTATCTAAAAATGCCATTTTATTCTGTCCTCCGCATTATAATTAGTTTTATTATAGAAATAACGCCTGAATCATAAATTAATTAGTTTACTCTGATACTTCTGTTTCTTGTTTTGTAGTAAACGTGAAATTAAAGTCAATTTTCTTGCCAGTTGATTTAGAGGTAAGTCTCATTTTGTATTTCTTACCCCAGGTGGATTCTTTTTGTACACCTAGCACCACTGTCTGACCTGGCTGTGGTCCTGGCGTACCTTCTATGCCCATAGCCTCTTCATTTGCGAATAAGCTCTCGAAAGCTGGTAGAATATGAATGAACCTCTTAACACCCCTACTTAATTTTTGCTTTTTCGGTTCTTCAAATTCGCATATTTTACTTATTGGATATATGGAACCTGCATCGTCAACGATCTCAATTTCGTATATAACACTTGGATGTGATAGATTTCCATGATAATCCCTTGCCCTTAAACAATAATAATACTTTTTATTTGGCACTACGTTGTCTATGTGGGAATATGAAGATGCATCGTCGGTTGCCATATCCAGCGATGTACCATTTTCTTCGAAGTCTTCATAACTTGTAGGTTTTCTATCCATTTTGTAAAGAGTGAACTCGTGAATATGGTCATCTGACTCAAACATTATTTCTTTTTGAGAAAGAGGGATGTCCTGTGCTATTTTATATTTCTTCACCAACTCTTCGTCACTAGCTGTAAAGACAATAGGTTCTGCCATGTATCTACCAACAGAAGAGTTAAAGAAGAACTTTATCTTGTTATTGACTCCTCTGAAAAAGATGGGCAGTATTTCTGGTGCTATAGGTGGGTTATCGTAAATGATAACAGATTTCTCGAATACAGGAACGTTGATAATTTTGATATGTGGTTCGGATACTACTGTGAAATTCATTCCAGAAACGAGGGTTTCTGTACCCCTTTCGTTTTGCATAAATGTAGCAACGAGAGTGGGATTTTCATATCTATACTTCGTCCCTATTACAAGAATCGATGCGATGATCTTATATCTGTATCTCTTGTCATATTTCACTTGCGTGTCTACAAATTTTATGACTTCGAGCTTATCGGTATTGGTGAAATGAAAAGTCTGAAGCAAATTGTTCTCTGCATCTATTTTTTCGACCTTATAGAAGAGAACTTCGTTATATGAAGTCTGACCATCTACAATTTCTTTATAGTCCCTGAATCTTTGCTTTTTTATCTTTTCAACTCTTCCCTTTATTATAATAGACATTAAATTGTAGAAAGCACGATAATCTGAACCTGGAAGGATATCGTCATTGAACGTAAGCTCATTTGAGTCAGATGGTTCAAACATCTCCATAACATCATCAACGTTCCAAGATGCCCTGAATGCTGCTTCTGATGTAGAGGTGATAACACCTTCTTCAAACCCTTCTTGACCGCTATCATCAGTGACCAATCTTTCGGACTGGTTTGTCCTAACCTCTGCCGTGCGAAATACGGATACATTGTCTGTAGTTAGATAGTTTCTGATTTGTGAAGAGAAGTTTGTTTCTTCTAGAGTGGTGCCAAGAAGTGCATCGTCCTCTACATTGAACTCTATTGTGTTGAACATAGGAAATGAATCCTTGTACTCGTACAATTCTTGCAACCTTTTTGTCTCTTTTTTTGTAAAAGAGACTTCTCTCATACGTGTGTTCTTGGCATAATCTGCTTGGTCACTTTTATAGTCCTCAAAACTTTCTGACCATTTTGTGAAATAATCGCTGATTGGTCTTATTCTGCCGTCTAGTCCTGACGGTGGTCCCAATTTTATTCTGCCGCCGTGATTTCTTATTGAAGCTCTGTCACGACGCCTGTCCAGGTCAGTGTCTTCTCTGATGTCTCTGATAAGAAGGTTGTAATAGTTTGGAAGGTCTATTTCTCGTATAGCGCCTTCGTAAGAGTCTATGAAACTTTCATATCCCTCTTCTAAAAAATTATAGTCTGACTTTATTTCTGCATAGAGATTCTTTATTCCTGCTGCTTGTTCAACCTCGTTATTGCCATCTTCATATATGTTTATCACTGTAGCATGGTCGAGGTGCTCTTGTGAGTTGCTTAAGAAATCAATAAACTCTTGAATTCGGCGATCGCTGACGGTTTGGTCGGGAGAGCCCGTGTATGGAACGGGATTCCTGAAAGCTAAACTCATGTGTTGCGTAATAACATCTGATTCTGGAGAAGACTCTGTTCTCTGTACGCTTACAGACTCCACAGGTCCGCCTCCGACCATCTTTTGCTTACTAGCATCTGGCTTTATCCAAAAGGCACCAAGTTGTTTACGCAATAAGTCCGAGGAGTTAATTCCTTCGTGTGCGTCATAACTGTCCGTAGGATCTTCGAGAGAAGCGTAGGACGACGATACGACAAATAACTCATCACCAGACTTCTTACTTTGATTTGCTTTGTTTCCAGACATAGTTTAATTATTCTCTCTTTACAATAAATAGGTTGAATGAAGTTTTCTGGCTCTGTGTATAGTGTTTCTAATTAAGGTCAAGCCTGACAATGTTTGACCCCTCTAGATTCCTAAGTCGTTCACGTAGAGTGTCTACTTCAACTTCTAATTGGCTGACTTCGGGAATTAGAGAACTTCTTCTATCAATCATTCCTGATTCAAACTCGTGAAGGGTGTTATCCCAGTACGTATAGATAAATTTAGGCTCAGGTTTCATAAATTGTTGAATATCACTGGATTGTACAGAACCAAAGAATATCAAGTCGGGTCTGCTATAATTATCTGGATTGTTCACCAGTTGTGCTATGATTCCTTCCGCCTCAAGAATATCTGCTCTCAATTGTTCGAGTTCTTCTCTTTTTTCTTGCAGAATGCGAAATTTCTCCGCAAGGCGACGTCGAAGATCCGACTTAACTGAATCAACCGAATTTGCAAATGGTAAAGCATTTTGATCTCTTTCATCTTGCTCGGCTGCGTCTGATGCGAGATTACGTGCGAATTGTGAACCCATCTCTAGTTCAAAATCTGCGGCAGGTTTTATAATAAAAAATGCGTCGTAGATAGGAGTCCTAGAATTTGCAGTTCTTATTCCCAAAGCGGGCAGATGGCTTGGGCTTATTTTACAAAGTAAATTTTTATCTGCATTGTTGCTATAAACATCCAAAGTTAAATTTTCCCACCTTGGCAAACTTACATTCAATCTATTCTCGTCAGGGTCGAATCCAGAGAGGTAAGAAATCTTTGTAAGAAACTCAAGTGTCACAACGAAGACTGACTCCATCGATGCTGGACCATCCTGCATTAGCGAGATAACCTGGTTGGGTGCTGATTCTGCGGTGGCTCTTCTATCCGAAGGTGGCAAGCCTGAGAGATCTAGGATCTCTCCTTCAAGCCTCTCTTCTTTTGAAACCTTGTCAAATATAAATTTTTCAAAAGATCTTTGCTTTTCTAGAGTGGCTGATGCCTGTTCCTCAATTGGCTCAATAGAGTTATCTGGAGAGTTGGCTGTTGTTGCGGAAGAATCCGTAGAACCAATATCTTGATTTAATAAAGTATTAGTTTTAAAAATATGCTCAAGTGTAGCATCACGTCTAGAAAGATATGAAGCCTCTGGTCTATTTCCTGATGGCACATAGGCTGGTGAGCCTGGGAAATGTCCTTCTACATTTAGCAAGACATCGTTTCTAATAATAGCTTCGCTGGCAGCAGTGTCTCCCAGCCCAGTGAATACAGAAAGATTTCTATCAGAATCCATAAACGCTGACATTGATAAGAATTCTGAACCAGGACCAAGGAGTGAGACGTTATTTGAACCTGGTGCTCCTTCTAGTACAGGCAAAGAGACTTCTGTCGTTCCCGCTGGGAAATATTTATTTATCTCCTGTTTTACCCTATCCGTGTATTCTGCCCCATTAATAACACGAAGCCCCACTTCTCCAGCATCTCTGGATAAAGAAGTTATTTCCCTTCTTGCAGCATCTGAAGTCGTTGTGCTAAAATTTGACAAATATTCAATGCCTTCCAGCTTTGGAACATTTGAATCAAACAATTTCTCTGGTGATGTGTAGAATTTCTTTGCTGTGATTCTTGCGTCTGTTACCGATGGACTCAACCTTCCCTCGTAATAATCGTTTGATTCGCCTATAGATGAGGCGGCGTTCGCAAGAAGAGATTCCATCACCTCAATAATTACTTCTAATTCTTTTGGAGACTTTATTTTATCCATTCTTAACAGGTCGCCTATCTTTCGTAGAGTTTCGTCGGCTATAAGTTGAGCATCTCTCAAAAACCCGAGGCGCTGTAAGCCTTTGCCTCCTACATTTGGTCTCCCTATAAATGTGCGATAAATGTCTCGGGCTCTATCTTTTGTGGATTTAAATTCTCTTATCTCGCCTGCGTCAGAAACAATTTCTTCCAGAGGTCTGGTATATAAGTCTGTTCTCGCATCATAAAACTCTGGTCGTATTGAGCCTGCTAAAATTTTCTTCATAACCGAGATGCTTTCGCTCAATCGACTAAGTTTTCTCAAAAGCAATTGGCGAGTAGTATCAATGATTTCGATTGAAACACCATAAGAGTATACCCCATCTGTAACGTTTGCGATATCATAATCTGTTCCTGTAACAAACATAAGGTTGTTGTCATCTAAGGGGCTCTCGCTGACGCCTGTTATGTTTATCTGCATTATGGAGCCCGTGTCGGTTATTACCTTTGTTAAGGCAGCACCTCCTGAAAGCTTTGTTGTCTCTACAATCTCTTCCAATGTTCTCTCGTCTTTGAAATCCTTAACGGTTCTGCCATTTATATCCTGAACTACTTCTACTCTTTTCCTCAATATTTTTAAAGAGGGTATTTGCATCTGATTTATCAAATTGTATTTCTCTATTGAAGTAAGTCTCTTATAGATGTCCTTATACTCGCTTCTCTTCTCAAAGAACGAAGCTATATCAAAGATAAACACGAATTTTGCTTCACCTTGAGCGTTTCTCGTTATCCACAGGTCTGAAATAAAATCTGTCGTAAAGGAACTATCCCTTTCTTTCTTCGTAAGAACCTGTTCTTCAAGGAACTTGAAGTCCTCCGCTCGTTGTTCCAAGAACTCAAACTTTTTAATCTCTTCTCTTATTCTAAAGTCTTGAATTGGATATTGAAGTTGTCCGTTCTTGTATATCTCAATCTTTTCAGTCTTTTGAGTATCTCGTGTGGCAGCATTGAAAAGGTCAATGCCGTAGTCTTGCTCCATCTGGGATATATCAAAAGATGTTACCACATAAAAGTTCATCGACTCGGGTTGATTGTCAATATAATATGTCTTTTCAAACGTGAATTTAGAAATATTTGAGTCATTTTGCGACTCTATCATTTCGCCCAAGTTTGTATACCGTATCTCTGGGGTGGTATTTATATCCTGGTCTACAACGCCGTCGTACTCAAGACGAGTTCGAATTTGGAAGTATTTTTCATACTCCTGTTGATTAAACCAAGTGCCGATGGCATCTTGGTTAACCACATCCGAAATAGAATAAACGACTCTCACTGCAATGCCTTTAGAATAGGTAAAGAGCCTGTTGCTTTCAAAGGTGATGTTTTCTACAGTCGCCACTGGTACCAGTGAGTTTAATATTTCTGCTTCTGTTTGAGCCATTAGCAATCTTCTCCAAATGGTGGGATAGAATCAATGTTGTCATAAATCTTATCCATATCACTATCGCCAACGAAGTCGTCGCAATTGACTTTGATGTGACCTCGCTTGCTAAAGTCTGTCTGATATCCAAGCCGACAGAGGGCGCTGGCATCTATTTCACTGTCAACATAAATTCTTAAGTGATTGAGGATGCTAGTCTCGTTGACCTCTTCTTCTTGAATATCTTCTATCTCGTCTTTATACATTCCATCGACAATAGAATCTTCCGTATCACGAGGAAAGCGAAGTGGCAAAAGAATCTCCTCATTTGTATCTACGTCTTCCTCAACAACAAAGAATTCAATGTCATAATTCTCTGAAAGAGAATCTGTGTGTAATTCATCAATCTCCAGTATTATGTCTTTATGTTCAATTCTTATTGCCGTATTGTTCTGAAAAGTTCCCTCATCTGTAACTGCGGATGAGTTATGGTCGTGGGCACCATCATTTGCAACGACGGATACCTTATATTCTAGGTCTTCTAAGTTCATTTGTGGGATTTGAAGTGTCTGCTTTCCATCTCCTGAACTTGTAATTAACTGTTGTTGAAAATTTGCTCCATGAAGTGTAACATCCCAAGAGGGTGCATTATCAGAAGTCAGGGCGCTTCGTCCAAGAGGGGTGGAAAGTGCATAATGCTTTTCTTTAGTTGCCTGAAAAGAATCTTTTAACTTCTTTTTACCAGCCCTTGACTCCTCTATTTGTCTCTCAATCTCTCTCTCTAAACTAGTGTAAGTTGTTTGAACCCGAAGTCTCGGAGTTTGCTCTAGGATTCTCGTTTGACTATAATTTTGTTCTTCAATCGCACCTGCATACTCTGAATCATAAATAATATCATCGTCAAAAAAAGCGTACAGGGCTGGTTTAAACTTTCCCTTTGACAGGAGGTATTTTCCATAGGAAGTAAGTTCTATCTCCATTACTTCTTCTTTTTGATTCTTGAAAGTCATTCTTCGTCCCCTGTTCTCTCATATTGTTGACGAGGGTCAACCTCTTTTTCAGAGTTAACCTCTACTTGAATCATCTCCAACATTGTGAAGTAGTCATATGGGTAATTATACCCGTATTCAGGTTCTTTCGTGCCAACCTCAAAATCAAATTTGAATCTGCTGTCATCTCTTGAATCTTGGGTCATCTTGTAGTAGCTTTTCTCCGCCTTTCTCTTTACCTTGAAAGTCATCCAGCGAATACCCTCTGGTAGTTCTCCCATATTTCCAAAGAACTCGTGCTTGTTGATTTCGTGGTCAATTTCAACAGAGTCAAGCATTGCTTTTTTCGCAATCTTTGGCTGCACGCCCTGCCAAATGTTAGAAAGATCTTCTCTATCAAGCGTGTGCTTGAATTCAAAGAAATACATTACAAATGGATCTTGGTTCTCAAAGGTTTCAAAGTCGTAAAGTGGCGGAACATTGTACTTTTTCATACCTTCAATCATATTCGTTATAGAAGTTT
>Ga0315331_10004220_pt1 | contig 10861 bp, 9 predicted proteins | sample M160m34915metaG_FD_203456 | JGI IMG/M metagenome (GOLD analysis project Ga0315331, IMG submission 203456) | Ammonia-oxidizing marine archaeal communities from Monterey Bay, California, United States - M1 60m 34915 | ecosystem: Environmental > Aquatic > Marine > Intertidal zone | place: USA... | reverse complement strand
CGCCACCTACATGAAGCGACAGGCAGAGGTGCTTCAGGCGCGCAGGATGTCATTCACCGAATGAACCACAGCCAAAAACGCTTTTCTACAGCTAAAACACACCGCGATCTTTGGCTGCGAATTCAAAGCGGTGCCCATTCTAGCTACGGTACCGCCTCGTCTGAATCCACTCCAACGGGGGCGTATCGAGCCAATTCAAGCCATACTGACTTCGCCTTTTCTTTGCTTGAGCCGTGAGCAGTGGAAAAACAAAACCTAGCAGCATGGAAAAACAACCCACTCGGATCGGATCTACTCGTTGACAACGCAGGCGTCTAACGGAGTGAAACCGCGTTCGTATCGAGATACGACTGGGAGGGAAATCCAGACATCAACGCAAAAACTCTGCCAATTCCTGAACAGAGAACGTCGGATTCAATTGCTACCGGCAATTTGCATTTCCAAGTTTCGTTTCGCAGTGATTCCAGCAGTGAGTAACACCGACTGTGTTGGTCAGTTTTGAATGTGCCAGTACTTCCCCATTTGGACAAAAGCAACCGTATTCTTCTTGCCAATTTTAGCTTTGTTGAAACCAAAGGTGACCTCTGTCGCGGTCTTTTTCAAAATTGGCGTGGCACCTTTGATTTCCTTCAATACTTTGACCAACATCAGGGATTTTTGCTCACCAAAATTTTTGGCAAGTTCGCCCAATGATTCCCTTTCGTGTACTCATTGAGATCTGTGGGGGTCACAAATCCATCCAGAAACGCATCGTGCTCCTTCGCCTCCAAGAGGCGAATTCCCTCAGAAATGGAAGCCCCCAGCGTTTCTCGCGGGTCAACTTTTACATCTTCCGCAAACGCGAAAATCCCGGCAAATGAGGCAAGCGGACTCACGACAACTAGCTGGAACAATCGCATTGATAGAATCCAGTGAATGAGACGTGGTTAAAATCGAATACATCGGGACTACCCCAGCCCCTTTCCATTGCTCGCAGGGAATACCTGCAGAGGAAATCAGAGAGGTCGATACAAACGTTCGCATCCATGGGTACGTTACCTATTTCGCTCACTGCTCCGCCAGTTTGGCTTCATGTACCATGAAACTTCCAATTCTTCTCTAACCACTTTCAATTTGGAACGATTCAACTTTTTGTGATACGAACAGCAGAGGCTACCCGTATCCCCAAGTGATTATTTCGCAGCAGGAAACAACACCCAGTGGACTTGTACCCGTTACAAACCGAAAACCAATCCCTGGCGGTTGCCCCCTCACCATTGCAACAACTGCAACGTGGCGTGGCTAGAACATCAACCGCGATCCCGTTCTCTGCAAAGAGTCCAGCGAATAACACGGGCAAGCAGAATGATGCAGCAGACACAAACTGAAAACCCAGTTGACCGCACACTGAATTCACGCAACGTGATCGCCCAAGCTGCTCATCCACGATTCACCAACACGGCAAGCGACCAAGCTGGAACATCCAAAAATCTCTTTGTGGCACACGCTTGAGACCATCCACTCACGCTGAGTGTATTCAGCGATTATCGGATCCAACCTTGCTCTGTTCGCGAGCCTCAACCAGCGAGTTCCAACAAAGCACGACGTAACCGATGGGTGCATGATCCAACAGCGGCTTGAGTGGCCTGCCATCCAGATCCAAGTTTGCCCATTCCCTGAAGCGTTGCGTCACCGCCTGCCCCTGTCCGCGTGCTTTATCTTCCAGAAGTTCAGAGACAGTCACATTCCTGCGTAACTTTTTTTGACTGTCAAAATAAATCAATTCCCCCACATGGTGGTACCAAGGTGGCGGCGGTATCTCGGTAACAAAATCTGTATTATTGACGATCCTAAAAATGGACTGCTGGTACTGTTTGACGAATTCTGCGTCTCCCACTCGAGGTGCACCAAACGCATATACAGTAGCCGGTTTTTTGAATTGATGAGCAGCCAGCACAGCCAGCGCAGCGCCCAGACTATGACCTGTCAGCCAAACACTCCTACCCTCTGCTGACAAACGCTCAACTTCTGGTTGAACTTGAAGCCAAACGCCAGCAAGACTTGATTGAAAACCAGCATGCACATTGCCACCCGATGCCAATTCAACATGATGGGCCTTCACGTCAGTTTTGAAATCCTTCCACTCATTCGGCTCTGTCCCTCGGAACGCAACAATCACGGCCTCTGCATTGAATGCCAGGATAGCCTGAGTGTGATGAACACTGTCTTCAGGACTCGCATAGCGTTTCACCCCATGCATGCCAGCTGATCGGAGCTGCCGCTTTACAAAACCATCACCATCGGCATAGGCAAGCATCGACATTTCTGCCAGCCACCAAGCATTGGCTCGATCAAACTTCCGAACTTGATGCTGAAACGGAACGGTAGAAGCGTGTTTCAGATAAGGGTAACTGTAATCGGGCTTAAACAGCGAATCGAATGTCTGAACTCGAGGCATTTGCTTACGCACCAAATGCCTGTTGCTTTGCGCACAAAGCGAGGATGTCCCTACCAACGAAATCCCGATCCCGACAAGGCAAACGTGCAGACGGGCGGCATCAAAAACATGACGCTGAATCGCACAGGCAATCATCCTCGCACCACACTTTCGCTGGTCCAACGGTACCGCCCCACGCTCTCCGCTTTTGTCATTCAACCTGTCACTTTCTATCCGGCACCACTCAAACCGATGCAAATTGGATCCGTTCCAAAGGAACAGCCCAGTCCACCATCCATGCTCATTCCTCAACACAGCAGCATCCCGCCAACCAATCGCTGCAAAACCAATCTGCACTCACTTCTCAATCCTTCGCGTCTGCTTTGTCCCGATCCAGGAATACGACGTGCGAAGGATTCCCCACGGGAACGTAATGCCCTGTGAAGTCCAACGCTCCTGTTTTCTTATCCACCTTAAAAACAGAGAGATGATCGGCACGCTGGTTACCGCAATACAGGAACTTTCCTGTCGGATCAAAACTGAAACTACGAGGGTAATTACCTCGGGTCCACTCATCCGCAACATGCTTGAGCTCACCGTTGGATCCCACCGAAAAAATCCCGATACTGTCATGCAAACGATTACCGGCGTAAACAAAACGACCATCGTTTGAAACCAGAATTTCCGAGCAGAAGTTACTACCGGCAAACCCCTTTGGCAAAGTTGAAATGGTTTGACGCGGACTCAATTCGCCCGTCTCGCTGTCATAATCGAACAGCACGAGGGTCGAGCCCTCTTCCTGTATCGAATAAAACCATCGTCCATTGGGGTGAAAATGGAAGTGTCGTGGCCCGTCGCCGGCAGGCAATGCAATGTGCGGCTGTTTTGCCGGTGACAGCGTTCCTTTCTCGACATCAAACGCCCATACATAAATGCGATCAAGACCAAGATCGACATGCAGAACGAACTTGCCTGATGGATCAGATTGAATCATGTGCGCATGCGTACGGTCGTGACCGCTGAACGCCTTGCTACCAGTTGGCGCATTCGCGGAGGTAGTCGGACCAATCTGACCCTCATCCACTTTAATATCAGTTGCTTTGCCAAGTTGCCCATTCTCGAGAACCGGCAACACGGACACAGACCCGCCAAAATAGTTGGCAACAAAAAGATAGCGACCCGAGGGGTGAAGACTGACATAAGTAGGCCCAGCTCCTCCCGACGCGACCGTATTGAGCAACTTGAGTTTTCCATTGGCAGGATTGATTTCATAAGCACTGACAGTTCCTTCCTTGGTACCACCAAGGCGATCGGTTTCATTCGCCGAATAGATGCGTGTGCCCGCTTCATTTACGGCCAGACAACTTGGACTCGTGCCACTGCGTGTCACGCCGATGGGCGTCATTTCCCCCGTCACTCGATCAACACGAAAATGGTGAATCCCCAAACCATTCCCGGGTGGCAAATCCACCTGTGTGGGAAGCATATCTTTTAGAGGAGAGCTGAACGTTCCAACATAAGCGATCAAGGGACCCTCAGCTTTCACCTGAGCATGCACAGGTTTGATGAGCATCAGAACGGCACAACCAGTGCCGAACAAAATCCCGGCAGTCGCAAAAGTTCGACGATCGATCCACACCCGATTGATTGCCTGACATCGGACTCGACTCATCCAATTTCTCACACGGCATTGGAACTTGGAAAACATCATGGAGCGAATCTCAGAATTAACAAATGGACAGGTGAAACATCTCGTCACAGAATAAACAAAATAGTAACGGAGTTGATCGACACAAACCAAAGAATGGCTCATTAGGTAGCAATTCCCATCGAGGAACTCCCGCATTATCTGCCAAACTACAGCTACTAAATGCGGTATCATAGCTGGATGCTACCGCCCCAGCGGAACCGCTGCTCTGACTATTGATGACGCACGGTTTTCCACCTACCCACCGGACACCCACCCCCAATGCTTCGACTCTTCATTTGCCTTTCGTTTTTTACCGCCACACCTTGGGCGACAGCGTCCGCCGCTGACCCTGTCAAAGTTTTTGTTCTCGCGGGCCAATCCAACATGCAAGGACACGGCAAAGTCAGTTCCGAGTCACGCGCCAACGAGGGCAAAGGAACTCTGGAGTGGCTGGTTAAAAATCCTGAAACTGCCAAAAAGTACAGTTCACTTGTGGAACAATCTGGAGATTGGAAAGAGCGACCGGACGTGCAAATCGTTTATCTGGATCGAAAAGGAAACCTTGCACCCGGATACGGGCACCGCGAGGGATACATTGGACCAGAACTGGGTTTTGGGCAAATCATGGGTAATGCGTTCGACGCACCTGTCCTGCTGATCAAAGTCGCGTGGGGAGGCAAGAGTCTTGGCAAAGATTTCCGCCCTCCGTCTGCCGGCGGCGAAGTTGGCGATTACTACAAAGAACTTTTACGTTTAACCCAAGCGACACTGCGTGATGCCAACAAACTGTTTCCACATTATTCGGACTGCGAATTTGAATTAGCAGGATTCGGTTGGCATCAAGGCTGGAACGACCGCGTCAATCAAACACTGAATGACGAGTACGAAGAAAACATGACTTGCTTCATCAACGACATAAGAAAAGATCTCAAAGCTCCTCAGCTTCCCTTTGTGATTGCGGAGACTGGAATGAGCGGCTGGGAGGAAAAACATCCTCGAGCTGTGTCACTCATGAAAGCACAGGCGGCCACTGCGCAACGCGACGAATTTCGTGGCAACGTAAAGTTTGTTGGCACCAAAGACTTCTACCGACCCAAAGAAGCATCGCCCTCGGGCCAATCCTATCATTGGAACAGCAATGCAGAAACTTATTATTTGATCGGCGAGGGGATGGGCCAAGCAATGTTGAAATTGCTTGATGCCAAGAAGTAACACTGACGCGGTTCATCTCTGTGCTTGCACGTGACTTGAAAAAAACAAGTCACACTGGTGAGATCCGGGGATGCTCAACACAAGAGATTACCTAAGATAAATCGACACCAACAAACTGTTCCCATCAGACATGAATCGATAATTCCAACGAGTGACAACTAGGGCAGCATCCAAAAATCCTTGATAACCTGTTCGCGTCCAAAAGCTAATCCACGGAAACCCACCATTGAATGAGTCGCAAGACACAACTCAAAAAAAGACAGAAGTAGAGAACCAATCGGCACCTGCATCTGCTCTTAATACAGCACCCTGCGAGGACGGTTTCACCAACTTCCTGCAACAACAGACACAACGCCGCACCGAGTCTGCCGAGGCCTTTCAACAAGACACAACCGCAGAACCGAGCATGCGAGATCTGCTCGAAGAACAGGTAAAAATGCAGCGGCAAATCCGCTCGATCAAGAACCATCTTGTGCGGGTTCAACAAGGCTTGCTGGTCTGTCAGTTCCTTAGCGTGCTTGTCGCCGGCTCATTGGTTGCAATAGCAAGCTTCGTTTACTTCCGCCCAAATCAAGCCAGCACATCACTTGGTATGCGTGATCATCGGGAACCATTGGAGCAGCGAATTCCCGGGAGCAAGCAACTCAAAAGCCAATGGCCTGCTGCGCGGGCGCAAGCAGACACGTACGCGATTGCCGACACCCAAAGACACATGATTTTTGTTTTTTTTCAAAGAGCGAAGAGAATCAAACTATCCGGCAAAGACGACGCTGAAACTCGTCTTACCAAGCAGTCAAATTACATCAGTCTGCTTAGCGATCTCTCAGCAAAAGGGGAGGAACTCGCTGATCAGCATGCGCGGCGTGAAGTCTGCGAAATGCTAATCAAGGTCGCCAAGTATGCAAAAGAGAACCAATCTTTCGGGGCTGAAACGCAAGAACAGCTAGAACTGGAAAAGGATATCGCTAAATTTTGCAAGGTTCCCTCCTAAATCCAAGAAAGCTTGGCTCGCAGTGCATTTGGGACGTTTTCCGCACCAAATCCGCCCTCAGCCCGGCCAATCACAGCACTAAAAACCAACTAAAACCCCGCAAAACTCAGCACATTCACAAAAATGCGACTCTCGAACCCTTGCCTGGCAAGCTTTGACAGTTACGCACTTTGGGGGCAAATCTGATCGCCGCAGGCCAACGCTGACGGAGGGTTTTTTCCTTCGCATGAGCGTTTCAACGCCTTCGGGTCACACATCGCGGGGTCGGATCTGTATGATTGTGGGACTCTATCTCTACCTGTTGAGATATTTGCTAACTACCAGAAGAAGTATTGGATAAAGAAAGATGGAAAAGGGAACGATCAAGCGTCTCACCGACAAGGGTTTTGGATTTATTTCCACAGAGGACAATGGGAAAGACATGTTCTTCCACAGCTCTGCATGCCAGGGAGTCGCTTACAATGATCTTCACGAAGGCCAAAACGTGACTTACACAGTGGGCCAAGGTCCAAAAGGCCCTCGCGCTGAGAATGTAGCACTTGCTGACGACTGATCTCGCAGATGACGATCACGTTCGTCTGCACCGTCCAGATATCGCTTGAAGGATCAAGCGACTCTGAACGAAAAAATGAGTGTGAAGTCAAAACGTTGTACTGATCGAGCAATCAACAGTGCCATGCTAGGATCAATTAGAAGCGTGTAAGTGTCGTTCTATGAATGACACTTGATTGCACAAGCGCTTCCCGACACATGCATGTCTCTATCACCGCATGACTCATGAAAAGCAACGGTGAAGACAAGTTGCGCGAGTCGCAACACGTCACCTACGGCGTCAACAGCTCCGAGTCTTTATCGACACGGAAAGTGGACGCAGATGTCACTGCTGCGCCGCGAGCGAAGCTAGATCCGTCTGACTGGCTCGGTCAGACTCTAGGGAAGTACCAGATTACTGGTTTCCTTGGCGAGGGCGGCATGGGGATGGTCATGAAGGGCTTAGACAGCTCGATTGATCGCACTGTTGCAATCAAGTTATTGCCACCCGACCTTGGTGAAAACGACAATGCTTTACAGCGTTTCAAGGTTGAAGCGCGCAGTGCCGCCAAGAGCAACCACCCCAACATCGTCACCATCTACGAGATTGGCGAGGACAAGTCCACGCACTATTTGGCGATGGAATTTATCTCTGGGGGAAGCGTCGCAGACGCATTGAAAAGCCGCGGACGATATGAAGTCGCAGAAGCGACACGAATCATTACGGAAGCCTGCCTCGGCCTTGCATCGGCCCATCGCCGCGGCCTTGTCCATCGTGATATCAAGCCCGCAAATCTGTTGCTTACTGATGACGGATCGGTCAAGGTCTCGGACTTTGGCCTTGCCAAGCCAACTGATGACGACGCTCTTTCAATGACCAAAACGGGGCAAATCCTCGGGACGCCTTCGTTCATGAGCCCCGAGCAGTGCCAGTCTGCCAAGGTGGACAGCACGAGCGATGTCTATTCCCTTGGAGCAACCTACTACAGCCTGCTGACAGGAAAAGTTCCGTATCACGAACGAGGCAGCATTGTCCAAGTGATGTTCGCACATTGCAATGACGAACCACCGAACCCATCTGTTCATCGTGACGACTTGCCAGAATCCTGTCTACGAATCATCTCGCGAGCCATGGCCAAAGACTCCAAGGATCGCTACGCGTCCATGGATGAGATGAAGGTAGATTTGCAAAAACTACAACACGAACTGGCAGACGACTCGCCCAGCACGAACGCAAGCCAACACACAACACCGAATCGCCGAGCAGCAGATGCCACGTCACCCCACCCCCAGAAGAAGACCCCGGTAAAACTGCTGGCAGCAAGCGCCGCAGCACTGCTGTTTTTTGTGGCAGCCTTAATTTGGTGGAGCAGCGGCAACAGCGGTGTCAATAACAACAGCGTTAACAACGCCGGCACTAGCGGCGGCGGGGGCGATCCTACTGCGGCAGCCAATCCAACGATCGGCCCCCCCGTTTTCATCGGTGAACCCATTCGAGTTGGAGTGCTTCACTCCTTAACAGGGACCATGGCTCAAAGCGAATCGCCGGTCGTTGATGCGCTGCTGCTTGCGATCAACCAAACCAATCAAGCTGGCGGACTGCTGGGCAGACGCATCGAGCCAATCATCCTGGATGGCAAATCAGACTGGCCCACTTTCGCAGCCCAAGCTGGAAAACTGCTGCTCGAGGACAAAGTCAGTACCGTCTTTGGGTGCTGGACATCAGCGAGTCGAAAGACCGTGGTGCCGATTTTTGAAGAGCACAACAACCTGCTGATCTACCCAGTGCAATACGAAGGGATCGAAGAATCACCCAACATCGTCTACACGGGCGCAGCGCCCAACCAACAGATTCTGCCCGCCGTAAAATGGGCGTTTGAAACACAGAACGCACGAAGGTTCTTCTTCATTGGATCAGACTACGTCTTTCCCCGTGTGGCGAGCGAGATCATTACTGATCAAGTTCAGGAACTGGGAGGTGAGATCACTGGGCAAGTTTTTTTTCCGCTGGAAGCAACAGATTTCAACTCGGTGATTGCTCAAATCGAAACAGCCAAGCCCGACGTTATCCTCAGCTGCATCAATGGAGCCAGCAACACCGCATTCTTTAACCAACTACGCAACAACAAGAAACTCGATGAGATCGAAACGATCTCGTTCAGCATTGGGGAAGAAGAACTGCGATTCATGAACACGGACCGCATGACCAATGACTTTGCAGCATGGTCCTATTTCCAAAGCATCGACTTACCGATGAACAATCAGTTACTGGCTGATTTCCATGAGAAATATGGGCCCCAACGCGTCTTTACCGATCCGATGGCAGCGGCCTACTTTGGCTTCAAACTGTGGGCACAAGCCGTCGAAGAAGCCCAGAGTGATAACCCAATCGCGATTCGCCGCGCCATGCTTAACCAGCGAATCGACGCTGCCGCCGGCCCCTTGCGAATTGACGCAACCACACAGCACACGTATCAGACACCGCGGATCGGAAAAGTCCAACCAGACGGCCAGTTCGAAATTGTCTGGATGGCTGACGCACCAGTTCGTCCACAGCCCTATCCGCCATCACGTAGCACGTCGGACTGGCGAGCAATGCTGCACGACCTCTATTCGGGCTGGGGAAAACAATGGTCGGCTCCCAGCGAGTAAAACCTGCAATCCGCAAGTACCTGGCAGGCTAAAGCCACGGAAAACCTTCCCCGCTGTCCACAGCCTCCCACAAGGTTGATGCTCACCACCATAAGAACATCAACCGATCTCAGATGAACATCACTACAAAAGTGTGTTCATTCACAACTGGGATGCTGCGTTAAATCGCAAGAGAACAAACGCGGTTTCTCAATTTTCAGAAAAGCTGGTTTTGATCTCGGTCTGTTGTTGCTCGATCTTTACGAGCATCACGCTAAATCGAAGTTTCTCTTTCGTGAAAATGACCATGCTCATGGGCGCGTCAGCTACCAACTGAGATCGCTCGTACTTGGTGCTGTCGTACGTGTACCCAAGCTTTTCCATTGCTTCGATGTAGAAAGGCATGATCAGATCGATCGAGTCATTGGAAACCGCTGTTACGGTCACCCCATCTTTCAACGACTCAACTTGACGCCCCAAGCCTGTCACGATGGCACCGGCATATTCAGGCAGATCGTTGTCCACGTACAACTTGGGGTACTCCATCGGCCTTCCATCTGGAATATCACTCACGACCGGAGTGCTGGTATCAACATCCTCAAAGGCACCGTCTCGACCACAACCAACACAGAGAACAAGAAAAGCAAACGAGAGACGAATATGCATGGGTCCTTCTCATGAACAAGTGATACCCGGAAAACCTCAGTCGGTGCAAAGCAACACGCCAATATCCGGGAAGCGATAAATTCAACACCCCCACAAGTTACCCTGATGCATCCCAAGCAGTAAGATCACAGAACTGGGCGAAAGCCAGATGGGTGATCTTTTTTCCATTTGGTGGGGCATAAACCAATGATGCCCTGCAGAATGCAGCAGAAAAGCAACGCAACAAAAGTAAAACCAGAACAGCAATCAACGGACTCTTTCGGTGAAAAACACGGCCCGGCGTTGCTTTCGATGCTTTCGCCCAACGCAATTATGCTACTGCTCGACAATTCCAGTCGTTGCCAATCGCACTCCTGTTCTGATCCTGCAGCATCGTCGCGAAAGGTTCCACCCTTTCAACACTGCTCGAATTATCAACGAGGCACTGCAACGCAGCCGCCTGATGGTGGGACACAACAAAGATCTCGCTGAACGTTTTGAGAAGTTGTCACTGAGTCCCCAGGCCGGCCTGCTATTCCCCGGCGACGACGCCAAGTTGCTTACGGAGTTACCCGCGTCAGAATTTCCACAGGAATTGATTGTTCCCGATGGAACCTGGCACCATGTCAAAACGTTGATGCGAGATATTCCACGCTTACGGACGTTGCCCCGATTCTGTCTTGCACCGACCAGTCCCAGTCGATATCGAATTCGTCGCGAACCCGACGCACACGGACTTTCAACA
>Ga0315331_10004219_pt1 | contig 10861 bp, 12 predicted proteins | sample M160m34915metaG_FD_203456 | JGI IMG/M metagenome (GOLD analysis project Ga0315331, IMG submission 203456) | Ammonia-oxidizing marine archaeal communities from Monterey Bay, California, United States - M1 60m 34915 | ecosystem: Environmental > Aquatic > Marine > Intertidal zone | place: USA... | reverse complement strand
TCCGGGGCTGGTCGCCGAGTCGGGGCACGTTGGGCACGGTGGAGCCTCGAGGGTGATGTCGGCATCCGTCCCGGCAGGGCTCCCGGACGCGATCGAGTTCAACCCGGGGGGGTTGGCCGTGGTCTGGGCGGAGGAGAACACCCGGGATTCGATCTTCTCCGCTCTCTCTCGTAGGGAGGTTTATGGCACGAGCGGCACGAGGCCCGAGGTCCGCTTCTTTGGGGGCTGGGACTACCCCGAGGACCTCTGCGATCAATCAGAGCTCGTGGCTGCCGGCTACGCTGGGGGCGTTCCGATGGGCGGCGGCCTTCCGTCACGGCCAGAGGCGGAAGTGGCGCCCGTCTTCGTCGTCTCTGCGTTACAGGACCCGGGCTCGTCCGCGCGGCCGGGTACGCCGCTCCAGCGCGTTCAGATCATCAAAGGGTGGACCGCGGATGGCGTGGCGCGTGAGGCGGTCTATGACATCGCGGGGGCCGAAACGCCGGGGGAGGTCGACGTTGCCACCTGCTCGGTTACCCCCGGCGGCGCCCGCAGCCTCTGCCAGGTCTGGCGTGATCCCGACTTCGACGAGAAGAACGCCGCGTTCTACTACGTGCGGGTCCTGGAGAGTCCGGTCTGTCGTTGGCAGCAAGCGCTCTGTGTCAGCGCTGGAGTGGACTGTGCGATCCCGGCTTCGTACGAGGGGGGCTATGCGCCGTGCTGCGATGAGGCGGTCACCAAGACGATCCAGGAGAGGGCTTGGACTTCCCCGATTTGGTACCGACCGACGCGCTGAGTGCGCGGCAGCGCAGCGATCACTTTCGCTCGGCCCGTCGTCGGCGCGCTGCCCACTCGAGTCCGACCGTCTTCCAGATCAGGCGCGGGAGGCCAAGCGGGTTCTGGCGGAACTTTCGCAGGATCAGCCGTGCCATGTGCGGCGCACCGCTGAAGTTCCCTTCTTTTTGACCGTGGCCGGTGTGCATCCCGAGGGCCGGCACATCAACGACCTCGAGTGACACGCGCAGAGGTAGTGCGAGGGTCTGGGGAGCCAGACAGATCTCGTCGTTGCAGGCTTGGTACCGGACGGTGAGTTCGAGGTCGACCGCCGGGACGTCGAGGGGACGAGTCTCGCTCGCGAGCTCGCCCGTCGCGTAGAACGGGATCACGAAGTCCACGATCCCGTGCCAGATGGGGAGCGTCATCCCCATGCTCTCGAGATGGAGGGGCGTCGTCGCGGGGGCGCAGGTCTCCTCGATCACGAGCCCTGGCGGCCCAGAGAGGGAGATCGTCGTTGGTACCATCCCGTCGGGGACGGGTTCGCCGTAGAGGTGCATGCCGTTCGCGAGTTCGCAGCGCACGACGAGCTGCCGCCTGACACCTTGGCGGATCGTTCCCTTGCCGCCGTGGACCTTGGCGGTGACCCGAAGCGCCTCGGTCGTGTCGCTGGCGCTCTCGCCGTCATCGTCGAGTTGGATCGTGCCGAGCGCGGCGTCGATCAGCATCTCCGGGCTGTCGCGTTTCTTGTAGCTGTGGTGGAACGACTTGGCGATGACGGTCCCGTCCTCGTCCGTGATGTAGACACCTGGGTAGGGGATCCCTGTGAGGAAGGCGTCGCCGCGTCCGACCTGGTCGTTCAGAATCCCAAAGCGTTCGATCACCGTGGAGTCGACATCGGACAGGAGTCGGTACGGAATCTTCTGCTTTTCACTGAATTCGCGGAGGACTGCTTGGTCGTCGTAGGAGATCGCGTAGATCTCGATGCCCGCTCGCTGGAACTTATGATATGCGTCGCGCAACTCGCCGAGTTGCGTCCAGCAGGGAGGTCACCAGACGGCAGACCGGAAGAAGACGACGACCGACTTGGCACCACCGCGGCTCGGGTGATAGTCGACGATTCGACCCTGCGCGTCTGGTAGCTTGAAGTCGGGCAGTCGGTCCCCGACGCCTGGACCTGTTGGGTGCCCGCGGGGGAGGCCTGCGCGCGCTGGGTGGCCGAGTGGCACCGGAGCGTCGAAACCGTGGTGATCCCGCTCGATCGTCATGAAGGCCTCATCCCCGGTTCCGTTCGCTAGGAGGAAGGTGCGTCGCTCGGTTCACCGTCTCCGGGCTTTGCCTTGATCGGGGCGAGTCCGAGGCCGCGGTCCTTACGAGCTTCGTCGAGGCTGAACCCGGCGTTCTTCCACTGTTTGGCCTCGCTCGGGCTGAAGGCGTCCTTCTTCCACGCGACGGCAGACGCGAGGTTGAAACCCGCGGCGTGCCACGGTCCAGCCGTGCCCGGAGTGAAACCCTTTTGATGCCATGCCTGGGCCGCTGCTGGCGTGAAGTCGATCCCTTTCCACCCGGCGATGTCCTGCTGCGACATACCGTCCCAGGGAGGAGTGGATGCGCACCCCGCGAAGAGCGCGAGTGAGACAAGCAGGGTGAGGGTCATCTTCGTCATTTGAGTTTCTCCTGGATTCTCTCCCGCTCGACAGCGGTCGGCGGGACAGGGTGGATAGGGTTGAGGATCACGAACCGGGGCTGGCGCCGTGGCGCTCCGCGAAGAGCTTGGCGAGTTCTTCGCGGAAGGTCCTCCGGCACCGGCCGGTGATCGACATGCGGCGCGCGGTGTCGCCCACGCTCCCGCCTGCTGCGGTGGGAACTTCGTTGTGAACGATTTCGGCTCGTTTCCCCGAGAGGGCTTCGGCCTGCGCGATCCACTCGCGCTGGGTGACGACTTCGTCGCCGCACCAGTTGACGAGCGTCGCGGGGACGCTCGCGGCGTCGTATAGCGCTTCGAGTTGCTCGCACATGTCGTCGGCGTGGATGGGGCTGGCCGGGTACGGGTCGGCGAACGTGTGGACCGGCCGCCCAGCGACGATGGCGTCCATATCATCGACGGGCATCCCGCCCTCTGCGCCGTACACCACGTTCAACCGGGTGATCGTCGTCGGGAGCGAGAAGGCCTGCGCAGAGAATCGACACACCGCCTCGAGGCTGACCTTGGAGACCGGGCTGGTTGGACCCCAGGGGGCGTACGACGCGCCGATGTCATCTTCTTCGTGGAAGGGGTGGTAGTAGTCGTCGTTGCGGGGGGAGTAGATCGTCCCCGCGGAGATGACGAGTGCGGCCTTGGCCGTGTGACAATGCTGGAGGATCAGCCCCGCGGCGACCGCGTTGACCTGGATCGCGGGCATGAACTGTCCGCTGGGGAGACGCGTGTACGCCCAGTGCATCACATAGGTGAAGTCGTCCGGGAGCTCGCTGAGGTCGGGTTCCATGAAGTCGATCGCCCGCGTGGTGAGCCCCGCAGCCTGGACGCGTTCGCGCTTGGCTGGGTCGGAGAAGCGCGCCACGCCCCAGACGTCGTTCTCCTTTGCCAAGAACTCCGCGATGGGGAGCGGTGCCATCCCCGTAACGCCCGTGATCAGGATCTTCTCGCCGCGAATCATCCGAACCCCCAAAGAGAGCCGCACGCTGCTGGCAGCCTCCCAGGATAGCTTAGCGGGTGAATAGGAGTCAGGCGGCGTTGGCGGGTGTGTCTCAAGGGTGACAGGGTCAGCCTGGCCAGGATGCGCCTCTTGCGAGGCGCTCGAAGCCGACCGAGGCGAACTGCGCGACCACGCCGGTGACGCACAGGTCCACCCCTTCCCTGAGCAGCGTGTCCCGAAGCGCATCTACCGGGATCCCCGGGCCGAGGTCGATGAATACCTGGGCGACGCCGGTACCGTCGTCGAGGAACAGTTTGTGTCTATAGGGGAGGTCGTCGATGACGTCCGTGACCATCGTGCCGCGAACGGTGATCAGGTCGCCTTCGGTGTAAGAGATCGGGTTGAGATGTTGCAGCAGTTCGGGGTGACGTCAGCGAGCCCCGCGACCGACGCAGGCTCAGCCCGCAACTCGCCGATTTGTCGAGGCGCGAAAGACACAAGGGAGAGAGCGCGTTCGTCCGAGTCGGCATCAGAGTCTCCGTCGGATCTTTGCACGGCGGTGTCGCCGAGGGCGAGCGTTCCACCCAGACATTCAGGGGTCCCGAGGATTGCGACGCGGTCACCCAGTTACAGGCCGAGGTTCGTCGCGCCCGTCTGCACGAAGATGCCACCCGTCCTGTCGCTCACCTGGAAGCCTTCGTCGTCGTAGGACGCATTCGCGCCCCCGGAGGGCAAGGTCACCGCCCCCGAGATGGGGACAGCCCCGAGCGCGGGTTCCGCGAGTGTGCACTGGGTGGGGGAGGTCGTGACGTTCGCTGAAGCGCCGGCCTTGCTGGGCTGGCACGCCACGACCTTCGTGACCGTCGCGCGGACCTCGCTGATCGCGAGGGGCGCGGTGTCCGTGGGCGATTCGAAGCCCGTCAGAGCGAAGATTGCGAGCAGGCAGAAGACGAAGCGAGCCGAGCAGGTCGGGGGCGTGGTCGACATGAGATCATCAAGAGCGTTAGGTGGGTCGCTGGAACCAGGATGCACAAAAGAGATCGTGGGCAGACTCCCGGTTCGCTGAGATCGACCGTCTTGAAGGCGTCAATGTGCCGTTGAGGGCACACCCTCGTGTGCAGTGGCACACCCCGCTGGGTAGAGAGAGGCTTTGGTGCCCGCTTTACCGAGTGAGCAGGTACCACACGAAGAAGACGCTCAGGGTCACGGTGGCGAGGCCCATTCCTGCGAGCCAGAGGCGCCCGGTCGTGCCTCTCGGTGTGTCCTCGCCGAGGTAGCTCTCGTTGCATTGCATGCGCGTGAATCCGAGATAGACCACCGGGAGGAGGAGCCCGCACACGATGTTGGTAGGCACCGCGACCCAGATCGCGATGTCGGTCCAGAGGAAGCAGCCGAGGAAGCCCGGTAGCGGGATGAGGAGCGCGAGCCGGTGGCGAGGGCTACCGAGCGGCCAACCGAAGACCTCTGCGCAGACGAACCCTGCAGCCACCATGTGCAGCGTGAGCGAGCTGAGGACCATGCCCAGGATTCCCGCCGCAAAGGCGACGCGGCCGAAGGAGGAGCCGAGCAGGCCGACGAGCGACTGGGCAGCCTCGACCGGGCTGAGCCGTGTCCCGTCGTAGCCGGGGTCCAGGTGGATGGTGTTCGCTGTCGCGATGATGATGAGGCTCGTGGCGATGATGTAGGGGAGGAAGGTGCCGACGCCGAGGTCGAGTCGCGCGAGCTGGCGGTGTTCACGTCCCCAGCCCCGAGTGAGGAGGGAGTGCGGGTAGAGGAATAACATGTTGATACCGACGGCGGCCGAGAGTCCGCTCAGGACGACGGTTGCGCCCGCGATGCCGTTGCGGTCTCCGGGGATTTCGAACGCGACGAACCCCTTCAGCAGCGCGGCAGGGTCGTCGACTCCGGTTTGGAAGACGACCGCCCCGAAACACCCGATGATCCCCCACACGAGGGTGCGGACGACGCGCTCGTAGTTGCGGACGGCTCGAGGCGAGCCCGTGTAGGACATCGAGAAAGGTACGACCAGCGCCGCGACGATCAGGCCGGCGATCGCGGGCGGGAGCGCGGGGCCCCCGAGCGCGTCGGAGAGGTCGCTGACGAGCGCCGCGCCGAGGGCGTAGTGGGGGAAGTGCCAGATGATTGAGGCGAGCAGGGCGCCGCCCGCCCAGGCCCAGGCGATCGGGGCGCCTGCGAAGCGGCGCATGGCTTCGTAGGGACGGATTCCGGAAGACAGTGTCTGATGCGCCGAAGCGGCCAGGATGAACAGTCCGAGGCCCATTGCGACGGGGGCGACCCAGAGGAGTTGGTAGCCGAAGACCGCCCCGGCGAAGATGGCGGCCGTCGAGCTCCCGCCTCCGAGGGTCATCGCGCTCTGGAGATAACCCGGGCCGAGGAGTTGAAGACGCATTCGCGTGCGTTGCGCCCACGGGAGCCGGTCCGCGGTGCGCAGGATCTCCCGCTCTCGGTCGACCGTGTCTGCGTGGTCGGTCGTCCTGGCGTGGTGGGACTCGCGCTGCGTAGGCGTCACGGGGCGCGCCTCCCGCTTCCGGTGAGCTTGCGGGTCACAGCGGCGGCGTCACGGCGCCACGCTGGGGCCAACCGAGGCTTGCTAGACTCTTCGGGGTGCGAACGCACCGTCCCCACGCGCGCGGGCCCGAGGGTTTCCATCGATCCAATGCGGAGGCATGAATGCGCACGATCCCGTTCTACTACGACTACGCCTGACCGTGGGCCTACTTCGGCAGTTGCCGAGCAGACGCCTACTTCGCAGACCTCGATGTCCAGATCGATTTTTGTCCCGTCAAGTTGAGGCAGCTGGTCGAGCCGGCCCAGGGCGGAGGTGGGTCTCGGCCGAAGCCGGGACCGCGTAAGAGTGCGGATTATCAGAACAGTGTCCGCCACTGGGCGGACCTGTGCGGCGCGGACTTCTCGCCGGACGCGAGAGCCTTGAGTCGGAGCGACACCACGCTCGCGTTGCAGGCCGCACTCGTTGCGCGGGAAGAGGGACGCTTCGCTCAGTTCCATCAACCGGCCTATCGCGCACGCTGGGCCGAGGCGGAGGACCTGTCGCAGCGATCGGTTGTCCAGCGTTTGCTCGTAGAGGCGGGGCTCGATGGAGAGGCGGCGCTCGTTCGCGCGGAGTCGGAGGAGATCAAGGACCGACTCGAGCGGCAGACGGAGGAGGCGATCGCGCGAGGCGTCTTTGGCGTACCGACGCTGTTCGTCGGTGATCAGATGTTTTGGGGCAATGACCGCTTCGAGCTGGTCCGTCACTACCTGACTCGCGCCTCCCCGTAGAGGTCGGCCGACGGCCTCTCTCGCATGACGGCGTCCGGACCCGCTCGAGGGCCCTTGCCGATCCAATGCAGAGCATGAGTCCCCTCGGGGTCTTCGTTGCGTTCGCGACGGGGTTCCGCGTGCAGACTTACAGCGTCCGCCTCCCAACCCTGTAAGAGCGCCTGAGAGGCCTCAGAAATATATTTTTTGTGGATTTTGTCCCAAATTGATCAGGTCGTGTTATTAGTAATTGGGGAAAAAATCCCGATTATTCGGTCTCAACTGGGCAACTGGCCGCCTCCCGCCCCGCGACCGCAGTAGGAGATGTGCATGACTTTGCGGAAGTCCGGAGTGGCTCGGAGCCGATTGATCACTTTACTTGCGCTCTTCGTGCGGCCTGCGGGCGCCTCCGCAGCGGGCGGGAACGACCCGCGGACGCGAAAGCTCCTCCTGCGTGGGGCAGACCTGGACGACCCGGATGATCTGGGGCTCAAGGGTGAGGTCCGGGCACGTGCTCGAGCCGACCGGTAGGAGTTTGAGGTCAAGGTCGAGTATGCCGTCCCGGCGAGCACCGACGACTTCTGGCTCGACTCGAGCGCAGGTCCGGCCGTCACGAGCTTCGAGTTCATTGGCGAGCTTGAAGAACATGACGACGATGGCGAGAAGAATGTATCGAGCCCGCGTCCGGAAGGGGCGGGGGGCGCTTCCGTTCCGTGTGTCGACCGTGACCGAGCTCTCCGGGACGAAGTTGGAGGTCAGGCGCGGTGCGGTCGCCGTATTGGAAGGGACTGTTGGAGATTCTGCGCGCGCGCGAGAGACGCGCTGGCGTGCGTGTGAAGAGCTAGACCCCGCGCTCGACTATGAAGACGAGGGCGCGCGCGCTCGCATCCGCGTCCGCTCCCGACCGAGTCCCGGGGATGAGCGCCTCAAGATCAGCCGACTCTCGCTGCCAGAGGGCGAGGCGTTGGTCTTGTACATGGAAGGTCCGGTCACCCCGGGGGGGGAGTTGGTTGAGGTTGGGCCCTTGGAACGGAAGCGGGCGAAGCAGTGGCGCTACCGCGCGCGGACCCGCAAGGGAGACCCGCTTCCGTTCGGGGGCCAGTCGGTTTTGGACCTCGGGGGGCTTGATCTCGAAGTTCGCACGGTGATTGTTGGGTCAGAGACGGACCCTGGGGCCCCTGGCGATGCGCGGGTTGTCTTCCACGACATCTTCCCGAGTCCTCGCTGAGAACTGGAAATAGCGCTGAAAGTCGAGGCGGGGGCTCTACGGGGGGGGAGTCCTCGTTTCCTCGTTTTGAGACATGAGGTGTTTTGAGACTTCACGGGACCGCGCGTGTGAGGTCGGCTTCGAGCGCGCTCGCGATCCCGAGCGGTGACGTGCTCCGCGAGACTCGCCGCTGGTACCGACGGGCGCGTCGCTCCGTGTTGGCTGGCGTGGTGACCGGGTCGCACTCTTCGTAGAGGTCGATCTCGGGGTCGGGCTCGGCGAACGCGAGGAGGTAGGAGTCGGTGTGGAGATCGTATTCGACTGTGAAACAGCCCGCGCTTGGCGTAGCGGTGCGGACCTGAACGTGGGCCGGTTCGCTGAGGTAGGCCCCTCCTAGCTCATCGATGTGTCCGAGGGGGTAGGCAGGGTAGAGGCGAAGGACGGCGGGATGGTCTGTCTCTGAGAGGGCGCTCTCCACGGCCTGGAGCCGTTGCATCAGCGCCTCGGCCCGTGGTGATCGCCGCGGGGCGTTCGCACGGTGCCGCCAGCGCCCATCGGATCCCAGGAACTGGACGGGACCGAACCCGAGCTTGTAGTCGAAGCCGGGGAGCCCTGGGATGATGCTACCGGGGTAGAAGAACCGGTTGCCGAACTGCCTCGCGACTTCGATCTCCTCGAGCATGGTGTAGATCCCCAGGCCAAAACGGGCGAAGTCCGGGTCATGGAGTCCGAGCAGGCTCGCGACGGAGGAACGTCCGCTCTCGAAGTAGCTTACGGCGACGAGCTGCTCCTGTTGGTAGACCGCACATTCGTAAGTCTCGAACCAGCGAGGGCCCGGCCCAAACAGGGCGGTCTCGAGATCGCGTGTGATGGGGCCGACGAAGCGGGGCTTCATTTTCTCGTAGAGCGCGCAGCGCGCTTCGTCGATTCGTGCGGGCCCGATCTCGGTTCGAAAGCGCTGCCGATTTCGTCGCAGGAGACGGCGGCGGCTCTTGGGCGGGGCGTAGCGAGCGAGCGGGATCCGGATGTGGACCGATTCTCGCAGGGTGCCGTTCAGGCAAAGTATCGAGACGCGGGCGAGGAATGAGCCCGTGCGGAACCAGCCTCGGCTGAGCATCCGGTCATAGGCGCCCGGCGAGAGCGTCTCCGGGAAGTCGATCTCGAACGCGCGCAGCGCCTTGGCACGCTTTGGCCTGGCTTCGCTCATCCCTCCAGTTTGAGGACGCGCCTGGCATTTTCGTAAAGGAATTTCGGCCAGACATGGTCCCGGAAAGGGACATCCTGCATCTCGGTCATGATCCGCTCGAGCGAAAGCCCCATCGGGAAGTATCCGGCGTAGATGATCTTGTCCGCTCCACGCGTGTTCGCGTACTGAATGACCTTCTTGGGGTAGTGCTTCGGCGCAAAGGCGCTCGTGCAGTAATAGAGGCCAGGCCACTTGAGCATGAGCTTGACCGCGAGGTCTTCCCACGGTTCGCAACCGTGGTAGGTAACGATTCGGAGCTCAGGGAAGTCGTAACAGACCTGGTCGAGACGTTCGACGTGTTGGCAAGACATCGGCATGCGGGGACCGGGGACGCCCGCGTTCACGCCGAAAGCGATGTCGAGCTCGCAGCACTTCGAGTACAGGGCATACATCTTTGGGTCGTCGATGGGCGTCTGCGGCATGTTGCCGGCGGGAAACGTGCTGGCCATCCGTACGTCGAGGTCGCCGTGTGCCTCCTCGATGCGTCGGACTGCGCCCATGACATCGTTCGGGTCGACATGCACGTTTCCAACGAACCGCTTGGGGTACTTGCGGATCGCGTCGTCGGTCTCGGGCCGGCCCACGCCGATCAGGGCGGTCTGGATCCCCCACTTGTCCATTTCTTCAAGGGTCACCTCGGCGGGGTCGCGGCCTTCTCCCCAGCCATGTGGCACCCCTTTGAACATGTATTCAGCGGGGAACTTGAAGTTCTTGCTGTCGGAGTCCTTCGCGGCGGCACGGAGGTTTCCGTAGGTCGCCTCCAGGTCCAGCAGGGGAAGACTCAGCATCAGGTCGATGATCGGCGCGTCTTTAGGCATCGGCATGGGGCCGAGTCTACTACGAACGCCGCGTTTGCGGTCAGTGAGGTGTCAGCGTAGCGACGGGGACTGTGACCCCGCGGTCACCCGCCGGAGCCGACGATGCTGGGGATAGAAGTCGTCGGGCCCCTGGTGGAGCGTCGATCGCTCATCCCAGACGGCGACGTCCCCTTCGCTCCAGCGGTAGCGGCAGTGAAAACTCGGAGAGTCGATGTGGGCGTAGAGAAAGCGAAGGAGCGTGTCACTCTCTGCTGCGTGCAGACCGACGATGTGCCGCGTATATCCAGGGTTGACGAAGAGCGCCTTCCTTCCGGTCTCCGGGTGTGTCGTGACGATCGGGTGCTCGGCCCCTCGAAACGCCTCGACGATCCGGTCTGTGGCTTCATCCCCCATCGTGCGTCGCATCTCGAACTCGAACTTGGGCCCTAGGTCGTGGAACGCCTGGAGCTGTTCGAGGTACCCCCTGAGCGACTCGGACAGGCCGTCGTACGCTGCGTACATGTTGGCCCAGAGCGTGTCGCCGCCTGTCGCGGGCACGATCTCCGCCCGGAGAACCGCCACGTCGGGGATCTCGCTGTGAAACGAGTAGTCCGTATGCCAGAAGTTGTCGTCCTGGGGAGGCTTGTCGGCATCGTTCTCCACGAGTGCAAGCGTCTCTTGCATCCCGAAGAACTCGCGGACGGGGTGCGGGCGACAAGGTGCGAAACGGCCGGCGAAACTCTTCTGTTGTTCGTCATCGATGTCTTGCTTTGGCAAGAAGATGACCAGGTGCTCGAGGAGCGCGCTCTGGATCTCGGCGAACTGCTCATCCCCTAATGAGGCCAGATCGACTCCATCGATTCGCGCGCCGAGGGAACTCGAGATCGGGGTGACAGAGAGGGTTTCGTAAGACACGTTGGCTCCTGTTTCTGATTTCGAGTTC
>Ga0315331_10004217_pt1 | contig 10862 bp, 7 predicted proteins | sample M160m34915metaG_FD_203456 | JGI IMG/M metagenome (GOLD analysis project Ga0315331, IMG submission 203456) | Ammonia-oxidizing marine archaeal communities from Monterey Bay, California, United States - M1 60m 34915 | ecosystem: Environmental > Aquatic > Marine > Intertidal zone | place: USA... | reverse complement strand
CGTTAATTTGGCCACTTACTTGACAACCCAATGCATCAACAATTAACACATCATAAGTACCAGACAGTAAATTCGTAAATAACCCAGTATTTTGGAAAGAATTCCCGTTATCAATTGAATATTGAAGAGGAGCAACTCCATTACTTGAAATTAATTCAATCTCACCATCTGGATTACCACAAGTAGATTGAATTACATTCTCAACGTAAGATAAATTAGAAAAAGAAATTGTTACATTATCAAAATCTGTACAACCTAAAGTATTGTCTTCTGTCCAAATGTATGTAAAAGAGCCAGGATTAATAACTGTAACAGTTGCATTAGGATCGTTTGGTGATGGTGAAAAACTTCCCGAGCCAGTCCAAGTACCAGTACCAGTACCAAAAGAAGGTGTAGCAGAAAGTGTATAAGATAAAGAACCACAAATTGTATCATCTATACCTGCACTTGCTGTAGGCAGTGCAACAAAAGGACCTCCATTAACAGTATGAGGACATCCATTATCATCAACAACATCAAAGGAATAAAAGTCACCGTTTTGTAAGCCGGATATTGTGATAGTACCACCATTTGGAGCTGTATTACTAACAAAAGATGCTGATGAAGGCTGCAAGTTGCTTGCTGTAAAATTACCTCCAAGTAGTTCTGGATAGCCTCCACTTATTACCACATCAACTAGACCAGTCTGACAATCAGGAGTTACAGTACTAACAATAGGACTCAAAAAAGTAACCTGAGTAATATCCCCTAAATCCCAACAATTTGAATTAACAATATAATTACCCAAAGTAGGATCATAATGATAAAGGGTTATAGGTGCAAAAAACAATTCTTGAGTTGGAAAAGTTGTTGCACCACCATTTAAGTCATAAACAGAAGTTGTTCCATCGTTATTTTGTGTAATGCTATTTGGACTTGGAATTAGAGTTAAAAAACATGGATCAAGACCAGGAAAAAGGCCTATAGTTGGAGCACAAGAATAAACCAAATATACGAGAGCAGGTTGATATGAAAAACCACCAATTGGTCCTAAATCATCAGGGTTTGAAAAATCATTATTGGTGTTAATGGTTATTTGATCATTTTCACAAAGTATGTAACTGTTAATTCCATCACCAGTTTGTGTAACAGTGGTTGTACCAGCATCAGCAGCACAACCACAATTTATAGTTGTTTGCTGAGCACATGATTGAAAGCCAGAAAAATAATAATCTATAGTATAAGGATTTGCTGCAGGGTTTAATCCACTTACGGACCAACCTTGAGGACTATTAAAAGGTGGATTAATAATTGTATCTATAGTATTTGTACCATCACTTATAGAAACAACCAATGTTCCACCTACATTGTTTGGATTTGTAAATTCAATTGTTCCGTCAACAGCTCCACCACCAACTACACAATTAGAAGAAAAGAAAGTTATTGGAGGAGGTGCCTGAACAGATCCTGTTATTGTACAGGTAGGTTCGTCAGTGAAAAATGCTGTCATTGAACAAGGTTGACCATCCTGAGTTAACCCAGTGAATGAATAAGTTTGAGGAGATGTAAATGGTGCATTAAAGACTTCCTGAAAACCAAAGCAATTTTGAACAATTAGCTGACCTGTTGTTGGAGGATCTGTAAAAGAAACTTCACCAGACATGTCGTATTGCAGAAACGGAGTATTGTAACAGTTAGTCATAATGGCAGTAATTCCATCCATAGTGCAATTATTACAAACTGGACCAGTTGCTAATGATACAGAAGCGGAAGATACACAACCATTATCATCTGTAACCGAAACAGTATAGGAGCCAGGAACTAAGTTTGATATTGAAGTACTACCTGAAGCGTTATTATTATCGGTTAAAACAGTGTTTCCAGTAACATTTTCAGTAATTACAAAATCCCAAGGACCATCGTTTCCTTGAGCTGTAGCAGTTATAGATCCTGAATCATCACCTAAACAAATTTCATTTACTGGAACTAGAATGGGAGGCAAACAACAAGCAATTGAGGAGCTAAATGTTGTAACAGGATCACTATCACATGCAAGATTTGTCCAACTTCCTGTTTCACCGTCTGCAAGAACATCAATTGAAGCACCTAAATCGGCACCATTTGCTAAAGGAGGACAGTTTCCTGCTGTAGCTTCCCAACAAAACTGCCAATTTAGACCACTACCTTGACAATTGTCACCATAATTATCAGTCGGATCTCCATTAGGATTATTAAATAGATCTCCATCAAAGAAAAAACCATCGTAAGTATTTCCATTAGAGCCAGTAACATTAGTAAACCAATCCCATACACCAGGACCACCATCACAAGTAGCTGCTGAGCTAATTACTGTAATCGGACCCCAACCTGCACCCATAGTTGGGACAACTCCATGAATCCAATTGGTGTTGGTTTGTTCCCACTCAGTAATTGTGTAACAAAAAGTAACAGTAGTTCCAGATAAATAAGTTCCGTTAACTGGAGCAGGATTAACAGATAAATTACCAGAAATTAAACAATCATCACAACCAATATTATTCTGTAAAGTCAAATCAAAATTACCTTGATCCAACTCATCTCCACCACTAATTTGCAAGTAATAAACTTGACCAACAACAAGTTGATCAAAATTCACATTTAAATTACCCCCAGCACCAACTTCACACCCAAAACCAGTTAAGGCACCACATGCACCAGAGTACAAAGCAACATTTGGGGTATTTAAACCAGCAATATTTACATCTAAATTGTTTCCTGTAGCAGTAAATGAATACCAAACATCTGCAGCAGGAGAACTCATATCTACACCCGATCCCTGGCAATTAACAAGTGTGGTGTATGGATTTTCAGCTATTGCGCCATTGTTATTTAGATTGAATGTTTGAGGTGTTCCCAGACCGGTTCCATTTGGACCATTACAACCAGATGGAGTATTTAGTGTGCCTAGATCAATAGCACCAAAGCAATCATCATTCGCAATTTGACTTAAAAATATAGAGGGTAGTAAAAAACAAAAAATTAATAGTTTAATTTTTTTCATTTAGATACAGATTTTTTTTGTTCGATTATATGACCGTTTGAATTAATGACAAATAATGTATTATCATCAAACTGATTTAGTTTAGATTGAATTTTTCTTTCATCATATGAGATGTTTCTTTCAATTAATTCTTCTGCAGATAAAAGTTCAATAACAATATCGTTATCGAAATTTAAAACCCTTCTATCTTCTTTCAATCTATATCTGTCCCAATCTGCCTTTTCAAAAGATGTAAGAAAAAATTCTGTCACATTTTCTAAACCACTAGAAACAATATATTTTTTTTCAAAAAGCTTACTAGAAGAAGATTGCGTAAAACCTAAAGTGGAAAATATTAGAAGAAAAGTTAAAGCTAAAAATTTATTCATAATTAGTAATTTAATAACAATATAACGTTTAAATTATCAATGGTTGCTAAGTAATCAACATTACAATAAATAATATTAAAAACTTTACACAAAATAAACAATAAAGACCTTTATTAATTCCCTTTTTTTATGAACTTTGCTCAAAATTATTAACCATGAATAAAGTACACAATTACAGTGCTGGCCCTTGTATACTTCCAGAAGAAGTATTTCAAGAAGCAGCTAATTCAGTTTTAAATTTCAACAATAAAAATTTATCGCTTATTGAGATGTCTCATAGAAGTGTAGATTTTGTTGAAGTAATGGATGAAGCTAGAGAATTAGTAAAAGAAATTTTAAACGTTCCTGAAAACTACGAAGTTTTATTCCTTCAAGGCGGAGCAAGTCTTGGATTTTTAATGACTGCTTACAACATGATGAGAGAAAATAAAAATGGTGGGTACATTGTTACTGGTGCATGGGCTAAGAAAGCAGCTAAAGAAGCAGCGTTTATGGGTAAATCCTCAATTATTGCTTCATCAGAGGATAAAAACTTTAACTACATCCCTAAAAATTATGAAATCTCCAACGATTTAGATTATTTACATTTCACTTCAAACAATACAATTTTTGGAACTCAATTCAAAGAACTTCCCAAAACAGATCTTCCTTTGGTATGTGACATGTCTTCAGATATTTTTTCTAAAAAAATTGATGTTGCAAAATACGATTTAATCTATGCTGGAGCTCAAAAAAATATGGGGCCTGCTGGAACTACTTTATACATTGTAAAAAAAGATGTTCTTGGAGCTTCTTCAGTTCCTATTCCAACAATGCTTGATTTAAAAACTCATTCAGCTAAAGATTCTATGTTTAATACACCTCCTGTTTTTGCAGTTTACACATCGATGCTAACATTGAGATGGCTTAAGAAAAATGGTGGCATTAAACACATCGAAGCTTTAAATAACGAAAAAGCAGCGTTGATTTACAACGAAATAGACAGAAATTCACTTTTCCAGGGAACTGCAAATATAGTTGACAGAAGTAACATGAATTCAACATTTGCACTTAACAATGAAAATCTAAAATCAGAATTTGACAGTGCCCTTGTATCAGCAAACATTAGTGGTCTTAAAGGACATAGATCCGTTGGTGGCTACAGAGCATCAATGTACAATGCTTTACCAGTTGAAAGTGTTAAGGTTTTAGTAGAATTAATGAAAGAATTTGAAAATAAATTTGCTTAAAAATATAAATTATGAATGTACTCGCTAACGATGGCATATCTAAGTCAGGTATTAAAGCCCTAGAAACTGCTGGCTTTACTGTATCTACAGAAACTATTGCTCAAGAAAACCTTATTGAAGAAATAAATAAACAAAACTTTGAAGTTCTATTAGTTAGAAGCGCAACAAAAGTCAGAACAGATGTCATAGACGGTTGTCCGAATTTAAAGTTAATAGGAAGAGGTGGTGTTGGACTTGACAACATTGATGTTAAATATGCAAATGAAAAAGGAATCGAAGTAATAAACACACCAGCAGCTTCATCTCAATCTGTTGCTGAACTTGTTATGACTCACCTTTTTAGTATCTCAAGATCTGTTTATGATTCCAATAGAAATATGCCCAACTCTTCCAACGGAGATTTTAAAGTTTTGAAGAAGAAATATGCAAAAGGTGCTGAACTCAGAGGGAAAACTTTAGGAATAATTGGTTTTGGTAGAATTGGTCAATTCACGGCACAATATGCATTAGGCTGCGGCATGAATGTTATTGCTTTTGATCCTTTTATTGAAAACATTTCTATTGATTTAAAAATAGCTAACCAAACCATAAAAGTTCCAGTAAACATGGTAGAAATGGATGAATTACTGAGTGATTCAGATTACATATCATTACATGTCCCAATGCCTTCAAACGGTGAGGCTCTAATTGGAGAAAATGAATTTGATAAAATGAAAGATGGGGCTAAAATAGTTAATGCTGCAAGAGGGGGTGTTATTGATGAAGATGCACTTATTAACGCTTTGAATAATGGTAAAATAGCTGCCGCTGCTTTAGATGTTTTTACTGGAGAACCTTCACCAAGAACAGACTTGTTAACACATGAAAAAATATCTTTAACACCACACATAGGTGCAGCTACAACTGAAGCTCAAGATAGAATTGGAACTGAACTTGCAGACAAAATTATTAGTCGATTTGGTTAATCCTTTAATATTTCTCTAAGAATTCTAAAATGGCAAAAATTTTACCTTTTAAAGCTGTTAGACCTAAAAGAAGTGTAGCAAACTTATTGGCATCAAGACCTTTTTACACATATAAAAAACATTTACTTGAAGCCAAACTCGAAGGGAATCCATATACTTTCTTACATGTTATTAATCCTGAATTTAACAAGGAAGATCGAACAGAACCCAATTCGAAAGAAAGATTCGAAAAAGTTTTTTCAAAGTATAATGAATTTAAAAGTTCAGCTTATCTACATAAAGAAGAAAAAGATAGTCTTTACATTTATAGACAAACAACTCCATTTGGAATTTTTACAGGAATAATTGGTGGTGCAGCTGTTAAAGACATTGACAACGGAACCATCAAACCCCACGAAAATACTTTATCTAAAAGAGAAGAAACATTTAAACTTTATTTAGATACTTGTAAATTCCATGCAGAACCTGTTCTATTAACTTATATTGAAAATAAAAACATCAACCTCATTATTAATAAATACACTTCTTTAAGACCTGAATACGATTTTACAACTACTGATTTAAAATCACACGAGTTATGGGTAATTAATTCAAAAGATGATATGAATTTTCTAATTGAAGAATTCAAAAACATTAATGACATTTATGTTGCAGATGGTCATCATAGAATAGCATCATCTAAACTTTACAGTGAATCAAAAGAAACTAAAAATGAAATAGCACATCATTTTTTATCATTTTTCATTAGTGAAAAATCTCTGAAGATATTTGCTTACAATCGTTTTGTTAAGTCAATTGGCAATTTAAGACCTGAAGAATTTATTACAAAAATAGCTTCACATTTTACAGTGACAGCAATGAAAAGTGCCTTTCAACCAAATAAAAAGCATGAAATAGGGATGTATTTTAATGGTAAATGGTACAACCTAGCTGCAAAACCAGGATCTTACATTGAAGATCACCCTACCTCATCATTAGACACCCAAATATTATCCGAATTAATTTTAGATCCCATTATTGGAATTAAAGATTTAAAAACTGACACTAGGGTTGATTTTATAAATGGTGCCAGAAACTTAAATGACATAATAGAAATGGTGGACAATAGCGATAATGGTGCAGGTTTTGTTCTTTACCCGCATGTTTTTGAAGAAGTTAAAAAAGTTTCCAACTCAAAAAAATCAATGCCTCCAAAAAGCACTTGGATTGAGCCAAAACTTAGAAGTGGGTTAACCGTATATGAACTTTAATTAGTTCACGAGTTCTTTAACCTTGTCTGCAGCTTCTCTTAAAGTAATCGCTGAATGTACATTTAAACCAGAATTATCAATAATGGATTTTGCTTCAACAGAATTAGTCCCCTGAAGACGAACAATAATTGGAACTGGAATGTTTCCAATATTTTTATATGCTTGAACAATTCCATTTGCTACTCTATCACACCTAACAATACCACCAAAAATATTAACAAGAATACCTTTAACATTGGGATCTTTTAGGATAATATTAAATGCTTTCTCGACTCTATCAGCATTAGCTGTTCCTCCTACATCTAAAAAATTAGCAGGATCTCCACCGCTTTGTTTTATAATATCCATAGATGCCATTGCTAGACCTGCGCCATTGACCATACAACCAACATTACCATCAAGATTAACATAATTTAATCCTGCTTGATCTGCTTCAACATCAATAGGATCTTCTTCTTCTAAATCTCTCATCTGAGCATATTCAGGATGCCTATATAAAGCATTATCATCTAAAGAAACTTTAGCATCAACTGCAATTATTCTATCATCGCAAGTTTTTAAAACTGGATTAATTTCAAAAAGGGAAGCGTCACACCCTTCATAAGCAGAATAAAGAGATTTAACAAATTTCATCATCTCTTTAAAAGCTTTTCCTTCTAAACCTAAATTAAAAGCTATGTTTCTACACTGAAAATCTTGGATTCCAACACTTGGATCAATTTCTTCTTTAAATATCAGGTGTGGCGTTTTCTCTGCAACTTCTTCAATATTCATTCCACCTTCTGTGGAATACATTATAATGTTTTTACTTGTATCTCTATTTAATAGAACAGACATGTAAAACTCACTCGTCTTGTCAAAGTCAGGAGCGTATGCATCCTCAGCTATTAAAACCTTATTTACTTTTTTTCCTTTATCAGATGTTTGTGCAGTTACAAGATGACCGCCTAAAATACCTTTAACTGTGCTTTCTAATTTATCAATACCTTTTGCAATTACAACTCCCTTAGAGCCAGTCTCAGTTACAGTTCCTTTACCTCTACCCCCAGCATGAATTTGAGCTTTAACAACAAACCATGTAGTTCCTGTTTCTTTAGAAAGCTCATTAGCAGAACTAATAGCATTTTCTAAATTAGACACTACGTTTCCCTCTTGAATTGAAACACCATACTTTTTAAGAATGGATTTTCCCTGATATTCGTGTAAATTCATAAGTAAATTTTAATTCTCATCAAAAATATAAATACTTGAGAAAGAACCAATCTAAATAATTATATTTTTAAATAGTTTTTAACATAATGCATACATTTAAACTTTATATTACAATCTTCAATTTGTAAACACACCAAATTATTTTAAATACAAATGATTGAAACAAAAAATATTCATAAAAAATTTAGCAATTTACATGTACTTAAAGGAGTTGATTTAATTGTAAATAAAAGAGAAATTATTTCGATAGTTGGTGCAAGTGGAGCTGGTAAATCAACACTTCTTCAAATAATTGGAACACTTGAAAAACCAGACACAGGAAATATTTTTTTTGAAGGTCAAAATGTTTCAAATTTTGAAAAAAAAGAACTTGCAGAATTTAGAAATAAAAACATAGGATTTGTTTTCCAATTCCACCATTTACTTCCTGAGTTTAATGCCATAGAAAATGTATGTATCCCTGGCTTTATTGCTAAAAAAAGAAAAAAAATTGTTGAAGAAAGAGCAAAAGAGTTATTAATTAAACTTGGACTTGAAAACAGGTTAGAGCACAAACCAAATCAGCTTTCTGGTGGAGAGCAACAAAGAGTAAGTGTTGCAAGAGCCTTAATTAATAATCCACTATTAATTTTAGCAGATGAACCCAGTGGGAACTTAGATTCTAAAAATGCAGAAAGCCTTCATGAGATATTTTTTGAGCTTAGAGACACTTTCGATCAAACATTTATAATTGTTACTCACAATGATAAGCTTGCAGAGCTAGCAGACAGAAAATTAACAATGTCGGATGGTCAAATAATTTAACTCCTAGAAAGAAGGACAAGAAATAGGTCTAAACTGTTTCTTTTTAGGCTTACAATTAAAGTTTAAAGCCAAAGAAACTTCATGGGAACCACCAGAAATAATAGATATTTTAGATAAAGTTACATCATAGCTATATCCAACTTTTATCATATCAGATTCTAAACCTAAAGTTAAAATAAATGCATCTTTATTTCTATACCAAACTCCACCAACCAAAGCACCCTTTTTAACATAGACACCCATATTTAATTGTTGTGAAGTACCTTGTCTAGTATATAAAATATTTGGCGATATTGACTCCTCTTTTTCAGAGTACAATGAACCACCAGAACCTAAGGGTAAAATAGCACCAATATGACCCGTCAATTTCATTGGAAGAGTAGATTCTACATTATCTAAAAAAGATTCGTTTGGAGTTGTCAAATGATGAGCCGCAAAGCCAAAATAAAACTGTTCGGTATATCCTACAACACCAGCACTAAAGTCCATGTTATTTACAGGCTCATCTTTTCTAACCTGATTAGTTTGATAAACAAAACCTCTTCTTGCGTCTATCATATCACCAAAAGTAAGGCGATCCCAATCAACAGCTTTTTGATAATAAGAGCCTTCCACTCCAAAATTAAGAGAGAACTTCCTTGTAACTTTTAAATGGTAAGAATAAATTAAGCTTGCTCTTGTTGTGGTTAATGTATTAGCAGCATTATCATTTAGGAAAACTAACCCTAAGCCACCTCTTAAAGCATCAACTTTTTGATCATAAGCCGCAGCAGTCGTTACAAATTTTCCAGAAATATTAGGCCATTCATTTCTGTGATTCATAACAAATCTAGGGCATATTCTAGAACCTGCAAAAGCAGGATTTAAGTAAACAGGATTTGAATAAAATTGAGTGAATTCAGGATCCTGACTAAAAACTGAAGTTTGAATTAAAAACAATGAACATGTCATCATTATTAGATTCAAAGTTTGTTTATGTATTTTTTTTATCAAAATATACTTTCAATTCATAATAACCCATGATGAAAATGGGGGGCATTAAAATCAACAAATAATCTTTTTATACTAAAACAATCAAAAGATGTTACTAAAAAGATTAAAATTTGCAATTATATGGTAACAAACATAAACAAATATTCACTAAATATGAATATTACATTAATACATTTACTATTAAAGTTTAATAATGACTAAAATTGAAATTATTTAAATATTCAAGAAAAGTCTAAAAAAATTCACATATTTGAAAACTATATCTTTGACAAAAAGTATTATTAGTTTTATATTACTAGTTTAAAAATTTAAATTATTCACTAAATCAATTAAAAATGAGTGATTTCCCTTGGCTGAAAAGCTATCCAGAATTTGTCAATAAAGAAGCAGATTTATCTCATGAAAATCTTGTATCTATTTTCGACAAAGCTGTTTCTCAATTTGGAGATGCAACTGCATATAAAAATATGGATGTTGAAATATCTTTTAACGATGTAAATAAACATGTTGATGCATTGGTTTGGTACTTCCAAAACAAAACAAACCTTAAAAAAGGAGATAAAATTGCACTTCAAATGCCAAATCTTTTGCAATATCCCATTGCAATTTTCGCCTGTTTAAAAGCTGGTTTAGTAATAGTAAACACAAATCCATTGTATACGGCAGAAGAAATGCTTCACCAATACAATGACTCGGGAGCTAAAGCAATTATTATCTTAGAAAATTTCGCTTTCAACTTAGAAAAAATCCTCTCTAAAACAAAAATTGAAACAGTAATTACTACTACAATTGGAGATATGCTAGGAGGCCTAAAAGGAACAATAGTAAATTTTGTTATTAGAAAAATTAAAAAAATGGTTCCCTCCTTCTCTTTACCTAACTCAATTCCTTTAAAAGGGATAATAAAAGAGAGCTTAGGACAAAAGGGCGAAAAAGTTTCTTTAACTAAAGAAGACACTGCCTTTTTGCAATATACTGGTGGGACAACAGGCGTTTCCAAAGGGGCAGAACTTACCCATGGA
>Ga0315331_10004216_pt1 | contig 10864 bp, 8 predicted proteins | sample M160m34915metaG_FD_203456 | JGI IMG/M metagenome (GOLD analysis project Ga0315331, IMG submission 203456) | Ammonia-oxidizing marine archaeal communities from Monterey Bay, California, United States - M1 60m 34915 | ecosystem: Environmental > Aquatic > Marine > Intertidal zone | place: USA... | reverse complement strand
CGTGTCATAGCGACGCCGATGGCCATTAACATCAGAGACATCAACTTGCCGAAGGCTTTGGCACCGGCTTGGCCAATGATCGGGACGATTCGGTGGGCATAAAATAGAACGACGAATGCGAGAATCAAATTGGGTAAGAGCGCCAAGGCAGCGACCGCGGACCCGTGCGATTCGGACGCAACGATCAAGGTGGTCATGGTTGCTGGACCGACCAATAGCGGTACGCCGATGGGGACCGGTCCCACATCATCGACAGTTTTTCTCTTTCGATCTCCACGGGAAAGCACCAGGTCATGAAAACCCAAACCCAGAAGCACGATGCCCCCCGCGATTCTTAAGTCTTGGATGGTTACGCCCATGATCTTGAGTAGGTCCACGCCCACGGCGGCCATGACCATAGCCACGATCCCGGCCAGAACCACCGCAGAACGGACCAATTGAGGTCGGTCTTCGTCCGGTAACCCTTCGGTGATAGAGACGTATATTGGTGCCGTTGTCACCAGGTTCATGGCCACGAAGAGCGACATGCTCACGACCCAAAAATGTTCCAGTGAAATACTCACAGTTACACTCCTTATAGCCACGTGCCCAGGCGACGCAGCTCACTTGAGGAGCGGGACTATATAGATCGAGTTAGGTGATTGCGTGACAGCTCTGAAACAATGTCTCGCTGCTAGTCTGAGGAAGAGTTTCTCGGACCATTAGGTCCACCGGACGAGCCGGAGCGGCGACGGCGACGGCGACGGGATTGCTGACCGCCACGAGCACCGCCATTGTCCTGTGCACCTTGGCCTTTCGGACCCTGACCACCCGATCGACTTTGGCCGCCACCGCTTCTCTTTCCGTCCGCGGAAGCTTGATTGCCATCATTACGCCGGCCCTGAGCACCGGACCGACCAGAGCGCCGCCGACCTCGTCCTGGTCGATTGCCAGAATCATCCGGGTCACCACGGCCCGCCTTCGGATCACCTTGGGCGCCTTGTGCCTCTGATGAATCTTTCGCGTTTGGACGACCCCGACCACCACGACGACCTTGCTCCGCTTTCATAGCCTTAGTCTTGGCCTTGTTTCGGATACAATTCTCAGGGGTGGGAATGGCATCTGGGTGATGCCATTGGTGGTCATCGATGACATGCAATTCCGTGCCAATTAAGCGTTGAATATCCCGGAGGTAAATGGTCTCGGTTTCATCGCAGAATGAGATGGCAACGCCTTCGCGCCCGGCTCGGCCGGTTCGACCGATGCGATGTACATAGGTCTCGGAGATGTTCGGAATGTCATGATTAATGACGTGACTGACCCGATCGACATCAATCCCTCGAGCGGCGATATCCGTTGCCACCAACGCCAGGACATCACCGGACCGAAAGCCGTTGAGTGCCCGAAGGCGGGCCCCTTGAGATTTATTTCCGTGGATGGCAGCAGCCGATAAGTTGGCCTTGTTTAGAATCCGGGCCACGCGATCAGCGCCATGCTTGGTTCTGGTGAAGATGATGGCACTGGTCACCGCTGAATCTTGCATAATCTGGCAAAGTAGATGTTTCTTGTTGGGTCGGTCAACGAACATAACGTGCTGTTCAATTCGCTCCACAGCAGTGGACTGCGGTGTAACCTCTACCCGTACTGGGCTACTGAGGAAACTGCCGGCTAACTTGGCGATACTATCGGGCATTGTGGCGGAAAAGAGCATGTTCTGGCGCGCATCCGGTAGGAGCGCAAGAATCTTGCGAATATCCCGAATAAAGCCCATGTCCAGCATGCGATCAGCTTCATCTAGGATGAAGTAATTGATGTCTCTAAAGTCGAGAAAACCTTGGCCGTGTAGATCGAGTAAGCGTCCCGGTGTTGCCACCAAGATATCGATGCCATTCCGTAATTTATCAACTTGTGGACGTTGGCTGACGCCCCCGTACATAACCATGTGCTTGAAGGGTAAGTATCGCGAATACGCCCCACAGCTTTCATCGATCTGAGCCGCTAATTCTCGGGTTGGACTGAGAATCAAAGCGCGAATACGAGGCTTTCCTCTGCGCTCAATGCCGGCCAATCCTTGCAGGACGGGAAGCAGGAACGCCGCCGTCTTACCGGTACCGGTCTGGGCTACGCCCAGTACATCCTCTCCCGCCAGTAGCGGTGGAATCGCCTGAGCCTGAATTTCTGTTGGTTTTTCGAATCGCTCTTTTGCAATGGCGCGCCGAAGGGGCTCGATTAAGTCGAGCGCATCAAATGAATTCAATCGGAGAGCCTATCAGCCAGCGAGCCAGCGTCGAACATTCAAATATGGGAGTGAAAACCGGGGGCAACCTACAGCAGAGCGTCTCGACTGTCCAATCGTATCGAATATCCGGCGATGGAATGTGTCTTTTGGCGATTGGCGTGCACTCCGCCGTGACCCAAATTTCTTAGGAAGCGGTATAGATGGCACTGTTCTTGTGATTCTCTCGGACCTCGACGGAAATCAGGGACACGCGACCATCAGTCTCGGCCTTAACCCAATTATCCAGCCAGTCAAAGGTGTACTTTGCAGTCCCTTCCATGCCGACATCATCGTAGATGACCAGTTTGCAGGCCCCTTGATCCTCGAGTGAACGAAATATGGGTAATAGGGGATCATCACTGTCTAATAGGAGCGTATGGTCGAAATGGTCTCGCAACCATTCTTTGACCGGACCAAGGGCACCAAAATCCATCACAAAACCGTTCTCAGTCCGCTCACGCGCTGCAAACCATACGGTGAACGAACGACTGTACCCATGGATGTGAGCACAGTGTCCATTATGGCGCCAGCGTCTGTGAGAGCATGGGTAATCACTAAAGGTTTTAGAAGAACGGTATGTCATGTCAATCGCCATCATTAGGCCACCCACTGTAGAAAATGAATCCGCGTACTTGGATACCTTTGATTTCCAAACTGGTCAATCTTCTGTTGACATTCCTGGAAACCAGGCTCAGGATTCGGCCAATTAAATTGGAGGTGACCCGTGAGAAAGGCGATCATTCTAAGTAGCGGAGGGCTCGACTCCACCACCTGTCTGGCCTTGGCAATCCACCAAGGGTTTGAGCCTATTTGTCTTTCTTTTGATTACGGGCAACGCCACAAAGTGGAATTGGATGCGGCCCTGAAGGTGGGAGAATATTACGGGGTCAAACATCACTTCATAAGTCCCCTGAGCATCTTTCGAGATATCGGTGGTTCCGCACTGACCGATCAGATGGAGGTCCCGAAGAACGAGACGGTCGATGACCTCGATGAGGCCATACCGGTCACCTATGTACCGGCGCGTAATCTGGTCTTCCTATCCCTGGCGGTCGGTGTCGCCGAAACCCAGGGTGCCGATGATATTTTCATCGGGGTAAACGCCTTAGACTACAGCGGGTATCCCGACTGTCGCCCCGAATTTATCAGTGCATTTTCGGAAACCGCACGGCTAGCGACCAAGGCCGGTGCCGAAGGGGGTGAGCTCACGATTCAGACGCCCCTCGTGCACTTGAGTAAAGCGGAGATTATTCAGCTTGGCACATCCCTCGATGCACCCTATCACTTAACTCACAGTTGCTATTCTCCAAGCGAGAACGACGCGTCCTGTGGTCAATGCGACTCATGCCTACTCCGACTCAAAGGCTTTGCTGATGCAGGGGTTGAGGACCCCATCCCCTATGTGGGGCGCACCTGATGACCTATTCGGTGAAAGAGCTCTTCTTTACTCTGCAAGGCGAAGGTGCCCAGGCGGGCCGGGCAGCCGTATTCTGCCGTTTCACGGGATGTAATCTCTGGTCAGGTCGGGAGGTTGACCGAGCGACTGCTGCATGCACCTTCTGTGATACCGATTTTCTCGGTATGGATGGACCTGGAGGTGGCGCCTTTGCCGGGCCCGACCATCTGGCCCAGCGGATCCTTGAAGTGTGGCAAACCCATTCCCAAGGCGGCGGGCAACCATTCGTGGTTTTCACCGGTGGGGAGCCTGCTCTCCAATTGGACGCGCCCTTGGTGGAAGCGTGTCATAGTCGGCGCATCGAGGTGGCCATCGAGACCAACGGAACCAAACCACTGGCCCCCGGTATCGATTGGATCTGCGTCAGTCCAAAACCTCGAAGCACCATCATTCAAACTCAGGGTGATGAGCTAAAGTTTGTTTACCCGCAGGTTGATCTCGCCCCCGCTGAATTCGCGACCTGGGATTTCGGTCACTGGTTTATCCAGCCCATGGATGGGCCTGACCTGCAGGCAAATGTAGAAGCAGCCACTCTATTCTGTATGCAAAATCCCCAGTGGCGACTTTCACTCCAGACCCACAAAATGATCGGAATCCCATGAGCCTGACATCACCTGAGACCATGAATGCGAGTTTGCCCGACCATGCCAGTGAACACGACTGCCGTGAATTAGCTATCGATCGGGTTGGCATTCGAAACTTGCGTTACCCCATCAACGTCTTGGATAAGAATAAACAGGTTCAGCATACCGTCGCCGACCTGGGTCTTTTTGTGGGCCTGCCCCACGAATTCAAGGGCACTCATATGAGTCGATTCATCGAAGTGCTCAATACGGTTCGCGGTGAGCTGACCATACGAAATATGCCGGCAGTCCTTACCCAGATCCAGGAACGTTTAGAAGCTGATGATGCCTATCTGGAAGCGGAATTCCCCTACTTCGTTGAGAAAGCCGCACCGGTGAGCAAAGCGCGATCACTCATGGAGTATAAATGTGGATTTGGCGCGTCCATCAAAGGTGATCTCCACGACTTTGTTCTCAACGTTACCGTGCCTGTAAAGAGCCTATGCCCGTGTTCCAAAGCCATTAGCGAGCGTGGCGCCCACAATCAGCGAAGTTTGATTAGAGTAGAGTTGAGAACAAGCCACTTTGTTTGGATTGAGGATGTCATCGAAGCCGTTGAATCCTGTGCATCTTCGCCTCTCTATGCGCTCCTTAAACGGGAAGACGAGAAGTTTGTGACCGAAGCGGCCTACGACAACCCCAAATTTGCTGAGGACCTGGTTCGAGACGTGGTCATCGCCGTTCGTCGCTTAGATGGCGTTTTCTGGCTAAAAGTGAGCGCGGATAATCAGGAGTCTATCCATAATCATAGTGCATATGCCGAGATCGAGTGGTCTGACGAGTGCGATGGCACCGAGCGCCCGACCATGGAGCAGGTTGACCAACCGACGGGCAGTTTTGCTTTCGGCCCGTGGCTTAAAACTCAGCGAAGCCAGCTCAACATGAGCCAGGCTGACCTAGCTGTTCAATTGAATGTAACCCCCTCGTATCTCTGTCGTATCGAGGCCGAAAACCGAGTGCCATCCACCGAGTTACTAGAACGGCTATCCCACCTCTTGAGCGTAGATTTGACTCATCTCCAGCTACGGGCCGGCGTCATTCCACCAGATATTCTCTCCCGAATCCAAGCAGAACCAGAGCGTTTCAGGCGAGCGCTGAAACAATTCTAATGACGCCTTGAGCGGTGACATAAACTCGGGCCTAACCATGGCCTTCTGACCACGACATAGACCCGTTTCAGAACGCGACCATAGAGTTTTACGCATAGATACGATGACGCTGAGGAAGGATGACCACGCCCCAGATGTTCAGGCATCACGTGTGGATTTCGATGGGGGCCGGACAGGAAAGTCGGGGCCTTGAATACGTTGCCGGAAAGCTAACTTCGAGTGTCTTGATTGGGTGCCGACCACAGGAGTTGGGCAAATTCGTTCTCGTGGATAAGGCCCAATGCACCGTGTGCTGCCGAGCGTTCATTGAATTCAGCAGGCTCAGCATCTGGATCCCACTTTCCAAGTAAGAGAGGCACCGGGTCTTTGAGATGTACACCTGTGAGAGACGAGGTGCCATGATCACCCGTCACCACGATCCTCAAGTCTTCTATTTCTTCTCCCATCTGGTCAAAGAAGCGACCTAAGGCCTCGTCCACACGCCCAATATAGTCACGTTTTTGGAGTGGCTGTTGGTCATGGGCCGCGACATCGGACCCCTTGAAGTGGATGGCAACAAAATCGTGGTCTTCCAGCAGACGTGCGGCCGTACTCAGCTTCTCATCTAGATCTGTATCCAGGTTCCCTGTCATCTTGGCCGACGAAATCGGTGATATACCGGCAGCTCGAGCGACACCGAGCGCCGTCGGACAGGCCGAAATCATCGCCGACGTTCGTGTGGGTCGTGGGATTGTACCCAGGACATCTGCCGATTCCGCACCGCGAGTCAAAATGGCGTTGGCCGGTCTTAGACTCTGCTCCAACCTGACTTCGTTGAGTGGATGCTGCTTCAATTTCTGGTGCGCTATGGCGAGCAATGCGGTGAGTGCATCAGCCGTCTTCTGAGCCGCCGGGGTCTCGTCCAAGGGCAGGGCCGCACAGGGACGCTCCATGACGGTGTGGATACCTGGATCCGTATCTGAGACTGCAGCTGACAAGCCAGCCCCTTTGAGGACCACAACCACGCGGTGTTCGTGGCCCGGATAAATAGAGCCCTGAATGCCGCCCGGTAAGAAAACATCCTTGAGGCCAGTCAAGAGACTACTAATACCCATGCGAATTCGACCGGCTCTCCTATCCAGGATCACCCCGTCATCGCCCAATGTGGCCAGGTTACCTCGAAACAATATCATGTCGTGGGTCAATGGGATGCCAGCACCAAGACCTTCCAACAAGCCACGGCCCAACATCGGTTGATGCTTCTCGTAGAGCAGTGTAGTCAATCCTAATGCCGTATCGGGGAGTTCATTGTCCGGTTCCCTGATCAAGAGAAGCCCTTGCCCTCCGGCACCCGCGAGTTGCGCAAGGTTTGGAGCTGAGGCCGCTGCGAGCGGTGTCAGACCCCCCAATTCGGGAATGGGTTCGTCACCCAACCCGTCTAGAATCAGTAATAAAGTGCGTAACTCTTTGCTTTTCGTATGCAATTCAGACCGCCTCGATGAGGTATTACTCGTCTCATCATCCAATACAATATGACTCAAATAATCGACAACATCGGTAATGGTCTGACCCAAGTCTTGATTGTGAAGAACCAAGCCTTCGGACTCATCGGCCATACGAATCAAGTCGTCGTGAATCCAACGAACCGACTGAAAGGACTCTAGGTAGGCATGGGGACCCCGTGCGCTCTGCTTGCGTGCCCTCTCTATAAACCTAGATTTATGATCCTTGGGATTGGTTACAGCGAGTGTAACCCCAGCGATGCGAACATCGGCCCCAACGGGTAGTAGATCATCGTAGGGCGGTAAGAGATGTACCCCCTCAATAATCATGCTCGTTCCTTCCTGAATGGCCCGAGCAATGACACCCCGAACCCCCACTTTTACTTGCGCCGCTTGTTGGCGAAAACCAGCCAACACTCGTTCACGGGGATCCGATAGCACCTGACGCCCCTGGATGATGCCACGAAAAGAATGGTCGTGGAGACCGGGTACCACCTGAGCGGACAGCACGGTTCGCATGGTTTCTCGGACAAGATCAGTATTGGTCATCTTGCGAATGCCCAATCGATACGCGAGCTCGGTGGCCAGGGTTGATTTCCCGGTCCCAGCGGAGCCACCCAGGAAGATGAGTAAGGGTACATGAGAATGTAGACCCAAGGTCGTCACCCGATAACGACGCGCAATCCCAACGCCATGTTTTTCGTTGATGACATCCATGATTTTGCTGTTCGCAATATCGGCGGAGAGCTCCCTCTGACCCAAGGCTCGAAGCTGGTGTTTGATCTCTTCCGTCGTACTCATGGCGACTTCCATATCAAGACCAGCGGCCAGGAGTCGGCGCACGATGACCGCCCGAGAAAAGGGTGACGCATAGTCACCCGTTCGGATGAGCGGGACTCGACCCGGTAGCATCTTTTCACCGGGCTCGATGCCATACTGTTCTGTAAGGAGGATCGCCAATTCTTCCTTCAACTCATCTGTTGAAATCTGAACCCGTCCGAGTAGTCGTTCTTTGAGTGCTCTACTGGTTTCGAAGGCCGTCTCCATAGAGATCCCGCGTCGTAGAAGTCGCGCCGTGATCATGCCCCGTTGAAATCGAAACTCACCATGACGACTTACAACGATGGGGGGCTTTAGTGAATTACGTTTCTTGGACATGGTACCCGCGCTCTACAGATTAACTCACCGCTAGCATAGCACCAATTTTGTGGTGGATGCTCCTGGTTTCACAGAGGGTGCGACCCCTGCTTACGGAAGGACGGTTGTCCATTTACCAAGAGGGCCTGAGTCACTCAGCAGCCCGGTGACTACGAGCCGCCACAATAGGTCTTGGCAGATGACTCATGGTAAAGAGCATCGTGGGGTGGATGTTCTTCTCGGACGGTGGGTCAGAACGACCAGTGCTATGGTCGGATCTAGTCCGGCCCATGGTTATGGTAGCGCCCATGGGCGCGCCATCAAAAAGATGGCCCTCCGGCGCAGACCTCATCTCTGACTTGGGGCTTGGGCTCCCATCGGAATTTCACGTGAGTCTCCGAGCGACCGACGACCTCAAATCCCAACCGCCGGTAGAATCTAATGGCGCCTCCATTGACCACAAACGCTTGGAGGGAAATATCATCGCCTGTGGCCCGTGCCCGTTCCATACAAGCGTGAATAATTCGCGTGCCAATCCCTTGGCCTTGCACCGTGGGTACCAGCTGTAGATTACAGATAAACATGGACCCGGGACGGTACTCAATCTCCAGGTTGCCGACGGGCTTCGCATCCTGCTCGATAATCAGGCGTACACCAGATTCGACCTCGATATTTTCAAGGAAGAGTCGCCGTTGGGCTTCTTCATCCCATCCCCAAATGGCATGGATGTGGTCACGATAAACTGCCACCTGCAGGGACCAGAGGAAGTCCAGGTCATGGACGGTACCGACTCGTGTTTTGTACTGGCTGAGCCTGGTGCTCATAGGTGGCATCCCTCCCCGTATAATACGCCATGATCATGACACCGAGATGGTGATTACTCAAGCGGTTGGCACGAGTAACCTACGAATAGATTGACTGGATGCCCATCAAGTCATAGAGCCGGTTTCGTAGCGTTCAGCGCCCTCGGTATATCGAGGTGTCGTGTCGGGTCTCAAGCCAACAAACCGCGCTCATGAATCTCTCTGAGGAAAGAGTCTATCCGTCCATTGCTCAGGGTCGCGGCTCCGCCTCTTCGACGGTAAACAGCATACCCATCAAGGCGAGTTGATAAATACGCGCCCATTCGATGCTTTGGCTACCCTCGACTAAGTGTACGTGGAAAAGCTCACCGCGCCGGCCCTTCATGAGAGTCAATTGTTGGCCCGTGGGAATGAAACCTCCGCCTGGACCTAAGACCAATTCCTCGATGGTTCTGAGTCCCAGGTCCGTGTCCCCATTCATCAAGACCCGTGCACGAGCCGGGACGGCGGTGAGCATGATGTGGTTTATGAGAGCATTCCTGTCCTGCGAAATACTCACGGGTCCGAAAACCTCTCGACGCGCCCTAAGGCCAAGGACATCTAATTGGTTTTCATTATCCTGACTGCCTCGAATCACATACTGTTCATGATCATCATTATCATCGGCCAGTAGACTCACCTCCTCGAGGAGCGACGTCTCATAGCTCATGAGTAATGTGAAGCCTTGAGCAGGAAACCGATCCCCTGACAACGAGGGAATAGAAAGGCCATCATGCAATCCACGACAATGTAAATGGCTACCATTTTGATGGTCGATTGCTCGCACATCGCATTTGTCTCGATCAAAAATAGCCGGGTGCTCTGGACGAGCGAGGTTTTCAATGATCTCGCCATGGACGGCCTGCTGCCCAAAATGGATGAATACCAGATCAGATTCACTGAAGAACCCCTCATTTTGAGGCGGACCAGCCAAGGGGTTCCCCCAATATGCCCAAATGAACGAGCCCTCGCCTTCAGGCAGCCGAGCCAATCTGACCCATACATCGAGCTGACCATTACTGAGGCGCTCAATGTTGTGTGCAAGCAGGTTGCCTTGTGCATCAACAAACCTCAGCTCTTGTGGGAGTCTGTCCTCATTTATGTTGAGTTGATCCAAGGGCAGCTCAATGAATAGGGGAATATCTAGGACCTCTTCATTGAGCACTTGGTCGATACGAAGTTTGGCTCGCCACTGCCAATCACCGTAAAATGGTGCACTGGGCATAGCATCAGGCAGGGGAGAATCTTGCGTCGTACCATCGGTAGCCATGGGGTTATGGGATTGGTCGGTCGGTACTGGTTCTGCATCGAGCGCCACAGGCACCACCCCATCAAGGATCAGCACAGCATCACGGGTGAGCACAGCATCCCGGGACATCAGGGTATCCCGGGACACCAGAGCATCATGGGGGCCTGTGCCTAAGTCTCCACCAGCATCTAAGGAGTCATCAGTCACTGAAGCGTCCGGCAGACCATCGCCATCCCTAGTCATGCTGCCATCGAAACTCGGTGCGGAAGCCGCCCCCGGAATTTCCACCTGACAGCCCATAGTGACCAACAAAATGCCAGCGTAGAGGATGCCACGCACGGAGAGCGGCAATTCAACGCTGTGAGGGCGGCAAACCATACAAAGAAGTGTCCCCAACAAAAGGCCAAAACTAACCTAACACTGAGGCGTTCTATTTTCCAAAGGTCACGGAGAGGTTATCCATCCATCATCGACGGACCGAGGTGAGCAACGAAGGGGCGGGGGTGACTCTGCCATGACGCCCTTATCCAGCGCACCAAAGCCATATTCCATGGACGGTTCAGGGACATTAGTTGCATCGAGAGAGCATCTGTTGGGTTAGCCTGTCTAGAACGACGTTTGCATAAGCAAAGTCGACCTCGCGAGCCAATTGACAGGCAAGCCCGTGTTCACCAGCGACCTCGGCAACCTCCATGGCCACCGTATAGGCC
>Ga0315331_10004214_pt1 | contig 10864 bp, 14 predicted proteins | sample M160m34915metaG_FD_203456 | JGI IMG/M metagenome (GOLD analysis project Ga0315331, IMG submission 203456) | Ammonia-oxidizing marine archaeal communities from Monterey Bay, California, United States - M1 60m 34915 | ecosystem: Environmental > Aquatic > Marine > Intertidal zone | place: USA... | reverse complement strand
GCGGTGACGACTCGAATTACGAACGTTACGAATCCAACCGGCGCACAAGATGCCGCGACGAAGAACTATGTCGACGGGTTGATCACAACAGGTGCATCGAACGTCACCGCCGCGCAGACCGCACAGACGGCAGCGGAAACAGCACAGACCGGAGCGGTCGCTGCGAAGAATGCTGCCGAAACGGCACTCGACAACTTTACGGACATCTACCTTGGAGCATTCTCCAGCGATCCAGCGGCAGACAACGACGGCGATGCGCTAACTGCCGGTGACCAATATTTCAACACGACTAGCAACGTCCTCAAAATCTACAACGGATCATCATGGCAAGACGCCGCCGTCAGTGGTGATGCTGTTGTCACCAAAACGTCAACCACGGGCAGCGGACAACTCCCGTCAGGAACGACAGGACAACGCGATGGCTCGCCGTCCGCTGGTTTCATTCGGTTCAATTCCACCGACACTGTGTTCGAAGGGTACAACGGAAGCGAGTGGGGATCGATTGGTGGCGGTGGACCCGGTTTCGACGGGAACGGAACTGGCGAGGAAAGTGTCATTCGCACCAACAAAAATCAAATCAGCGGCAATGCGTCCCTCACGATTCCAAGCGGCAGCAACGGAATGTCCGCTGGCCCAATCACAATAACAAGCGGCTCCAGCGTGACGGTTTCGAGCGGCGCAACTTGGCACGTTATAGGAACTTAAAATGGGTACATGGACAATAAATCCTGACGACCTCGCAGCTACTAGGACAGGTCTCGGACTAGGTACAGCATCTGTCGTCAACACAGGAACCACCAACGGAAACGTCCCGCTCGTCGGCGCTGACGGCAAACTGGCTGGCGCGGTTCTTCCTCCATCTGGCGGGTCGATTGACCTAACTGCATCTGGCGCGATCACGGCTGGCAAAGCTGTACTGCTCAACACTAACGGAACGGCAAGCGAAGTCGTCGGAACATCGATCACACAGTTAATTGGTTCTGCGTTCACCCCGGCTAACGAAACGGCGTCTGACGCTGCGCGAATTGCCTACATGACCGTCCCAAATAAATTCTTTGTATTGCAGCGAAGCACTGTAAGCGGGACAGACGCTACGAGAGCGCGTGTTTGGGATTTATCAACTAGCATGGTAATCACGGAGACGACGAATGCTGTCGTCAGCGGCACGTCAAGTGCGTATGGTGCCGACTACTCGGAAACCCATGATCGAGTGATTTGTCAGGGTCAGAACACTTCGCCCTATTATCCCGGTATATATACGGCGAGCTATTCAACATCTAATGGCCTCGACGTTGATGGGATCACTGACGCTGCTGGCGCGAATTTTCCTTACGGCTCCTCGGTATTCATCGGCGCTAACGACCATGCGATCTGTACCGCGTACCCAAACACCGGCACGACGGCGAATTTGTTTTATCGATTTTATGGACTCACGCTCGGAAGCGATGCGTCTGGCGACAGCCTCTCGTCTCCACAGGATTACAACGCCGGAATCACAACAGGCGGCGAAACGTACCACTACTATATCTCCCCGATCTGGTTTTCGGGGCCGTCAAAATTAATGATCCTAAAACATGGCTACCACGCCGCGTCCGACTACAGAGTGCGTCTCGGATACGGTTCGATTTCTGGGACCGGATCATCGACAACGTATACGGAAGAGGGCGAGGGGGACTGGAACGACTCCGACATGTTTATGCATAGTGGCAAAGTTAAATACGATGCTGGTCTCGACCGGGCTGTTTGGTTTGATGGCAAATTCCTACGGACGATCTCCTTGACCGGCGGCTATTCACAATCGGCGCTGGCGACAGTTCAAGCGAGCTATCCCGGTACAAGCAACCCGACTGCCGCGTGTGCCGTGATCCCCGGCACGAACCTTGTTGGGTGTTTCGGTCCTGACGCCGCAAACAGCAATCGTTTAACAATGTGGCTGGTGACAATCACTACTGGATCGAACGCGGCGGCGGACACTTTTTCCGTAGCATCGGCTGTCGAAATCTCAACTGATGTCGCTAGTCATTACAATGATGTCTGTTGGTCGCCTGATGCTGGAGGATTTTTGACGTATCTCTATATGCCATCCGCAGCATCTGTATCGTTTGGCGTCAGACCCGCTCGCACATCGACCAATGTGACCAGCTCAAACTTCCTTGGTTTCGCAGCGGCATCCGCTGGTGACGGCGCAACTGTCAGCGTTCAGTTACCGGGCGCAACCGCTACGCCAAGTGGTGGCGGACTGACTGCCGGAACGACATATTATGTTGGCTCTGGTGGTGGCGTGCAAACGACCGATGCGGGTTTTGGGAAAGCCGGACGAGCAATCTCTAGCACTCAATTGATTATCGAGGAGAGATCGTAATGACCATCAATCGAGGCTCCACGGTGATCTACATCGACGCCGCTGATGCCCAAGAAAAACTGACGCCCAATGTTAAAGCTGAAGCGGCGAAACGCATCCTCGCGATCATGCCCGAATGGCGTCAGCGAAACGTAATTGCTGATCTGTCCTCAACTAACAGCGACACCAAGACAGCGGCGGAAACTGAATGGGCAAAAGTCACGGCTATCCGTACCAAATCGAACGAGATCGAGGAATCGATTGCAACGATGAGCGACGAGGAAATTTTAAATTTTGATGCGAGCGACGACGCTCACTGGAGCGACTGATGACAATACGACTAAACCCCGCCGATCTCACAACAACGAGGTCAGACCTCGGCTTGACCGTTGGAACAGATGTCCTCGCGCCTAACGGATCAGGGGCAAACCTAACCGCGTTAAACGCTACCAATCTCGGAAGCGGCACAGTTCCAACCGCACGGCTTGGATCAGGAACGGCGTCCTCGTCAACGATCCTTTACGGAAACAATACGTGGGGAGCGGCTCCTGCGGCGGGTCTGACGCTTATTACAACCGTGACGGCATCGAGCAGCGCAAGCATCGATATCAATTCTACGTTTTCATCTACCTATTTGAACTATCTGGTGGTGCTAACAAACCTCGTTCCAGCAACGAATAACGTCTCGATGAATATGTTGTTCTCAGCCGACAACGGTTCGTCGTACATAACGAGCAATTACCAATATGTGCTGAAACACTTCTATGCTGGGCCGTCCGGAGATGGCAATTCCGAAAGCACGGGAACGTCTCCACAGATACTGGCTAGTAGTTGCAACAGCACAGCGTCTGACGCCGGAACGAACGGTAACATCCTTATTTATTCTCCAATCTCTGACGCGATGCGAACGACATACGTTTGGGATTTCAAATCGCGAATGGGCGATGGCAGCAATTATCACCAGATGCTGCTTGGCGCAGGAGAGTGTGGCGGCGATTTAGACACTAACGCATTCCAAATTTCCTATTCGAGCGGAAACGTCGCCAGCGGCACCGTGCGCGTCTACGGCATAGCAAACAGTTAGGAGCAGATGATGGCTAGATTTAAAACAGTTGCGACTCCTGACGGACAGTCTCAAGTCGAGATAACAGGCGACGAGCTTGCGGCTCTTGAAGCGTCTGAGTCAGCATTTGAAGCGGGCCGCGTTGACCGGGCTATGCAAGTGATGCGCGACCAGCGGAACGCGAAACTCGCTGAAACCGATTGGTGGTCGTTTGCCGACAGTCCAGCGATGACCGATGCACAGACAGCGTATCGAACGGCGCTTCGCGATCTCCCAGCAACGCTTCCAGCCCCGCCGGTTGACGATTTTGACGCGATGAAAAGCTGGCCGACTTGGCCTGACACGCCTGAGTGATGGAGTAAAAAATGAGCGTAACAATAAACGGCAGCGGCACGATAACATCCTCGACCGGCACTTTAGGGTTTGGCGATGAGAACTTAACGACAACCGGAAACCTGACCGGAACATTGACGGGTGATCTCCCGGCGATATCTGGCGCAAACCTCACGGCGCTCAATGCCAGCAATTTAGCATCCGGCACAGTACCGGCAGCGCGGCTCCCATCGACAGGTAAGGTTCTGCAAGTTGTGTCCACAACGCTGGAAACCACGGGCAGCTTCTCGTCGGCAAACGTCAACGACTGGTTTGATCTGACCGGCCTAGCGGTCACGATTACGCCATCAGCTACGTCTAGTAAGATTTTAGTTTTTGGACACACCGTGGTTGCGTCGAGTGTTCGAGGCACAATTCACATTGCAATTTTCCGTGGAGCAGCGACGGTCGGCGCGGCAAACGTAAGTTCGCGAATAGGAAGTACCGTATCAATTTTGCCAACAAATTACACCATCTATGCGTTGGAAATGCATCCGGCTCCATTTACTCTTTTAGATTCTCCATCGACGACGAGCGCTACGACCTACCAAATTAAAGGCACCTTGGGTGCTTCATACAATGGCACGATTTATTTCAACCGAACGCAAAACGACACAGACGCCGATTATGGGTCGCGCACAAAATCAAGCATCACGGCAATGGAGATAGGCGCATGAGTAATCTACACGCAGCTATCGACTACAAATTCGGTGTCCGCGCTGGTGTTCGCGTGGTTGACGATGCGCTTGTTGAATATCCGGGCGAGATGCCTAGTGCCGAAGACCAAGAAAAATGGATTGCGGAATACGAAACGCGTCTTGCAATTATTAAACAGATTGAAGCGTTGGAAGTCACAGCAACGCCAAGACGCATACGAGAGATGGCAGTTGATCCCACATGGATGAAGGAGCTTGACGCTCAAATTGCTGCGTTGAGGGCAAAACTTTAGGCGATGGAATTGGACGCCCGACTGCTCATCACGCTCGGTGGGATGTTAATTAGTGTAATAACTTCGTTCATCGTTACGCGACAAAAATGCATAGAGTTGGAAGAAGACTCCAAACAAATGCAGAAGAATATTGCAGAACTCTTCGACAACTTAGAGAAAAACAATATCTCAACGCAAGTTGCAGAGAACAAAGTATCTGTACTAACCACCATACTTTCACCAGAAAACCGTGAGAAACTTCACCGATCTTTGGAAAGAATGGAGACAACTATTGAGTCACATTCTGAAGAACTTACGCGACTGCATAAAATGCACAACGGGTCCCATCCAGTTATAAAAGGAGATTCAAAGTAATGCCAGTTATTCAAAAGTTTCTCCTTATTCTAGTCCTTATGCACACAGATGGGTCGTTCACTTTTGAAAAGAGACTGGTAGATGGCGGATGTCCACCACCAGAATTGATTTTAATGTTGATGGAGTCACGCAGAGAAAAAGGTGAGTTCATCGATTGGGACGGTAATTGTTTTCCAGTAGTTTTTAAGAAGGCATCGACGATATGATAGGTCTAATTAGCTCTCTGCTTCCGGTTGTTGGTAAAGTTCTCGACAGAGTTCTTCCAGATACAGTCGAGAAAGATAAGGTTCGCGCAGAACTACAGGCCAGCCTTATGGAACACTCCGCTTCGATAGAGAAAGCTGCCGCGTCTGTCGTTATTGCAGAAGCAAAGGGCGAAAGCTGGATACAACGCAGCTGGCGACCGATCACAATGTTGTCGTTTGTTGTAATCATTGTGAACAACTACATCATCGTACCGTGGTTAAAGACCTTTGGACTACCAGCGGTACACTTAGAGATACCACCCGACATGTGGACCCTACTTAGCTTGGGTCTCTCAGGTTACATCGTCTCGCGAGGAGCGGAGAAAGGCATCAAGAGTTGGAAACAACAAGACGACTGATTGTCCTTATGGCCCTTGCAGCTTGTACCGGATGCGTACCTTTGATTGCCGGTTCAATTCTTTCGGAAGCGTACAGTCTCCACAAAATGTCTGAATTTAAAGATCGTTTAAACAGCTTGGAGAAAGCACATGACAGACAGTAATCCAGTTCGTTTTGGAACCCCCGTTGATCCAAAATGTGAAAAGTGTGGACGACCAGTTAAAGACGGATGCCCACATGTCAAAAAGCCTGATTCCTAATGTCATCGATGGTAAGACAGCTAGAGCTATCGCGTCTCGCAGCGGACAGATAGAACTCTTCGACCCTCTAATTCACCCTCTCGTTCGGATAGTTCAGAAAGAGCATCGGGTATCTACCGCACATCCATCATATTCAACGGTCGAACATAACCAACACGGTCACGGTTGGCACACTGACACCGGCAACAGCGGCCACATGACGTGGTGTGTTCTAACGGCGTCAGTTCTTTTGACACCACCAAGCTCTTTCGCTGGAGGTGAGTTTTTCTATCGGGACTCCGAGAGCGCACATTTCCACTATCGAGACATGATGATCCATACGTCTGACGAGGAGCATTGCGTCAGACCGCATACAGGAGTTCGAAAAGTTCTACTCATGTTTTTCAAAGGAGACAAAAGTGAAAACAGCTAGTGAGCGTCTCAAAGATGCTCTTGGTAAACGGTTGTTGCAGATTGTTGCAGAGGACGACGAGCTGTCACCAGCGATGGTCTCAGCGATGGTTAACTTTCTGAAACAATTTCCACCGCCAGAACAACTCGAAGACCTACCGACTGCCCAGCGTATCAGCGAGTCTCTGAAGGAGTTCAAAAACGTCATGCCGTTCGACACTAAGGTGACGATCAGCTGATGAGAGGCTCGTACAAACATCCAGTCTGGAACAGCTGCGTGATGAAGAAACTGTCGCGCATTGTATCAAACTTTAACTCATGGCTCTGGCGGAAAATGTACGACCGATGTTAGAGCCACTACTGGTCAATAAGGAACCACATTGGACCACCTCTATGCCACCGGAAGTTCACGGGGCTTACGAAGACTTTCGAAACTTCCTGTTCCTCGCGTGGTCCCATCTGGGACTGCCCTCGCCTACAATGGCGCAGTATGAGATCGCCCATCGTCTGCAACATGGAGCTGACTCAACACAAGAAAACGCAGAGAGCCATGGACCACGCGAGGATATCATTCGTTGTTTTCGCTCTCTTGGTAAGTCTTACATTACTAGCGTTTACGCAATCTGGCGGCTCATGCGGAACCCCCGTGACGAAAAGATTCTCGTCGTCTCCGCGTCTGGCAGTAAAGCCAAAGAGTTCGTGGCGCAGACCAAAGGAATTCTTGAGTCCATGGAGCTTGTCCAATGGTTGCTGGAAGGTCCAAGGGACAACGGTGCAACCAGACGGGACATGGCCGACCAATTCGACGTAGGTGGCGCTAGTCTGTCTCAGAGCTACTCAGTAGCAGCAAGAGGCATCGGCGGTATGCTGACAGGTAGCCGCTCGACACTTTTGATTGCTGATGACGTAGAGGTCGAGAGGAACTCGCTGACCGAAGACAGCCGTCAACGGATCATACGTGTGGTTCAGAATGACTTCGTTCCGATTACCAAGACCGAACATGGGAAGGGAGACATAATCTTCCTTGGTACTCCACAGACCGAAGAGTCGATCTACAACGTCTTGGTCAAGGAAATGAACTTTAGTTGCTACACGATCCCTGCAAGGTTTCCTACAGCTGACAAGCTGGGCAACTATCGACTGACATACGTCGACAGTGGCGAAGAGATTAACATCCTTGCCAGCTACCTGATGGAGCAATTCGACAACGACGAGATAACATATGGACAACCCACCGACACACGGTTCGGTGAGGACGAATTGTTGTCCATCGAGGCCAAGGGCCGTAGCGCCTTTGCACTCCAGTATATGCTGGACACTAGTCTGTCAGATGCCGAGAGGTATCCACTGAAACAGCATGACCTACAGGTGATGTCTCTCAGTCCACTCAAGGCTCCACTGCAAGTCCAATGGGGCCGCGAGAACGACAAGGAGAACTACATCCGAGACATTCCGAACATCGGGTTCTCTGGGGATCACTTTCTGCGACCACTGTTCGTGGACAAAGAGTGGGAACCATACGAGTCGAAAGTCCTGTTTGTCGATCCGTCAGGACGAGGTGCCGATGAGACCGCGTGGTCCATAGTCGCCTCTCTGAATGGCCTTTTGTATCTACTGGACTGCCAAGGGTTTGCCGGTGATCCAACCGAAGCCATGACACGCATCGCCATGGACGCTCGGAAGTACGACGTAAACACGGTTGAGGTCGAGCCGAACTACGGACAGGGCATGTGGATCGCTGCGTTCCAACCGATACTGAATGACATCTGGGCGGGTGGTTGTACCGTCATAGAGAGCGAGTGGGCGAAGGGACAAAAGGAGCTACGGATCATCGACACCCTTGAGCCCGTACTTACACAGCATCGTCTGGTCATCGATGAGACGCTGGTGAGACGAGAAGCTACGGCAGATGACCATCTGTACAGTTTGTTGTACCAGCTGACGCACATAACAAGAGATCGCGGGAGCCTCAAAAGAGACGATAGGCTCGATTGTCTCGCAGGAGCTGTCGCCAGTTACCAGAGATCGATGTCACAGGATGTCGACCAAGCGGCACGGGCGGTACTAGAGGGTCGGATGGACGACGAGATCGAGGACTTCCTAGAGTTCATGGAGGGCGGTGCGAAGCTGGGAACCAGAGGGGTTCGAAAGGGCGGCGCGAGAACTCAGGTGACGCAAGTTGTCGTGTAAACGATTGTTGCGGCTGGTGCAGATCGTGACTGTGGTGATCACACCGCTTGCTGTTGGCACGTTCGTGATCTTTGAGGTGACCGACGCGCACAATGATTGCCACGCAACGCTACTGAGCTGGCAGGAGGATTACTATATGTTTCCGCGTGACCCTTAACAGTAGAGTACTGTAGTCCCGATTGAAAAATTGCGGAAAATTCATAAGGTCATATCTCCCCCGAAATGAAACACGGCGACCCCCCGATACCCCCGGCTTCAAGTCCGGACAGGCTCAAACTTTTTTGATCGTCGCGGCGGCGATGCGGCGGCGGTCGAGCCGGTCGGCATACTCACAGTCTACCCATTCCAGAATATGGCGCTAGAACGCCAAGCATTCCGGCGTGGTGCGTCAGTCTATAGACCTGACGAGCGACGGTATCGGCACCACGTCGACCAGCTGGACAACCAGCGGCGGCGGGCGATGCCGGGCGATGGCGGCGGATATCCGGCGGGCCGTCGACACGCTAACCCGTGTTGCACTGTTTTTTATTTTTGGTCCGCCCCTTGTCCAGTGATTACGTAACACCATATTCATATATCTAAGAGATGTGACAGCAACCGAAGGAAGCGAGACAATGACTACACGGATCAAAATAGAGAATGTTAAGAAGGGCGATTTCGTTCGCCGCAAGGTCGACGCCAAAACGACGTTTACGCGGGGCGAATATTGCCGGTTTGAGCGGCGGTACATTCTCAATGATTGGGACGACATAAGCCGCTACGTTTACATCAAGAAGGGAACCGAAGTTTTTATTGATTTTAATTTCTAAAGCCAAAACCGAACCAAACGAAAGGAACTAAGGAAATGCCGAAGAAATCCAAACGCACTACTGCCGAAATCCATCGCGAAATAGCCGACAAGGTTATCCAAGCGATGCAGGAACATGGGTCTAACTGGACCAAGAGCTGGACAGTCGCGGCGGGAGACGGTCCGCTGTCGATGTCTACCAAGAAAAATTATCAGGGTATCAACTGGCTCATACTGTCCATGGCGCGAGCGGTCGGCGGGTATTCATCCGGCCACTGGGCGACCTATAAGCAATGGGAAACTATGGGCGCTCAGGTCCGCAAGGGCGAGCGCGGCGAGATGGTGGTCTTGTACAAGCCGATCATTGTGAAGGACAAGGAAACCGGCGAGGACAAAAGCGTCCGCCTGTTACGCTCGTTCACGGTATTTAACGCCGACCAAGTCGACGGCTATGAAGCGCCGACCGTCGCCGCCGGAACCGTCGACATGCCGGACACGGTAGCCGACGAATTCGCGGCGGGCGCGGGCGCGGCGGTCACTAATGCCGACCCGTCCGGAGCGTTCTACGTGCCGTCTCGGGACTTTATCAACATGCCTAAACAATGCCAATTCGACAGCCCGGAAGCATACAGCGCAACACTACTGCACGAGTTGACACATTGGACCGGCCACAAGTCACGGCTAGATCGTAATTTTACGACCGGCAGCGGAACAAAAGATTATGCCGCCGAGGAACTAGTCGCCGAACTAGGCGCGGCGATGCTATGCGGCTCGCTAGGCATATCGCCGGAACCACGCGACGACCACGCCCAGTATTTGAACCATTGGATCGAACGCCTAAAGAACGAGCCGAAGGCGATATTCACGGCGGCGGCGAAGGCACAAGCGGCGGCCAATTATTGCCATGAGGTACAGCAAACCACGACACGCGAGGCCGCTTAATTCCGACTGATGAGACCGGGCGGGAACCGGTCGAAACGCCCGCAAGGGCGTCTCGGAAACCCAAACGAAAGGAACTAAAGCCATGCAAAAGCAAAACCCAGAAGGTCTAAAATGTTTCGTCTATTTCAACCTGCATCGCAAAGTGTGGTCCATCAAAGCGCTGGAAGGTCCGAACAAAGGCCGCGTGATTGCCCATAGCTCAATGATCGAAATGTCCGACTGCACGTTTAAGGTCTCGGAAGCTGGGCGGCAGCGTGTCATCCGCGACAAGCGTAAAAACGTCCACGCCGGTATTGTTGGCATCGTCCGGACCATTGGCGAAGACATGGACCCACTATCGCGCAATGCAATGCGGCGTGAAGCGCATTGGATGCGGCGCGGCGGACATCCAGTTTACTCGCCGGTCACCTATAACCCATACAAGTATTCGACCTTTGTTCGCCGGTCGACGGAACAGCCGGTCACGTCCGCCCGCTGGGCGTTGCTAGACGCCGACACGAGGACCGTAGGCGCAACGGTCTCAGCGTTTCAGCCTGACATGTTCCGAAGCGCCTAGCCCTACTGACGAGCCGCGATGGTGACGCGGCGAAACCGGCGACTAGCGCCGGTCTAGGGAAACCAAAACGAAAGGA
>Ga0315331_10004212_pt1 | contig 10865 bp, 6 predicted proteins | sample M160m34915metaG_FD_203456 | JGI IMG/M metagenome (GOLD analysis project Ga0315331, IMG submission 203456) | Ammonia-oxidizing marine archaeal communities from Monterey Bay, California, United States - M1 60m 34915 | ecosystem: Environmental > Aquatic > Marine > Intertidal zone | place: USA... | reverse complement strand
ACGTCTCCTGCATCACATCGTCTGCATCAGGCAGAGAAGGCTGCAGAGCCCTCACGAACGCCCGAATAGAATTCTCATGGCGCACAAAGAGCAACTGCACCTCTTCGGTGGCACTGCGAGCTTCGCTATCGTCCTCGGGATTGTTCATCACATGTAATGACACAGGGGCCGCGATTGTTTCCGAAAAAAGTCTCAGAAGCTCAAAAACGGGCCGACGTCGATTGAATTGGTTGGTTCTGGACTTCCCCAGAAAAGAAAACACAACTCCTGATCGAACTGACGCGGAGTCGTTCCGAATTCAACATGCAAGTTGACAGGACTTGAGCCTGCATGCCAGCGGTCGATCTCCGTCGGACGTGAATGATGAATGAGCAATCAAGCGAACCGCAGGCCCGTTGCAACATCCGGTCGACAAAACCGGATGCAATTAGCATCGACGCTAACTCGCAGAAGTTGGACAACCCGACGCGACTTGGCGGTTCGCCAAATTGGGCAGATGTGGCAGACCTCAGCAGTTGTGCGCGAGATCGACGGCAATACCGTTCTGGCGTTGAAGCCAGCCCGGTGCGCGCAAGGTCGTATCAAGTGTAGCTCTCAGACTCACCGGTCGCGTGGTATACTCGGCGGTCATCTACCGGATGAACATGCCACGATGAACTTCCATCCGGAACGTGACCACAGCGGCTTTGATGCTCCCCGCATTCCCCAGCCAAATGAGAATCCGATGATGCGTGAACACTATCGACCATTTCAGACGGCCATGGTGATTATGTCAACAACGTGCGCATTATTGCCATGTCGACGTGGTCTAACTGACCAGCACGCCACGACTTCAGTCAAATCGACTGTCAAGCGTCCCAACATCGTGCTCGTCATGGCCGACGACGTGGGCTACGAATGCCTGGGCAGCTATGGCGGCACCTCCTATGAGACCCCGAACCTTGACGCGCTGGCAGCCTCGGGGATGCAATTCGCCAACTGTTTTTCCACTCCGAAATGCAGTCCGTCGCGGGTAACGATCATGAGTGGCCGTTACACCTTGCGCACGACCACGACCTGGGGCCTGCTGCCCGAAAACGAGATTACGTTCGGAAATCTGCTGCGCGACGCTGGCTACGCCACGGCGCTGGCAGGCAAGTGGCAAATGGTATTGCAAAAGACGGATCCAGGTCATGTGCGCCGCTTCGGTTTCCAGGAGAGCGCGGTCTGGGCCTGGCACGAGGGCGCACGCTACTACGAGCCGATGCTCTACCACAACGACACGATCATGCCGAACACAAAGGACAAGTACGGGCCGGATCTGTACTGCAATTTTCTAATCGACTTTATTGAGGCCCGGAAGGAAAAGCCGTTCCTGGCCTATTATCCCATGGCGCTCACCCACTGGCCCAAGAAGGACGAGCCGCCAGGCCCCAATGGCGAGCACCTGAAGTTTAAGGGGATGGTGGAAGAGATGGATCGTCAGGTTGGCAAGCTGGCAGCGGCCCTCGACCGCCTGGGACTGCGCGAGAATACAGTGATTCTATTCACCGGCGACAATGGGACACCGACGAATGTGACCTCGATCATGAATGGCAGGAAGATCAAAGGCGGCAAAGCCAGGCTGACAGATGCCGGCACCCGTGTGCCTTTGCTCGCGAGCTGGCCGGGCACGATCAAGGCGGGCTCCGTCAACACGGATCTGGTCGACTTCACAGATTTCATGCCGACCCTCGCGGAGCTGGCGGGGACGACGGTGCCCCGGGACAGGGTGATCGACGGGCAGAGTTTCGTGGCGGCCTTGAAGGGGAAGAATCCGAGTCCGCGTCTGTGGGTCTACACTTGGTGGGGCGGCAAGGAGTGGCTGCGCGACAAGGACTGGAAGCTCTACGCCGACGGCCGACTCTATCACATGAAAGAGGATGCGGCTGAGGCGAAGCCACTCAAGAAGGGTGCTGGCGGCGACGACGCGAAAGCGGCGCGCGAAAAACTGGCGGGGCTAATGGCCGAGCTGAAAATGAGTGCCGCCGATGAAAGTCACTGAGCTGTCGGCAGCGCGAACGCTTTTAAATTGAAATGTAAATGATGACAAAACCAACCGTGATCTTAGCTACGTTACTCTGGGCTGCGGCATCCGTTTCGGCAGCCGAGCGTCCAAACATCCTGTTCATCATCACCGAACAGAATTATGCAGACGTGATGAGCGGTGTGATGGGGGATCGCTATGTCAAAACGCCGAATCTGGACGCGTTGGCAAAACGAGGGATGCGTTTTGATCGCGCCTATGCCTCGAACCCGATTTGTGTGCCTTCTCGCAATTCAATCTTCAGCGGTTATTACCCGTTTGAAACCGGTCTGCAATCCAACGCTAAGAAACCACTGCCGGCGCAGATGGTATGCATGGGGAAATACTTCAAGGATGCTGGATATGATACGGGCTATTTTGGTAAATGGCATTTGAATATCAAAACGAGCGACACCGCACGTCATGGTTTTGATCACACCGGCGTGCTTAAAGGGAATGGTGCCGATCATGCGATTCCCGCGCCTGCAATCGCCTTTCTCAATCAGAAACGGCACAAACCATTTTTGCTGGTGACTTCTTTCACCAGTCCGCATGATATCTGTCAACTGGTGCGAGGCCAGAAGATTCCCGGTGGACCGATTGGCGATTTTCCTGAGCCTGAGGATTGTCCACCTGTGCCTGTCAACTTCGCGCCACCGATCGATGAAACGGACAGCATGGCGTTAATGCGCCGAAGTTATCAAGCGACGGAAATGACACCGATTGCTGATTTCGATGCCGACAGATGGCGCCAAATGCGATGGGGATATTATCGTCTGATTGAACGAGCCGATCGCGAAATCGGGAAAGTGCTGACGGCTTTAAAGCAATCCGGACTCGAGCAGGACACGTTGGTCATATTCACGGCTGATCACGGCGATTGCACTGGCGCACATCAGTTCGCCCAGAAGACAGTATTCTACGAAGAATCGGCGCGCATTCCTTTGATCGTTTCGTATCCAGGGCATATTGACACGGGCATCACGCGTAAGCTTGTGAACGTGGGCATTGACACATTGCCCACAATGATGGACTTCGCGGGGCTCAATATCCCAGACCAACTCAAAGGTCTTTCTTTGAAACCTGTTTGCGAAGATTCAAGCGTGGCGAAGTGGCGTGAGTACATTGTCGTTTCGAATCACATGGTACAGGGTGCCCTGCCCATCGGTGAAAAAGAGGTGCCTCAATGTCGAGGGCGAATGCTTCGAACGGCCGGTCATAAATATGCGGTTTACGACCTGGGTGGACATCGTGAATCATTGGTGGATATGCAGAAAGATCCGCATGAAATGCAGAATCTGTCACGTGATCCGTCGTACCATCGAGTGTTGAAGAGGCATCAGGATTTACTACGACAATACGCCGCTGACACCGGCGACTACGAAGCTGTGGAGATCCTGCTGGGAGTGCGGTGAGAATGAATCGGAAAAGCACACCCCCGATAAGACACGACAGCATATAAACGGAAGTACTTCGGCGATCGGTGGCCCACATTGAACAGTTCAACCTCTTAACCTAAGGCTGGTCGAGGATAATGAAATTGCGTATCAGTGCGTATCAGTGCGTTGAAGCGACAGCGGAGAGAGGCACCGGCGCGGGCTACTTGACTTGAATTCAGTCTGACGCCACGGTCAACCCATCGAAAGGGGTGACAGGACTTGAACTCGCTAAACCGTTGCCGAATCAGGATTTACCAGAAGGCGGCGGTTCAGGCCGGCGAGGTTGTCTTATCCGTTTGAACGGACAAGACAACCTGAAAAAAACAATGCAAACTGTTGCCAATCAACGAGAAACGGCCAGCCACGAATTAACATAGCTGGCTGTTTTGAATTTTAGTCGAGAGTTCAGAGGCCCAGTTGAACTTTTCCCTGCCTACGTCGCTGAGTGGGAAGGCGATGTTGTGCGGCTGGTCTTGGCGGCGTGATGCCACCCATTCGGCAATTCACTGTCGGCTGGCGGCGTGAATCACTTTTATCTGCTTGAGGCAGATTTCCGCCAATCTTCGCCCTCTTCGGTATTGGTCGAATTCTCAGTTCGCCCAAGGATGTGTGGGCAGCAATTTCGAAGGCTTTCAAAATCCAATGCTTACCAACTGGGGCAATGTCTGAAAACTCAAAGCTCGGCTGCCCCCCCCATAAGGTGAACTTCTGGTGGGCATGCACAAGGTCTCGCCGAAATGGGAACACTACTGGATCGACGCCATCAGACGACGGGCGGGCCGGGAACCTTTCCAGGACCATGCGAACGGCGAACCGGCCAAGCCGCTCAAATGGAGTTGCCAAGCAGTAATCATTGGTGAGCGTCCTCGCATCTTCATCTGACCGATGTCCTACTTCGTGCATTGGGCAACCAGCAGGGCAAGTCGAATCCCTTGATCACTCAGAGGCCAGCAGGCTTGTCATCATCCTTTGGAAACTGCCGGACCAAAGACTTTTTATCTGTCTCCGTGACGTAACATCAGTTCGGTGTAACAACAATTGTTCGCTTTTTACCAAAGCATTCGACAACCCCGGTCGATTCCTTCCCCAACCCACTTTCGCCCAGAGCCTTCATCGAACCTTGGAGGCATGTGCTTTCTGTTCCGTCAAAGGAAAACAGAATTTCACCGCATTTGATCTTTGCTGCCTGCACCCGCACTTCCGGTAACAACTCGTTCAACAATACCCCGATTTCTTCTGATGCCCAATGCGACACCCAAGCTGGCTGGAACAGATGCTGTCAACGGAATCCTGTTGAAAGCATACGGTACTTTGCTAAGCAAACCGACTTCCAGTGAAAAACGCTGTCCGGAAAAGTCAAAGTCGGTTGGCAACGTGTCTCCTGTTTCGTCACAGCAGATTCAGATGCCTTGACGTTACGTATGTTCGTGATTTTCGAGTTTTCAGACCAAGAAACTAACCCGGTACCCGGTGTACCGATCGTACACATGTGAGTTGCTCATTGACCGGGTTCCAAGTTGCCGTGAAAGCATTCCAACCACAAAATATCCGTTGCACAGAAGCATTCTTGGCATCTGTGGATAAGAGGTGGTTTCTTTCAGTCGCGTTCACTCGGGGCGAAGTCTGAACGGGTGAACTTCGATTTGGCATTCTGCGGCGGATTGAGCCGTTTCGTCCATCGGGCTCTTAATGCCTCCGTGAATCATTAAAAGGTACCGGTGGCCACTAGGCCACCGCTCCGGAGTCGTTGTACACAGAAGGGGCTGACCTGGGTGCTGCAGTTTTCCGGCTGCGAGGATCTGGAAAACACGGGCGCAGGCGAAATGAACGGAGACCGTCCACGCCATGACTCTGGAGTCCCGGTGGGTGAGGGGAGAAATTACAATAAGAATTCGGTCGCCAACGGAGGCGCGACGGTTGCACGATCTATTGCGGCAGCATCATCGATTGAGTCCACGACTTTCCGTGTGGCAAATCTCTGGAAAGCCAGCGATTGTTTTCTTGAATCGGTGTTTCTGACCGGACGCGTTGATTCCGGCGACATGGCTATGCTTGTGCATAAGAAGAAATGTGGCCCGTGCACGAACGCGTGACAAGGAAATCCTTCGAATTCCTCCGCAGGATCAGTCCATAACGGGATCCTGATTCCGCGCCGTGGCCCCATCATTATCCCGCAGCAGCGCACATCTGTTATGATATTCGGCCGTGTTTGCGATACTGTTACCTTCTGCTCTGCACTTTCGATGGATTTAACGACTGATGGTCAGCAGACGAACATTTCTGCAGGGACTTGCCAGCGGCACGTTTGTTGCATCTCCGGAATCTTTGTGTCGACTTGGATTGGCTGCGCAGCAGGCCGGATCCAACCGCCCCATCAGCGCCCCATTGCCGGAAGAGGATGTCTTTCGGTTCATTAAGCGTCTGCGGGGTGCTCATGATGCGACGTTTTACGCACAGATTCTGGGCGCGGCCAACGAATTTAAGGAAGGCGACAGCGCGATCGGTGTGGCGGCCTTTGATGAAGCCTCAAGACGGCACTCACGCGTTCTGCTGGCAAACACACGTCTGGCGGATATTGACGACCATCCGCTGCACGCGGACGATCTGTTCCGCTTTATCTCGGTTCCGCGGGAGGAACAGTCGCGGAAGCGATTATCCGGACAGACGCTGGGACAGTTCCAGCGGTTTCTCCTGACATCCGATGAGTCGGGCATTCAGGAGGTGATGTCCGGGCTTTCCAGCGACGTGATTTCCTGCGTTGTGAAATTGATGACCAACGAGGAACTCATTCAGGTCGGTCGAAAGGTTTTTAACCCTCTGCCCGGCAGTCAGATCGGCGCTAATGGTTATCTGGGTGCGCGCATTCAGCCGAATTCGCCAACCGACAATGTGGACGACGTGCGCTGGCAGGTTTTTGATGGTTGGGCATACGCGGTGGGGGATGTATTACTGGGGACGAATCCCGTGTCCAGTGATCCGGCGTCCGTTGCGGCCATCCAGCGGACGTTGCAGGATGTGCTGACGACGTTTGAAATCAATAACGCAATGCCGCATTGCGTTCTTTCGCACATTGACGTTCAGGCGGAAGTGGAAAGCCGTTGGCCGGGATCGACCGAGTTGTGGTTTCAGAGTATTGCAGGGAGCGACGCAGCGAACGCGACATTCGACATCAGCATCGAAAAAATGAGGCAGTATGCGGAGACGCGGACTGGCCACTACGGGCTCTATTTTGAAACCGGACAGGGAGCAGACTTTACCAACGGCCACAGTCACGGCTTTGACATGGTCATGCACGAATCTCGCAAATACGGTTTCGCCCGGGCTCTGACCGGACACGTAGCCAGTGTACGGCAGACCGGCGGTGACACCGCCGGTCCGTGGGTGCATTTAAACGACGTGGCTGGCTTTATCGGTCCCGAGGTCTTTCGCACTCGTGAGCAACTGGTGAGGTGTTGTCTGGAAGACATCGTGATGGGCAAACTGCACGGCTTGTGCATCGGGCTGGATGTGTGCTCGACGCTGCACATGGATATTTCTCTTGATGATCTCGATTGGTGTCTGGACCAGATCATGCCGGCGTATCCTGCCTACATGATGGCGTTGCCGACAAAGATTGATCCGATGCTGGGATATCTGACCACGGGATATCAGGATCACGTAAGGCTGCGTGAGAAGTTTGGTTGTCGTGTCAACGACGAAATGTGGTCGTTCTTTCAGCAGCTCGGTGTTATTGATCAGTCAGGGCGACCGACAGAGCATTTTGGCGATCCTCTGTGGGTCTTCCTGCAATACCGACGACGCAAGGGGGACACGAGAAATGACCAGGCGATTCTGAAGGAAGGTCGTGAGGAACTTGAAGAAGTTCGCGGCCGAGGATTGTTCATAGCCCAGGGATATGGCGCACATACCTGGGACCTGCAGCCCGTACTTCAGGACGACATTCACCGAATCTATGACGATGCGAAACTGAGTATCTGGGCAGAGCTGCCTGATGCCTTTATTAACAGAATACCCAACGGGCTGCATCTGGCCACGAATTCTGCGGATCGTAAAGACTATATTCTGCATCCGGTTTCCGGTGAGCAGCTTCACGATTCTGCAATCACGTCACTGCAGCGGCATCGTCAGCGGCAAGCCGAGCCATTCGACGTGCAGATTGTGGTCTCTGACGGGCTGAATGCGCTGGCAATTACTGAAGAAGGTCATTTGTTTCCTTTTCTTGATCAGTTAAGGAGTGGTCTGGGTGAACAGGGACTGAGCGTTTCGGACGACCATCTGGTGGTGACATCGGGGCGCGTCAGAGCAGGGTACCGTATCGGTGAAATTCTGTTCGGGCGGCTGAAGGGCCCCCGTGCGATTGTGCATGTCATCGGAGAACGACCGGGTACTGGTCACCGCACATTTTCGGTATACATGACTGCGCCTGTCGGTGAAGTCTGGGGGCGGGAAGACGCGGTGGATCACAACATCACGAAAGTCGTCTCCGGAATTGCCACGACCGCATTGAATCCTGTGGCCGGTGCGGATGAAGTTGTTCGGCTGCTTAATGGGATGATGGACCGCAGTGCCTGACAGCGCTGGACCTTCATTCCCGGGAGCATGGCCTGCGATATTCGGCGTTCGTGGCCCGGCTGAGTCTCTGTACAGCTGATCCGAGGTGTCGATACGAATCCAGCGATTGTGAATCTTTCTGTTATTCACAAACTTCGCAGGCTCGTTATGCTGAACTCTGCTATCGTGCCGCTGCATTACGTCATTCTCTTTATTCCACGATGCACCCTGGCGCTTCTAATAACTCGCACAGTTCTTCCCAAGACGGTCCCCGTTTTGATCGGAAACACATTGAACAGCAGATCGGCCTGGCGATGCGGGCGGATCAGTTTTCCATGCGCCGGATGCTGCGTTCGATTGTGAATGCCGGGGCGGCGGGGAAGCCGTTCGATCGAAACCTGAAGAAGCTGACGCAGCAATTGACGCGTTCTGTTCAACAGCGTGCAGGACGTGCCGCATCAGTACCGGGAATTCAATGGCCAGAGGAACTTCCCGTTGTTGCGCGGCGTGAAGAAATTGCAGCTGCCATCAGAGACCACCAGGTGATTGTCGTCTGTGGTGAAACGGGATCGGGAAAATCAACCCAGCTGCCGAAGATTGCACTTGAGCTGGGGCGGGGTGTTGGCGGCGTGATCGGGCACACTCAGCCACGTCGAATCGCCGCGCGGTCGATTGCGACTCGTCTGGCAGAGGAGCTGAAATGCCAGACGGGAAAGGAAGTCGGATATCGAATTCGTTTCAACGACGTTTCCGGCCCCAACACGCTGATTCGGCTGATGACTGACGGCATCATGCTGGCAGAGACACAGTCAGATCGATTTCTGGATCAATACGACACAATCATCGTGGACGAAGCCCACGAACGGTCGTTGAACATCGACTTTCTGATGGGGTACCTGAAACGCCTGCTGCCACGACGCAAAGATCTGCGCCTGATTATCACGTCAGCGACGATTGATGCGGAACGATTCGCGAATCACTTCGGCACGCAAGGAGAACCGGCCCCGGTGGTCCTGGTAGAAGGCCGGACATTTCCCGTCGAGATTTGTTATCAGCCGCTTTCGGACGACACGCCGTCTGCAGATCCAGTGAAGAATGAAAGGAAGCGTGGGCCGGTGTTTCCGCAACGAGTGAGTTCATCTTCCGGGGCGGATGAGCGAGACTGGTTTGACGGAGTGTCCGACGCCATCGACGAACTCGCCGGAATTGACAGCGGGCACATCCTGGTCTTTCTGCCGACGGAGCGAGACATTCGGGAGGTCGATAAGAAGCTGGGCGGTCGCAGGTATCCCGGCGATACGTCACAGCATCCCACTCAGATTGTTCCGTTGTTTGGCCGACTGTCGATGGCGGACCAGACGAAGGTCTTTCAGGAGTATCAGCATCGCCGAATCGTTCTGGCTACGAATGTTGCGGAGTCATCGCTGACGGTTCCCGGCATCCGCTACGTCGTGGACACGGGGACGGCTCGCATCAGTCGCTATTCTGCACGTTCCCGCATGCAACGCCTGCCGATCGAAGCCGTTTCTCAGGCCTCGGCAAACCAGCGAGCGGGGCGGTGTGGACGAGTGGGGCCGGGAATCTGTATTCGCCTGTACGATGAAGAAGATTTCAATGGTCGGGAAGCGTTTACGGCGCCGGAAATTCAGCGTACAAATCTGGCTGCCGTCATTCTGCGAACAATGAATCTTAAGCTTGGTCGGCTGGATGAATTTCCATTTCTCGACCCGCCCCGGCCCACGACGGTGCGGGAAGGTTATAAGACACTGGAGGAATTGAAGGCCATTGAAATTCCTGTTTCGGTAGACGCAAAGGGACGCAGCGGAACTGATGGGTACGTGCTCACAGAAACCGGCCGGCGCATGGCTCGGCTGCCCGTTGACCCGCGGATCAGCCGCATGATTCTGGCGGCGATTGACGAGCATGCGGTTCCGGAGGTGATGATCATCGCATCCGCACTGGAAATTCAGGATCCCCGCGAACGACCGATCGAGAAACAGCAGGCAGCCGATGAAGCACACCGAAAATTTAGAAATGCTGACAGTGATTTTCTGACACTGCTGAACCTGTGGGATGCATGGCACGAACAAAAACAGAAGCTCTCCGGAGGTCAGCTGAAGAAGTGGTGTCGTCAGAATTTTCTTTCCTGGATGAGAATGCGGGAATGGATTGACGTGCATCGGCAGTTAAAGGACCTGCTGGCGGAATCCGGCGATCAGCACCTGAAAAAGGCCGCCGCGCTGCACCCCCTGAAAGACAGAAAAAACGATTTCGCACTTATCCATCGCTCTCTGATGACTGGGTTGCTGGCGAATCTGGCGTATAAGTCCGCCGATCGTGAATACACAGGGGCGGGCGGTAATAAGTTGATTCTCTGGCCTGGTTCCGCCCTGGCAGCCAGGGGGCCGAAGTGGTTCGTCGCTGCGGAGTTGGTGGAAACTTCGCAGCGTTTTGCACGCACCGTTGCTCGCATTCAGCCGGAGTGGGTCGAAGCTGTCGCCGAACATCTTGTGAAGCGGGAATACAGTGAACCTCACTGGGACGCGAACGCGGGCAATATCATGTGCTTCGAAAAGGTCACGCTGTGGGGACTGCCCATCGTGCCTCGACGCAAGACGTCGTTTGCAAAAGTGGATCCGGTTAAGTCGCGTGAGCTGCTCATCCAGTTCGGCCTTGTCGAACTCGGATTGTTGTATGGAAGGACTGAGGACGAACGAGAATCGAGTTTCGCGGCCGAGGAAGACGAGCTGCGTACCGGCAGTCGCTCCCGGATTACACCGGGCAGGTCAACTCGTCCCGATCCGGACTCGTCTGCGTATCGCTCCGGCGTG
>Ga0315331_10004210_pt1 | contig 10869 bp, 4 predicted proteins | sample M160m34915metaG_FD_203456 | JGI IMG/M metagenome (GOLD analysis project Ga0315331, IMG submission 203456) | Ammonia-oxidizing marine archaeal communities from Monterey Bay, California, United States - M1 60m 34915 | ecosystem: Environmental > Aquatic > Marine > Intertidal zone | place: USA... | reverse complement strand
TTCATGGCGCCGGGTTTGACAGTCAGTCCGCTCACGTTGCCGATCGAATACGAAGCCGAAACTGAAAGTGCATACAGGAAGCAGCAAACTAAAATCAGCAGACTGCTCACTGGCAAACGGCGGAACGCGCGGCCAAGCATAAAAATTGGTGAATTGCTGGTCGTCATTATGATCAGGTCCAAGACGGCTGAGCAGTCGTCGTGGCACGCAGTAAAGGCCACGATCTTCGGGGATGATCGCAGAAGGCTGAGAGGAAACAACAGAAGCCCGGCACCCTCCCAGTTGCCGGGCTTCTGATCGAAATCTGCGTTGGCGGTTTTCGTACTTTCAACCACTAATTGCTTGCTGGAGAAAGACGCGTCGACGCCCGAAGCAGTTTTCAGCGTTTTCGCAGTTGGCTTTCTCCGAAGAATTCCTCGACCTTCATATGAAGATTAATTTCTCGCTCACGTAGATTCTCGATGCTGTTGTCGCGTTCTGGATTGCGGACCTTCCAGGTTACTGGCGGCTGTTGACCTGGCAACGAGCCCGTTCCGGGCAACAGATAGAGTTTCTGCATTTCTTCGAGGTTCAGCGGGCGGGCTCCGATTCGACCGAAGACTGAAAGCTGCGTGCCCTCTTCGTCGACAGCACGGTCACGATCGAATCCTTCGCTGACTGCCAGAGCATGGCCACCGTGTGGAATCTTGAACGATGAGATCAACGCGGGCGTCGGCCTTGGAGAAAACCCGTCGTTGCCCGGAGTATCCGGCGAAGTCAACTGAACGACATGCAAACCGTTGTGCCCGTCCGCCAGGTAGGCATATGCACTGGCGTAGGTGAATCCAAGTTTGACATCGTGCAGATCGTTGATCTTGCCGCCGCCGTTGAAGACCTGGTCCACTTTCGGATCACGAGGATTCTTGACGTCAAGAATTGTCAATCCATAACTACCGGTTGCGACGTAGGCGTAAGTTCGAGCTACGTAGATGTTGTGAGCTTCTTCCAGGTGCAAGGCCGTGACTGGTTTCGGATCCTCTGGCTTCGTGACATCCATAACTTTGATGCCATCGTCGTCGCAGATGAAAGCGTAGCGGAACTGGAATTCAACATTGCCGGGGTTGTTGAGCCACTCGCCGTTTGGAATGACTCGTACGACCTTCATGCTTGTGTGATCATCGATATTGACGATCACCATTCCTGCGTCGCAGGCAATCCAGGCGTACTTGCCACGAATCGTGATCCGGCTTGCTCCGTCCAGAATCCCGTCTGGGTTAAACACCACATCCTTCTTCACAAAGTTGTTGTTTGGATCTCCGTCAAGCAGCGTTCCGGCCAGCACCAGGTATAAACCTTCCTCACTGTCTGTGACGTATAGGAAGGCGTACCGAAGAGGTACCGACTGTTCAAAGTTTTCCGGAGAGTGTTTTCGCGTCGGGTCTGGCGCCATCGTCGACGGAGATGCCACGTCAGTACAATGTGGTGATCGCACGTAGAACTTTTGCCCGAGCGGCGATACTGGAGCCGTCGTGTATCGTTCCGCGAAGCCTTTGTGATCTGTGAAAGCGATGTCGTAAATCCGAAAGCCCCCTTCACCACAAGCGGCATAGAGATACTCGCCGCGATGCTGCAGGTTCAGAATCTCGTGCTTCATTCCAGGGTGCAACAGATTGTCGGCAATATCGCGACCCGGATGCTCGTAAGCCGTTTGAAGCTGTCGATCGTTTTCAAGATGCTGCTTAAAATATTCTGGAAACGCGTCTTCGTGCATCGTGCTGCCAATGATCGACTGAGGCTCGTCGCGTTCCTGAACGACCGGCGACCACACTCCGTGCTCGCCCGCGGCGACCCACGCGTATCGTCCAACATGGTTCATGTATTTCGTACCGAGCATCAACAACTGAGACATGATCGCGTTGTTGTCATCGTCGCCGGACAAGTGACAATCGGCACACAGCTTCGTCTCACCACGGCCTCGCACGGTGTGAGGCACATTCGTACTGAAGGCACATCCACTGAGGCCTTCTGCAGAAATCGTTTGCTGCTGGTAATAGACATTTTCTCGGTTTCCGTTGTATGAAGAGACGTGTACCGCACACGCCGATCGAACCGGGTTAATTCTCTGGCCGGTCGCGTTGGCATCTTTCGCCAGCATGAAGATGTCGTCTCGAAGCGTCTGGAAATTGTACGCCGTGTAGTTCTTCGTCACGTCGCCTTCGTAATGCAGTTCCGGCATCTTCTTGTCAGCCTTCTGCACGAGGTGACAACCGAAGCAACTCGGATTCCACGACGAGTGGCAGGCGATGCAGTTCATCTCGTGAATCGCGTGGGCACACTGTTTCGGATCATCCGGAACATCACCCCAAAGATAGTCGTACTGATTATCGTTCTTCTCAAATCGCACCGTCTTTGAAAGAGCAGACAGTGCGTTGTAGTCAGGATGGCTCGGCATAATCGTGTCTCGAACCTGTTTAACTCGCCATGAAAGACCAGGCTCGACCATCGAGTTCTGAATGATCGTCCCGTCAGGGAGGGTCTCGAAGCGACGCTTACCAAACGGTGTCCGCATCGTCGCAATATTTCGCCCAACGTTCTTCGTCTTTTCGTTTCGCTCGGTCACCATGCCGGGCCAAACGTTCCCCTTGGCAGCCGGACCTGAAGTTCTCAGCGGAGCGTACTCAGAAATCGTTCCGTGACAGTCGGTGCAGGTAATTTCTATGGCATCCCGAACACCGCCATAGAGCTTGGTGTCTCCGTGATTATCCTGAATGTAGTGGCAATCGACACAGTGCATCCCCATCTCAAGATGGATATCCAGCATATGCACGGGTGAGACTTCTCTCATCTGCCGCAACGCGGATTCCAGATTCAGGACACGGTCGCGTTCGACTTCGTCGATTGGAAGACCTTCTTCGTCAACGTTGACCCAGTCACGGTCGCGGTAAATCTCTTTGACGACTTCAGGAATTTTGACGCCCAGCATCTTCTGTTTTGGTGTTGCTTCAGGCAGCCGCGCCCCGTCGTGATTTAGCAGGATGCCTTGACGGTCCTTCTTAAACACCGCTCGGTAGCTCCACCCGTGCCCGTGGAAGTCGGCGAGTGTGTGTTTGAGCTGCGGATTCAAATCGACGATATCTGCGAGGAATTCGTAATCAGACTTAAGCGATTTTGCGTTAATGTCATTCGGATTGTTCATCTGACGCCGGACGAATTCTTCTGATGTGGAATCAGCCTGCTCTTTCGGATACAGAAACTCGCCGTCGGTCTCCTGATCGCTCCACAAGTAACCGATGTAGGAGTTCATAACCGTCGTACCTGGATGCATGTGACAGATCATACACTGGCTGGTCGGGATGGCTGTCGTAAATCGGTGAGTAATGGGGTGCCCGCTTTCCCACTTGGGGATCGTTGGGTCAATGCCGACAACAAAGTCGTCTTTTTCAGCCGCTGCCTTACCACGGTTTCCATACTTGGCATAAGGTCCGGAGCTGACCGGAGATCGGTCGTTCGCATAAATAACGTGACACGACGTGCAACCGCCCTGCCGATAGTCACCGGGGTTGTCGTTCGTGCCGGCGAAGTTAAGCGTTGGATCAAGCAGACGAGTTTTCGCCAGACCAACGAATACCGGGTCCGTTCGGTTAAGTGTTCCCATGCCTCGATTACTTGACCGCTGACGAGGCCGTCCAGGCTCTTCACCGCGTTCTGGAATTCCAAGCTCCGCTGCGAAGCGACCACCGCGTTCGAAGGTTCTTAGAATGTTACTGATATGCGTCGTCTGGAAACGCGGAAGTGGTTCCAGGAACGGAACGACACCTTTCCAGTCACGTTCGTACTCGGTCGGCGGGGGTACGGTCTGAATCCGCTGACCGGTCCCGTACATACTGTAGCTCTCGCCGTAACGAGGGACTTTGTGCGTGACAGCTCCGTTGTTATACAAAGCCGCTCCCCACAGCATGCAGCCGTGAGTCATCATGCTCTTCTTAACCTGCAGCGTTTCTTTCGGATGGCAACCCGACATGCCACAACTAATGTGAGCAACTCGAAGGTCGCCCGGATTTACGAAACGTACGAATTCGGGGTATTCATGATTTAGCACGGTGTAGTTACGAGCGGGGTTTGCCGATGACGGCCACGAGTTCGGGAAACGCGGATGAACATGCCCGATTTCTTTCATGGTGGTGTTAGCGTTTCCGCCGTGACAGTCGGTACAGCCAATCTGTAACGCTTCGCTCATGTGCGGATCGTGTGATTCCTTGTGGCACCCGGCACAACCCCAGCTCTTCGCCCACGCTTCTTCCGGGGTCTGGTTAATCAGGTCGGCCATCGCCAGTTCACTGGGCACGGGATAAGCGACATCCGGTTCCGGATTGATCCGTTCTGGAATCGATGCCGCTGTCTGCAGAACCTCGACCGGCAACTCGGCACGTTCCGCAATCGCCTGTGCCGCTGCTTCATTTTCACCAGGATGCTGAACTTTCAACTGTTGCGAAACAGGCTTCATCGGAATCGAGCTGGCTCGGTCTGCCTGTGCTGCGTTCAGACGCTGCGGCTGTGACTTCGCCTTCTCGCGACGTAGCAGCCGTGAAGGACGAATGGCATCAAGCAGCCGTGATGTCCTCGATCGTGTAACTTCACTGCTTGACGCAGCATCTTCCGTTGCAACTGGAATCGGCGGCTCTGCCGCACGCACGGTCACAACATCTGACGAGCTACTGGAAAACGCGACGAAGTAAACGAGTGCCAGCCCCCAAAGACCTGCACCGCCAAAATAGATTCGGATAGACCGTTTGCGTTCCGCCATTCGATTCTGACCTCCATGTCAGGATCTCACCATCGAACACAGTCGAGGTGTCTGTTGTGTACATCGTCGTGTTGAATTCCGCCGCAAACAATCACAATTCTGTTCGCGCGCGGACATAGCGTCAGCTAGTACGTCAGAATTGCTTCGAAGAACGAGGCAAACAATGTTTCCACGTCGCCGTCGTCGTACGTTGAATACAAATCCTTGAAGCCTTCGTCCGGGATCAGAGCTGAGACTCCGAACAACACAATTGCGTTATCGTTGTGGAATGGCCGCCACTCGAAACCGACGCTCAAGTCGAGACCGATTTCAGGGTCAATGTCACCCTGGAAGGCGTAAGTACTGAGAACTTCCGTCTCATCAAACATCAAGTAGTTCGCATTCATAATCGTTCGCAGTTTCGGCGTGATGTCCATGTCGAGCCCCACGTTAAACAGCAACAGTCCAGGGTTCGTGAAGTTACTCTGACCCTGAGTTTTGCTGGAGCGAAGGTCAGGCACGAGGCTGCGATCGTTCACAAGGCGTACTCCGAAGAGCTGAATCGCCTGACGCTGCCAGTAACTGAATTCACCACCGGCAAATACGGGGTTATCCATAATCGTATCAAAACCTTCGGCGTCCTGGTCGTTTGGATTGCTATCCCCCGACGAGTAGAAGAACGACGCTCTAAAGCGTGCCCAATCGCGGTCGTAGGAAACTTCAATCGCCGCCATCGTTGCATTGATGTCGAGTTCCTGGCCACCAATCGGATTCTTACCGTCTCGGCCAGTCACATAGTAGAACGCGTTACTGACGTTGAAGCGCCCCATATGGCCGTCACCCGCGAAGCCAAAGTAGTAGGCCTCGACACGGTGTTCCTGGAAGATGCCAACCGGGTCTGGCCGAACAAGGAAGTTGTTATTATCAAATCTTGTGCTTGGATGATCGTTGTTCATGTGGAAACTGGCCTGCGCCGTGTATCCCGGAAAAACGAAATCCTGCATGTAGTAGTTGGCAATCAGAACGTTCTGGTGACGGTCCTGGTACGTGTTCAGACCCGAGTTCGTGTCCTTTTCGATCATGTCATAGTACAGAATGTTGAACTGGTGCCTGTTTGAATATTTCGACCCGAACAATCTAACGGCTCGGTTTGTGTCGAAGAAGATGAATCCACGAAAGTCCGAGTTGAACAACTGGTTGCCCGCCCGCGCTGACACGAAGTCATAGTCGGGGCTCAGGTCGGCCAGTTTGACTTCGCCGAAGTATTCCTGCAGAAGGATCGAGTGATCCCGGAAACGACGGCGGCCTTCACGAACGTCAGGATTGACAACTGCCAGTTCTTTAACATTCAGCTCGTTAAAGTTGAACGCAGGAACAAGACGGACTTGCCAGTCGAGTGGCTTAAAGGCCGTGGTGCTTCCATGAAACAGGTCCATCCGAAGAAAGAAGTTCTGGTTGATGGCGAACTGGTTGGGATCGCCGAAGAACTCTTCCTGCGGCGCACTGATCGTGCTTTCGAACGCCGTCGTACCTATTGGAGTCTGGCGATAGTCAAACAGAGTCTGACTGGTCGCCGTAATGTTCATAAAAGTGTCCTGCCCGATGATCGGATAGTCACCCTTCAGCACGTTCTGATTGTATGGGTCCCACCAGTGTCCCTCGGTACCGATGTAGTCAACGGTGTAGGGATAGCTGAGGCCGTACCGGTCAACTCGCGGATAGCCAAGTCGCCAACGGTCGGGGACCGGTACAAAGTGGCTGTCCTGTTGTGTCTCAGTCGGAATGATGCCAGACGGCCCGGTGAATCCTCGCGGCGGATCGCGTTCAGGAATCAGCATTTCTTCGAATTGAGCCAGCGCGGTAACGACACTCGGAGATACCTGCTGCTCGATCGGACGATCAAGGACTTCCGGATTTCGTCTCTTCGGAAACGTGCCGGGTTCTTTGTTCGTCAGGTCTTCAAGATCGCGAAGCTGAGCTTTGAAATCCTGTGTTGAAAGTCTTCTCGAAGCGGACTGGTCACGTTCAGAACCTTGTGCGGGAGGAACCCCCACACCGTTAACAAAGGATAGCGTACGAATTTCTTCGTCCGACTCTATGAACGAAGATACCTCTTCATTCGAGCCTCGCGCGACTCCACCGTGCTGTACAGCAGCAACCCGCGCCGGCTGAACGACTTTTGCCAGAACAAGCGACGAGGCCAGACTCCGGATATGTGAATCCTGATCTGCACCGACCATTTCGTGCAAACGAGATTCGATTCGTGCCGAGATGCCACCCTTTGACAATCTTCGAAGAGTCATCTCACGAACATCCCGGTCGCTGTCACGCGTTAATTCAAGTTGGAGTTCCGACTTAAGTGGCTCAGTCGCCGAGTCCAACAGACCGGTCAACCGAAGACGTTCGAGACGATTCGGATGTTTCAGCAGTCGAGCAAGCTCGAGTTGCTTATCGGGAATTCGAAGTTTTCTCAACGAATCCCAGGCAGCTTCTTCGACTTCTGGATCAGGGCTGTGGATCTCGGAAAGGTGACGCAGAATCCGCTCACGCATCGACTCGACTTTTTCGGCAGCGGACAGGTACCCGCCGTTTGGTATGAACCCTTTGATAGGGAAAACACCCGCCAGAAACACCGCGCTCGCCATAAGCACAGCGACTGGTCGAACTGATCTTATGAGGACCGCTCGGACAACGTTGACCGAACGTCTCAAAACATGATTTCGGCGACAGATGAAACGTTCCACAGCGGAGCCTTGACTTGGGGGTGTCAGGACGGTTCCCATTGGGCAATCGTTGAGTTAGGGAGACCCACTTTCGTACTATCGTCCACAGAGCAGGGTGAACTTGTTCCAGATATTCCGATTATGCAGAAAATCCGGATCAAACCAATAAAAGGGGTCTCGCGAGGCAGTCCAAAGCAAATATGGACGGATACACCACGCCTCATTCATCACAAATGTGTGAATAAGTTCAGAATGACCAAATCAGGAGCCACGCGAGACAATGCGTTTAAGCACGACGTTTGAAGCACGAATGGACACAAACAGACAATAATAATGAGGCAGGTTTCTGTCTCTAATTCGTGTCCATCGATGGTTCGCTGAGAGGATCACGCTGCTTTTTCAATGTGTACGATCACCGAGAACCGGCTCCAGATTACCGGCAGTGTCAAACGCCATCTCAGCCGGACCAGAGACAATTTCGAGAACGTGCCGGCCTTCCACTTCCGGCAGAAACGCTTCACTGACCAGCACTTCACCGAGCGTCAGCGTGTCGGGAATCTGGACGACCTTTGCATTCTCTGGCTCGACCAGACCCGTGGTAGGCAACGCGTTATCGATGACCTCGCGGTCGGTTTCGAAGTGGGCAGGGATCGCCGCGGCGGACGGGTGGTTGCCGGTAATGCAGTTAATCTGGGTAATCTTCTGATCGACGGACTCGACCGTGCGACGATTTGTAAATTCGGCCATGCCCAGGCCGGTGGCGTTTCCGTGAGTCGCTTCAGTCAGGCCTCGCACAAAGATCCGTTTCACTTTGAAGTCGTCTTCATCTGTCGCGGCGTGGTCGTTGTACTTTCGGCCGATGATGTTGGTGTCCATACCGGTGCCGCTGATATTCTTACCGATTTCGTCGACGATCAGCAGACCTATCTCTTTGAACGGCAGAGTCGGCATCCACAGGGTCGAGGTCTTCAGGAGGTCGCACTCACGTTCGTAGAAGTCTCCCGGAGCGACCGCGGCGATCATGCCAGTTTCGTCGTACGCACTTTCGACAATCGCTACCCCAGCCAGGATTCCGCACTTTTCGACAACACAGTCACCGACGGCCCGAATGATTTCCAGAAAGCTGTGATCAAGAATCGCTCGATGATAAATCTTAGCGCCGGCATGCTTGCCCAGTCCGATCAGCATCATCTTGTGCAGCCCGGATTCGATCGGTCCGACGAAACCAGTGTGAGGCTTCACTCGGCCTGAGACAATGACGTGGTCGCAGTTGAATGCCTCTTTGTCAAAATGCACCGGAATTCCCTGCGGAGTTTCATCGACGACGACCGTCTCCATACTCGCCCGAATCTCGGCTCCCGTGAACTCCTCGGTGATGCCGTACCCTTCGATGATCCGGCGTTGACCTTCGGCCGTGCCGCCGCCGTGACTACCCATTGCTGGAACGATCACCGGCTTCGCATCGAGCGATTTCACGTGATCACAAATCGCCTTCGTAATGACGGCGATATTGGCGATCCCTCGGCTACCGGCCGTAATCGCGACCGTCTGACCGGCCTGTACCTTCGCGCCCAGGTTCAACGCGGAGAGCTGCTGCTCAACTTCGGCCGGGATGTCGCCAATCTCCGGCGCGTCAAACTTCTGCCGGATTCGAATCATTCGTGGAAACGCCATCAGACTCTCCTTCTGTGCCCTGAGAACCCATTGAAAACGGAATGGATAGGCCGGATCAATCGCAGCGCCGATCCGGCAAATCCTAGAGTCACCGGAGAATCATGCCTGCCGGAATTTCGGCGATTCGCTCTTTGGTCCGGCCAACTCGATGCTCAACAGGCTGCGAAAGGTGAATCCGAGAGTTTACTGCGTCGGACGTCCAAGGAAAGTCGCAGGGGGCAATTGCTGGCTAGTTCACACGTGTTCCCTGGTGGTCCTTCGCCCATTCGGGGAAGCCAATAGCGGCACTCGATTCAGATCACTAAACCGCGACTTCGATGTCTTTGCGGTCCATTTCTTCCAGTACAATCGGGGCCAATTGTCGTCGCGTTCTTCGGGAGCGGCGTAATTGAGACGTGTCCACGTTCGCAGGCGGATTTCTTCGACAATTTCCACCAGTCCGTGAGTGTCAATGACCTTTGCAATGCGGGGGAAGGTTGGTTTGATCCAATCGGCTCCTGTTGCCAGTGAGTAATCAATCGCTTGGCCGTAAGAAATCCAGTCAGCAGTGTCCTCATTTGAGCAACTGCCATAACCGTGTTACTTTGGATTTCTCAAGCAGCGTCTGGCCGATGAAGACATGTCGTTGTGAATTGCCATCACGACGGGGAAAACCAGAACATCCTGGTGGGTTAATATCCAACGGGAAATCGCGAAGGATGAAGTGCTGCAGGCGTTTCCTTCGTCATTTGCGTCGCCGTATTTGCTTGCAAATAGAGTCGTAAAACGACAGGAACGCTTGCCTGAATTCCGATGCACCGACATGCGGGCGTCTCCACTTCGATGTTCAGCGTTTAACGAGGTACTTCCCCGCAGCGTGACCGATTGGATTTCCTGACAGTCCGGAGTTCCTTTGACAGAAGCGAACGTGACGCTGATCACAAGCGTGGTTGGAGCGTTTCCTCCGTTCGCCGGTGCCGAATTCATCATCAATCGAGAACGCCGGAACCGGTGATGCCGTGACGGGAACATTCCTGGGACTGGCAGAAGGGGCTCAGATTGCCAACTTCCTCGGCTCAGGCCGAAGTGCCACGCTCTCGTACATCGGTGGCGACGGACATGACATCACGCTGACCGGTCACGGGCTCTTCGTCTCACTGGACGAGGCAGGAAACCTGATCCTCACCTACAACGCAGGTATGGACGATGCAGTCACCATTCAGCCTGCCCCTGCCACAGTGGAATCCGTGATCACTCACGCCACCAAACTGATCGGCAATCAGGTGGCCCCATTCACCGGTACGGGCACGATGGTCGCACGCGTTCCGTTTACTGCGGTCACCGAAACTCAGATCAGTGCTAACTTCGACGCCGGCAAAGATGCCTCGACCGACAACAAGGACGTGTCAGTCAACGATTGCAACGACGTGGACTCAGTCAACCTCGGCGATTCACTGTTCGTCGACATGGCGGAACTTTAAACAATCTTGTGAAATCTGTTTTTCGGTATCGCCGAAAGTGGCTGCACTCCGACATTCGAAACAGATTGCTGATAGATGTCGTGACAATTGAGTCTATGCCCGTATCTCCACCGCGTTGAAAAGTGCGGCGACCCATGAAAAACGGACAGGGACGGAATTGATTTTAGACGGCAGTCATGGTTGTGCTGGTTTCTGTCGTTTCCGCTGCTGTTGTCAAGCGGTTGTGGAAATCGGTTTCGAACTCACTGGG
>Ga0315331_10004203_pt1 | contig 10878 bp, 11 predicted proteins | sample M160m34915metaG_FD_203456 | JGI IMG/M metagenome (GOLD analysis project Ga0315331, IMG submission 203456) | Ammonia-oxidizing marine archaeal communities from Monterey Bay, California, United States - M1 60m 34915 | ecosystem: Environmental > Aquatic > Marine > Intertidal zone | place: USA... | reverse complement strand
GAGCGACTGGATTCGAACCAGCGACCCCTTGACCCCCAGTCAAGTGCGCTACCAAACTGCGCCACGCTCCGGTCGGTTCGAGTGCCGCAAACTACGCAGGGTTCGCCGACAACTCAAGCACGGATATCGTCAGATTGCGGTGTTTTTCAGGAGGGACCGCATATCTTCAAGCTCGCTGAGAACCTGGCGCAGTTTTTCCTGCCCGATATCGCTCTTGCCGTATCGCTTGGCACCGTCGGTCGCGGTTTCGACCGAGGCCTGAATTGCGGGTGTTTCGGCTTTATTCTGTGGTGCGGCGGCTGATTGCCCGGCTGCCTGCTCGGCCAGGATCTGTTTGACCCCGCCCTCGCGCAGGAGCTTCTGGACTCCTTTTATGGTGTAGCCGTCGGTGTAGAGTAATTCCCGGATACCGCGCAGAAGTTCGATGTCTTCCGGCCGGTAATAGCGTCGGCCACCGCCGCGTTTCAGCGGCTTTACCTGGACAAACTTACTTTCCCAGAAGCGCAGCACGTGCGCCGGGATATCGAGGTCGGAGGCAACTTCGCTGATGGTTCGGAATGCCGCGGCCGATTTACCCTGCCGGCGGCCCGTTTCCCTGGGGTCGGCCGCTTCGGTCATCTATCAGCCGCCGGAGCCGAAGGGCGTTCCACCACCGATCGGAGGCGATATGTCGGATGATCGAAGCTGGCCCATATTGCCGTCTTCACCGGAAGATTGCTGATCCTGTCCGCCCGCGTCTTGCTCGGCCGATCCGTTGATACGGTTCTTGAGCACGTTCGATGCGCGGAACACCAAAACCTTGCGTGGCAAAATCGGTACTTCTTCACCGGTTTTCGGATTGCGGCCAACACGCTGACCTTTCTGGCGCACGGAAAAACTGCCAAACGACGATATTTTGACGGCCTCTCCACGAGTCAGTGTATCCGCAATTTCCGATAAAACAGATTCAACCAAATCCGCAGACTCATTCCGCGACAGGCCGACTTCCTGATAAACAGCTTCGCTTAGGTCTGCTCTTGTGACCGTTTCATCGGTCATGGCATTTCCCCTTTTGGTCCCTGTCGCAGACGGTAGCCGTTGCAAAGAATACAGTCAATATCAAAGGGATAGGAGATTTTTCTCAACCCAGGCGCTGTCGATACCTTGCTACCAGCGGATAACGCTGGCGCCCCAGGTGAATCCACCGCCCATGGCTTCGAGCACGACCACGTCTCCGCCCGAAACCCGCCCATCCCGAACCGCTTCGGTCAGAGCAAGCGGTATAGATGCCGCCGACGTATTTGCATGATGATCGACGGTCATGACGATTTTTTCTTCGCTCATTTTGAGTTTTCGAGCGGTCGTAGAGATAATTCGCTGATTGGCCTGGTGCGGCACCAGCCAACTGATATCGGAAGGCGTCAGTCCTGCAGCATCAAGCGCTTCGCCGACCACACTGGCAAGATTCCGGACCGCGTGTTTGAATACTTCCGGTCCCTCCATACGCAGAAAGCCAACGGACTGCGTTGAAGACGGCCCCCCGTCGACATAGAGCAGATCATGATGCTGGCCATCCGAATGCAGGCAGTTGGATAGAATGCCGCGATCGGCACTGTCCCCCGCCCCTTCCTGGCCCTGCAGAATGATAGCGCCGGCACCATCGCCGAACAGCACGCAGGTCGACCGGTCCTTCCAGTCGAGAATACGCGAAAATGTCTCAGCGCCGATGACCAGCACGTTATTCGCTTGGCCCAACCGAATAAAATTGTCGGCAACGTTTGTGGCGTAGACAAATCCCGAACACACAGCCTGGACATCGAATGCCGCCCCCCGGGTCATCCCGAGCGATGCCTGTACCGAAGTTGCGGTGGAAGGGAATGTCTCGTCGGGGGTCGCCGTGGCGAGCACGATCATGTCGAGATCGTCCGCCGATATACCGGCATGCTGCAATGCGTCCTGCGCAGCGGCGACCGCCAGGTCGGATGTCATTTCGCCGTCGGCGGCAATATGGCGGGAATGAATGCCGGTGCGCTGCACGATCCAGTCGTGGGATGTATCGACCTTGCGGGCGAGTTCTTCATTCGTGACGATGCGTTCGGGAAGATAGGAGCCGCATCCGGCGACAACGGACCGGAGTACCATTATGAAGCCGCAGCCTCTACCGGTCCCGGTTTGAAGCGGCCGAAAGCTTCAAGCCCTTCGGTAATTTTATCGTTGAACCCGTTCGCAGCCATATCCACGGCAACACCAATCGCATTTGCAAAACCGAAAGCATCAGTACCTCCGTGACTTTTCACGGCAATTCCTGTCAGGCCGATAAAGACAGCACCATTGTAGCGCCGCGGGTCGATTCGATCCCGCATCTTACGCAACCCCCGGCGCGCAAATATGTAACCAAGCCGGGACGACAGGGAACTCCGGAACGCGTCGCCAAGAAATTCCTTGATCAAACGCGCGGTTCCTTCGGTTGTCTTCAGCGCAATGTTGCCGGTGAAGCCGTCGGAAACAATGATATCGGTTGTTCCCGCAGCGATGTCGTCACCCTCCACGAAACCATGAAAACTGAATGCATCGCCCATTTCGCGCAGCGTAGCCGATGCCTGCTGAATTTCAGCATGACCCTTCATTTCTTCAGAGCCGACGTTCAATAATCCGCAGGTCGGATCGACTGTGCCCAGTACGGTCCGCGCGAATACATCGCCCATGATGGCGAACTGAACGAGATTTTCGGCATCGCATTCAACATTCGCGCCAAGATCAAGCATAACGCTCTCGCCACGGATCGTCGGGAAGATTGCCGCAATCGCTGGGCGATCGATGCCGGGCAATGTCCGCAAAGTCAGTTTCGCGATGGCCATCAACGCACCGGTATTGCCGGCCGATACAACCCCGGCAGCTTCGCCGTCACGGACGGAATTGATCGCGAGCTGCATGCTCGACTGCCGCCCTTTGCGAAGAGCGACGGACACGGTCATCTCATTACTGATAACGTCTTCCGTATGCACGATCTCGGTGATTTCACGCAGACGCTTCCGCCGTTTCATCAACGGCCGAATAATCGCCTGATCGCCGAACATCCGAAAGCGGACGCCGGGGAACCTTCGGCGCGCAAAATCTGCGCCCTTGACGACAATTGCTGGGGCGTTGTCACCGCCCATCGCATCCAGAGCGATCGTGAAAGACGCGCTCACTGTCGGTTCCTATCCTAGCAAATAGCGGATGTCAGGCCGCCGACGTCTCCGTGACCTCACGGCCATCGTAATAGCCGCAGGAGCCACAAACATGATGCGGACGCTTGAGTTCGCCGCAATTGGCGCATTCGGCATTCGCATTCGGCGTTAAAGCGTCATGTGCACGACGCATATTACGCTTTGATTTCGATATCTTATTCTTTGGAACAGCCATAACCGTGCCATCTCAACTGTTGGGAAAATACATTGGGGAGCGATAGATATTCTATCCTGACCCGCGGGGCAACCTGAACTTTCGTCTATCTTAGTTCTTCGGCTTCAGCGCCGCCAGCGCTTCGAACGGGTTATTCTTTTTCGCGGATTCCCGGGCATCTTCCTGGGCCGCTTCTTCGCTTAATAAACGGGCTCCAGGGCCGAGTTCCACGCTTCCCGGATCGATATCGGACCGCCTGGGATAAGGATTTAGCGATAGAGACAGCTCCTCCGACACGACCTCGCCGACATCAATTTCTTCCCCGTCCAAAGTTTCAGCCTCGTTCGGATCGATGATATCAGCCGTTCTCTCAGGGTTTTGCGAGAAAACGAGGTCGATTTCCTCGTCGATTTTGCCCAGCACCGGGTCCAACGTGATCACGCAGGATTGGGTCACACACGCAGAAACCCGGCCTTTCACGGAAAGGACCTTGCCGGGCTTTAACCATGACAGCACCACATTCGCACTAAAGGAATCGATCGAAACCAGCCCGAACCGCCTCGTTAGAGCAGCGCGTTCATCGTCATTTGCGCTGAGATCGATGGTCCGGTCGTCTTCGCCGATCGAGTCCAAAGCGACAACAACGCTGAATTCAGGCGCAATTCCGTCTTCCGGGGCCATCACAACTCTCCAAACACGAAGTTTGCCGCTTCGATGTCTTTGCGATCGAATGCCGCCAGGTGAACGTCCTGAGCGCGGATATAAGCTGCGAGATTACTCAGATTCCCCGCTTCCGGCGCCACCGTCGCATATACGTTGCGCGACAGCGCGTTTTCCATCTCCTCTTCAGTTCCGGCCAGCCCGGCTTCGTAGGATGCGATCCGACCATAAAACGCCTGGACCATCGCCTTCACCCGTTTTCCAACACCCATATCCCCTGCCCCCATTTCCCGGAGACTAAGATCCATATCCTCAAACATCACATCAAACAGGGCCTGGCCGGTGTCGCTCGCCGATTCGGAAATCCTTTTCAGGTGCCGAAGGAGAAGAAACGCATGCAGTGTGACCATTTCAAAACGCCCGTCGACCGTATCGGGAACACCGAATTCAGTGTAGAAATGGGGGTGCCGTGCCCGTTCGACTATAATCCGGTATATTTCATGGGTAGCATCGGACGGACCGGATCTGCGAAAAATGGTATTTAACGGCATTATTTCCAGTGCTCTGACATCGATTGACAGTAATTTGCGAGGGCGTCACTTTGGACGATGAAAAGTTCAACCCGCATAACGACATAGGTAATGACAACAACGATGATGGTCAAATGACTGGGTCACGTAACCGCCGCAAATTTCCCATAAGATCGCTGATATCCGTTGCCGTCGCCGCGGGCTTCTTAGCCGCGTGTTCGCCGACATTGACCAATCACGGCAACATACCCGACGCAGAGTTAATCCAAAGCATCCGGATCGGAAAGAGCAACCGCGACCAGATACAAGCGATGCTGGGCACGCCATCCGCCGTCGCGACGTTCGATAAGGAGGCGTGGTACTATGTCGGTTCGCGCACAAGCCGGATCGCTTTCCTCGACCCCGATCTGTTGGAGCGAAAGGTGCTGGTTATCCGGTTCGACAAAAAGGGTACAGTCCAGCAGGTAGAGCGTCTCGACAAACAGGATGGGCGCGATGTGCAGGTCGTCGATCGCAAGACCCCCACTCGCGGCAAGGAGCTGACGGTGCTGGAACAATTGCTGGGGAATGTCGGAAAATTCAGCGGACCGGAAGCGGATGACGGCAGCGCAGGACTTTAGCTTCCCACCACTCGCCCATAAAAAAAGCCCCGGAGAAACTCCGGGGCTTTTTGTCTTATCAGGCTAGGTCGATCAGGCGCCGCCGACCACAGCCAGCAGCAGGATCGACACGATGTTGATGATCTTGATCATCGGGTTCACCGCGGGTCCTGCCGTATCCTTGTAGGGATCGCCGACGGTATCACCGGTGACGGAGGCCGCATGGGCGTCGGAGCCCTTGCCGCCATGGTTGCCGTCTTCGATGTACTTTTTAGCATTATCCCATGCACCGCCACCTGCCGTCATCGACAATGCGACGAACAGACCGGTCACAATGGTGCCCAGCATCAAAGCGCCGAGTGTGGTGAGGGCCGCAGCCTGTCCACCGATCCAGTTGATCACGAAATAGACCACGATCGGCGCAAGCACCGGCAAAAGCGACGGCACAATCATTTCCTTGATCGCCGCTTTGGTCAGAAGATCCACGGCACGTCCGTATTCCGGACGGGTCGTCCCTTCCATGATTCCCGGAATTTCCTTGAACTGACGACGCACTTCGACGACGACCGCGGACGCACAACGTCCAACCGCCATCATGCTCAGCGAACCGAACAGGTAGGGAAGCATGCCACCGATAAAGAGACCAACGACAACATAGGGATCCTGAAGGCTGAATTTCACCTGAGCCGCAATCTCGGGAACATAGTACTTCATGTCTTCGGTAAAGGCGGCAAACAGCACCAGTGCGGCCAACGCGGCTGAACCAATGGCATAGCCCTTGGTAACGGCCTTGGTTGTATTGCCGACCGCATCAAGCGCGTCCGTGTAGTTACGGACTTCTTCAGGCAGCTCCGCCATTTCGGCGATGCCACCGGCATTGTCGGTAACCGGACCGTATGCATCGAGCGCAACGACCATACCGGCAAGTGCCAGCATCGTTGTCGCCGCAATCGCGATACCGTAGAGACCTGCCGAAAAGAACGCGATCAGAATGCCGGCCGCGATAACGATAACCGGAAGCGCGGTGGCTTCCATCGAAACCGCGAGGCCCTGGATAACGTTCGTCGCGTGGCCCGTTTCCGAGGCCTTTGCAACACTCTTCACGGGACGGTACTGGGTGCCGGTATAGTACTCGGTGATCCAGATAATCAGCCCGGTTACGACCAGCCCGACGATACCGCAATACAGCAGGTGACGTGACTGGATAGAGCCCTCATTCATCGCGATCTCAACCGAGAAACTGCCGAAGACGATGTAGACCGTCGCGGCAATCAGAACAGCCGAAGCAACAGCCGAAGCGATGAAGCCCTTATAAAGCGCGCCCATGACATTGTTGTTGCTGCCAAGACGGACGAAGAAGGTTCCAAACACTGAACCGATGATGCAGACACCGCCAATCAACAGCGGCAACAGAAGCATCGTTTCCTGCATGGCACCGGAGAAGAAGACCGCACCGACAAGCATCGTCGCGACGATTGTCACTGCATAGGTCTCGAACAGGTCAGCCGCCATGCCTGCGCAATCGCCGACATTATCGCCAACGTTATCGGCAATCACCGCGGCGTTGCGGGGATCGTCTTCCGGGATGCCGGCCTCGATCTTGCCGACAACGTCGGCACCGACATCCGCACCCTTGGTGAAGATGCCGCCGCCGAGACGGGCGAAGATGGAGATCAGCGATGCCCCGAACCCAAGAGAAACAAGCGCTTCGAGAATATGACGAAGGCCTGACGCCTCTGCAGGATTGTAGACGCTGCGCAGAACCATGTAATAGACGGCAACCCCGAGCAGTCCGAGACCGACCACAAGCATGCCGGTCACCGCGCCGGACTTGAACGCTACGGTCAGGGCCGGCTGAAGGCCGCCCGTCCGCGCGGCATCCGCCGTGCGCACATTGGCTCGTACCGAGATGTACATGCCGATATAACCAGCAACACCCGACAGGATCGCGCCGATGAAGAACCCGACAGCAGGGTAGATACCGAGCAAAAGCCCGATAATGATACCGACCACGATGCCGACAGCGCCGATGGTCATATACTGACGATTAAGATAAGCCTGCGCGCCTTCTTGAATGGCACCGGCGATTTCCTGCATCTTTTCATTGCCGGCCGAGGCTGAAAGTACAGAGCGGCTGGCGTAAAGACCGTAGAGGATCGCCAGACCGCCACATGCGATCACGATCCAATAAGCTTGAGACATCTTCTAATTCCTTGTTTTGTCCGGGACTGCGACCCCAAGACGGCGCGTGCGCGCCGTCAGCCCAAAGGGCCCGCGAAAACGCGCGGAAGATGACAGAAGAAGGGCATCAAGGCAATACCGTGAGGCGCCGCGAAAAAGCCCCTGCCCTGTCCGGGTGCACCGGAATTTACACCGCGGTCGGCTCGGGCGCGGCTTTACGGCCGCTGTACCGCAGCCATAACGTCGTAATGAAGACAATGACCACAAGGGGCGCCATCACCAGGTTTACCGCCGACCAGCCGATAGAATGCTGTACGGCCCCCGATGTCACCGCACCTACCGAAATCGTGCCCCAGATGAAGAAGTCGTTGAGCCCCTGCACCTTTGCCTTTTCCTCGGGCGTATAGGTTTGCGTCAGCAATATAGTCCCACCCGTGAACAGGAAGTTCCAGCCAACCCCCACCAGGACGAGACCCGAGAGGAAGTTCATGAAGCCGGTGCCCGACAGATGGATAACGATGCTGGCGCCGCACAGGATAGAGCCCGCGATCAGGATATTGTTTACACCGAGCCGCGAGATCAGATGCCCGGTAACAAACGCAGGTGCATACATGCCCAGCACATGCGCTTGAATGACGTAGGAAGAATCCGAAAACGTGAACCCGCACACACCCATCGCAATCGGCGTGACCGTCATCAGAAACGACATCACGAGATAGCCGAACGTCGCCGCACAGACCGCAATAATGAATTTCGGTTGCCGGGCAATCTCGGACAGTGGCCGTCCACCGGATTTGCGCTGCGCCGCCGTCGGCCTCGGAATATCGATAAAGCTGACGACACAGGCGACGAGCAGGTACACCACGATCAGCGCGAGATAAACACCGGCATAGGTTTGCGGCAGCGACGCGGCCAATTCTGGGGTCATTGCCGGCTCATCGCCCGAAACCATACCCAGCGTATTGCGCGCAAGGGTGGGGCCCATCAAAGCGGCAACCACACTTCCGGCCAGCACAAAGGAAATGGCCTTGCTGCGATATGCATCCGTAGCTGCATCGGCGGCGGCAAAACGGAAATAATGACAAAACCCGTTAAAGCTCCCCGTCATCAGAGAGGCGATGCAGAAGAGCGTAAAATCCCCCACAATCATTGAATAGGCACCCAATGCGCCGCCACAAACACCTATAAAGGCGCCGGTAATAAACCCGACTTTCCTCCCGAAACGCCCCATATAAAGAGATGCGGGGATTGTCGTCAGCGCCATCGCAACGAACTGCAGGGCAAGCGGCAATGTTGCCAGCGCCTTGTCGCCGGTCAGCAGAAGTCCCCCGACAATCGGCGCCGTGGATATGATTGCCGACGACGCCGTCATGAACAGGGCCTGGCACGAGGCGAGCAGGAGAACGTTCCTGCGAATGGATGATGTTGTCATGCCCGCAAACTTACGCGGGATGATGGATCAAGCAAATTCAATTTTTGCAGAGCTGGGTCACGAATTAGCTGGTGGAGGTTACGGAGCGCGTCCGTGATAGACCTGTTGCACAATAATCGGCGACCTTTTCGGTGCCGACAACACTGGTCACGATCTCCAGCATCTTCTTTTTGAGCAGCCCGGTATGGGGAATCAGCGGTTCCTGAGTTGGATAAGCGATCAAGCGGAACAACAGATCATAAGTCCGGCTGCGAATAAGCGTGACCCGGCTATGTACAAAATCACGCTCATCCTCGTCGCTCAGTTCAAGGGCAATCACGAGTGTAAACTGTCCCTTTTCGTCACCCTTCGGCGTCATCGGGATATTGAACGGCTTCAACGAGACAAATTGATTCGCCGATAGGCGTCCCTTCGAACCTTTCTTCGCTGCAGACACAGGGTCCATTAGGAAGACCACGGCAACAATAACTGCCACCGCGCTCAGGATGAATCGGCCGGGACGGATCATCGCACTTACTCCATTGCTCAAGCACGAAGTATCCGCGGGGAGTAAAAACAGACGGTTAACCCGGCCTAAAAATGCCGATATCCGCCAATTTCGGGGGAAATATCGACACCATCCGCATCCAGAACGGCCACACCTTCTCCCTCACCCATCAAGCCGATCGCCGCTACGGGAACGTTTACGCGTGCTGCCGCGGCCAACACGTCTTCTTCCCGGCCCGGAGAGACGACAAAAACAAGCTCGTAATCGTCACCACTGGTAAGGAGCCGCCCGATATCCGCTTCACCACCCGCCTGTAGAGCCCGGGCGCCGTCCGACAGAGGAACGGCGTCGGCCCGCACTGTCGCCGCGACACCCGACGCCTCGCAGATATGCCCGAGATCGGCGACAAGACCGTCCGATACATCCGCCATCGCCTCGGCAATACCGCGAAGAGCCGTCCCAAGTTCGACCCGGGGGCTTGGGAGCTGATAGCGCCGTACCAAGGCATCATTCATGGAGCACCTCTCCAGCAAACGCGAAAGCCCGAGCCCCGCATCCCCGATGGTGCCCGAAACGAAGACGATATCTCCTGGCGTGGCGGTAGAGCGGCGCACTGCCGCGCCCGATGGCACTTCGCCGAACATCGTGGCCGATAGCGTCAATGGGCCCGTGGTGTGGGTGGTGTCGCCCCCGAGCAGGGTTACACCGAATTCCCCTTGGTCTTGCGCAAGGCCGGATGCAAATCTTTCCAGCCAATCATTTTCGGTTGCCGCCGGTAGCGTAAGATTCAGAAAATAGCCGGCCGGCTGAGCCCCCATCGCCGCGACGTCGGATAAATTAACCCGCAACAATCTCCGGGCAATGACGTCAGGGTTTTCGGACATCAGAAAGTGGACGCCTGCTACGAGCGTGTCGGTCGACACGACGGTGTCCGTACCGGTCTTTTGAGACAGCACAGCGGCATCGTCCGTCAGGCCCAGCGCACGCGCGTCTCCGCCGGTCAGCGGCGCAAGTATCCTGGCAATGAGTTCGAATTCTCCCCGCTGTGGGTAATCAGCCTGACCGGCCGCCATTCTACGCCGTTCCGTTATCGGGCGTTCCCTCGCCAAATTCCGCGGGGCGGAGGGACCGTGAAATCCGATCGAGCATGCCGTTCACCATACCGGGCTCCTGCCCCTCGTAGAATGCATGTGCGATATCGACATATTCGGTTATCACGACGCGGGCCGGGGTGTCCCTTCGGGCTTCGAGTTCATAAACGCCCGCGCGAAGGATCGCCCGAAGGATTATCTCCACCCGCTCGAAGGTCCACTTGTTGGACAGAGCGGCAGATATAACATCATCGACATCCGCGCGACGGGCGCCTACCCCTTGGACAATTTCGCTGAACAGGTTCTTGTGCGGGGCGACGTCGTGCTCGGTATCGAAGCTGTCACCGAGGCGGAATTTCAAAAATTCTTCCAGCACCTGATCGCCCGGCGTGCCGGAGTGATCTATCTGGTAAAGCGCCTGTACCGCCGCCAGACGTGCTGCGCTCCGCCGGGCCGTGCCGCCGGCACCATTGGATTTAGAGGGACGGCGCTCGGCTGGTTCTGTCATCGTCGATAAAGGTTGAATTTGCGTTTT
>Ga0315331_10004199_pt1 | contig 10882 bp, 8 predicted proteins | sample M160m34915metaG_FD_203456 | JGI IMG/M metagenome (GOLD analysis project Ga0315331, IMG submission 203456) | Ammonia-oxidizing marine archaeal communities from Monterey Bay, California, United States - M1 60m 34915 | ecosystem: Environmental > Aquatic > Marine > Intertidal zone | place: USA... | reverse complement strand
AATGACGGGCACATCGAAGCGCGGGTCCTGATTCGGCTTCGCGACCTTGACCAGCACGCAGCCAGGCCCGCCGACATGATAGGCGCGCTCCAGCGCCGCGTCCGTCCCCTCGATCGCCTCGACGGCCAGGACCGCTCGATCCTTCACCACGACGCTCTGGCCAACATCGAGCCCAGCGATCGTCTTCGCGATGGGCCAGGCAAACGCGACGTTCGCGAGGAGCTCCGCGTCCGGAACCGCGCTGCCCGCGACCCCCTCGGCGACCAACAACTGCGGGGTGAAGGACGCCTGTCCGTGCACACGCACACCCCCGCCCTCGAGAGCCCGCGCAAAAGCGCCGAGCAGGGAGTCGTCCTTGCGGTCAGCGAGCCCCGCCAGGACCTCCAGTGCCAGGCCGTCGAGACGCAGCGACGCCGGGTCTCGCAACAGGAAGTCCTTCGGGACCTTCCCGGCCATGATGGCGTCGCGTACACCCGCCTCACGGAAGGCACCCAAGAAGGACTCCAGTTCACCGAGATGGAACCAGCGGATCTCGTCCACCTCGTCTTCAAGCGCCGGGTCCGTGAGTTCCCGCACCGCGGCCGCGAACACGCGATCGCCCCCGAGGCGAGCCGCACGGGCGACCTCAAACGGAAACTGTCCCAAACCTGCGATCAGACCGAGCGGGCGCTGCATTCGACCCTCCTCGGGGTGGTCCGGGCCGACCCGCCCTGCGGGCTACCGGCAGACCCCACGCTGCGACTCCTCGACGAAGTTCAGCAGGCGGTTGACCTCCGGCGAAGCCGGGATCTCCTCTCGGACCCGCTTGAGCGCGTCTTGCTGGCGCAATCGGGAGTTGAAGAGAATATGAAATGCGTGCTTGATCGTGCGGATCGTCTCCTCATCGAAGCCACGGCGGCGCAGCCCGACGAGGTTGATCCCAACCACGCGGGCACCATCCCCCGCGACCATCGAGAACGGCGGAGCGTCCTTGCGGAGCTTCGCGTTCCCCGCGCACATCGACGACTCACCAATGCGGCAAAACTGATGGATCCCCGTAAACGCCCCCAGGACCGCGTGATCCTGGACGATGACGTGCCCCGCGAGGCCCCCCGGCCCGGTGATGATGCAGTGATCACCCACCTGACAGTCGTGGGCGATGTGAGCATTGTTCATGACCAGGTTGTCGTCGCCCAGGCGCGTGCAGCCGCCGCCCCGCTCCGTCCCGACGTGGATGCTGACGAACTCGCGAATCCGGTTGTCGCAGCCGATCTCCAGGCTCTGCGGATCCCCGTCAGGGAACCTGTCCTGCGGCTCGCCACCCAGACACGCGTAGGAGTAGACGCGGGTCCGTGCGCCTACCGTCGTCCGCCCGAGAACGGACGCGTGCGCGTCGATCTTGACCTCGGGCCCAATGCGCGCTTCCGGACCGACGACCGCGAACGGCCCCACCACGACACTCTCCGCGACCTCCGCGGCAGGGTCGACGACCGCTGTGGGGTGGATGTCCGCCACGAGGAAGCTCAGTCCTGACCGTTGAAGGCCTTCACGACCTGGTCCGTGATATCGAGCGCCTCACGCGTATACATCACGCCGGGCGTCCCGCGCGCGAGGATCAACGAGTATCCCTCCTTACGGCCCAGATCGAGGATGATGGCGGTGAGCTTCTCGCGCAGCGGGCCGATCAATCGCTCCCGGTCGACCTCGAGCTGCCCCTTGATCTCCCGTTGTCGGTTCTCGATCTTGTTTCGGAGCTCCGCCGCCTCGAGCTGCTTCTGACGCATCGCGTCTTCCGACAGCACGAACTGCTTGGCCTCGACCTCTTGCGCCATTGCCTTGAACTGATCCGCCATCGGCTGAAGCTGCGCCTCCGCCTCCCGGATCTTTCGCTCGAGCTCCTCGCGGGCGGCCTTGCCTTCATCAGTCGCCGTGATCGCCTGCTCGACATCGACAATGCCGATCTTCACGTCCTCGGCACCGGCCGGCGCCACCGCCACGAAGAGCAAAGCAGCGCCCGCCGCCAAGACGGATCGAAACTGAGCGTGGGTAATTACGAATCGCATAAAAGTCTCCCTTTTCTGATCCGACGACCGGGTGTGCCCGGTCGCAGGCTTGATCTATAGACCGGCTCCGCCAACGGAGAATTCAAAGACTGGGCTGTCTTCGATCGACAACGGGTTGATCGGGAAGCCCAGCACGACCTGCAACGGGCCAAAGGGAGAGAACCACAATACCCCGCCCCCAAAACCGTAGCGCCACTCTGTCACGTCGAACAAGTTGAGTTGCGTCTCATCGAACACGTTTCCCATGTCCACGAAGAGGACGCCCTGCAGCCCCACTTCCTCGGAGATCGGGAACCGGTACTCGAAGCTCGCCGCCACGAACTTGTTACCGCCGACGACATCCGTCTCCTTCAAGTCATCGAACTGCTTCATCTTCGTGTCCGTGATCTTGTTACAGCGTCCGTTCCGGTTGCCCTGGTTGAAGTTGATCCCGTTCTGGGCCTCATCCTCGCAAACCGCGACCAGTTGGCCGTTGATGCTCCGCCGGACCGTCCCCACGGGTAGGAAGAGGTCTCCCTCGCCCAAAACACCGTCACGCCTCAGAATCGCCCTGCGGGGAGCCACCGAGCGCTGCTCGAAGCCACGCAGCTGAAAACTTCCGACCCCGCCGAGGAAATATCGTTCCGTCAGCGGCAGCGTGAGGTCCGTGTCGATCTGGTCGAGGGGCGCGATATTGACGCAGCTGTCCGGCGTCGAGCACGCCGACGTGGAGCCCAGACGGAATTTGTAGTCGCCGATGTCGTTGAACGGAAACGCCCAGCCGATGCGCGAGGAGAAGACGAAAGCAGAGCCGTCGAGGAGCCACTTCGGCGCACGGAAATATTGCGCGTAGCGCGCCTCGAGCCGCAGGAAGTTCGCGAACCCTCCCAGCCCGGCGTAGTCCATCGTCAGGCCCCAGACCTTGCCTCGTGTCGGCGCGAGACGATCGTCACGCGTATCACTGAACACGGAGGCCCCCACCGTCGAGGCGCTCTCGTTCCCCTGGAGGATCTCCCGAAAGATCAGCCCCGCGGCGTTCACGCCTCCTTGTCGCTCGACCTCTCGGCTCGAGTAGCCGTAGCGGAGGAAGAGGCGAGACGTGTTGTCCTCGCTGAGCGAGTGCCCGAGGTTGATGTCGAAGCCTCGCTGCTTTTGCTCGAAATCGGAGAACCGGATGTCCGTCGAGAAGACCGTCGCGCCAACACCAAACGTCGACCCCAGGAAATAAGGATCTTGAAAGGAAAAATAGAACCGGTTCGTCCGGCCACCGACATCCGCGGAGAGGTTCACCCCATAACCGCGACCAAACAGGTTCGCCTGCGAAAGTGACGCGGTCAGGACGAACTTGTCCTGCGACGAGAAGCCCGCACCGAAGCTGAACGAGCCCGTCGGACGCTCGACGACCGTCACGTCGAGGTCGAGCAGCGCGGGGTCATCCGTCGTTCGCGGCTCGAAGCTCACGTCCTCGAAGAACCCGAGGTTCCGCGACCGAATCCGGCTGATCTCAATCGCGCGCGCCGAGTAGAGCTGCCCCTCCACGATGTACATCTCGCGTCGAACAACCGGGTCCACCGTCCGGGTGTTGCCTGAGATGTCGATCGTGCGCACGAAGTACAGAGGCCCCTTCTCGACGAAAAACTGCACGTCCACGCTGCGCGCCTGTTCATCGAGCCGGGTCCGCGGCTCCACCTTCGCGAAGTAGAAGCCGCGATCCGCGTAGTGGGTCTCCAAAGCTTCGACATCGGAGGTGAGATGAGAACGGTTGAAGACATCGCCTTCGGAGAGCAGCAGCTTCTCGCGCAACACATCCAGGTCGACCGTCTCGTCCCCAACGACGTCGATCTCCCCCACATCGAACCGAGGCCCCTCGTAGATATCGACCGTGACGGTGAGGCCTTCCTTACTCGCGTTGACGCTCGGCGCGCCGATCTCCGCCTGCAAGAACCCCGCGTCGGTGTACTTCTTCTCAACTTCGCGGAGGTCCCGCAAGAAGATCGGCTCCGAGTAGGTCCCCGTCTTGTCGAACCAGCTCGTCGCGAACGAGTAGAACTTCCAGGTCTTGATGTTGAGGTCCGCGGAGAGCTGAGCGTCGTCGAAGTACTCGTTGCCATCCCAGGTGATCTTTCGCAGCTTGAGCTTATCGCCCTCGTCGACCTCGTAGAGGACGCCGACAGCGCCCTCGCCGAGCGGTTCGATCTTGAAATCGACCTTCGCCAAATAGAAGCCCTGCGCGCGGTAGAGCGCCCCGATCCGGGCCTCATTTTCGAGCAAGAGCGGATAATCCAGCGTCGAGCCCGTCGTGAGGGTCAGGGCTTCACGAATGTCGTCGGAGTCGACCTGGTCGTTGCCCGCGAGCGAGATCTGACGAATGACCGGGTTCTCTTCGACCTCAAAAGTCAGCTCGACGCCACCCTCGACCGGTTCGGACAACACGTCGACGCTCCGGAAGAAGCCCAGCTCGAAGATCTCCTTGACGTCCGCCGCAACCTGTCGCGAGCGCAGCGGCTCGCCGGTCTGCGTGCGGATCCGCGCCCGGATCGCGTCGGACTCGATCCTCCGGTTCCCCGAGACCTTGATGTCGACCACGACCGCGCCCTGCTGACGCCCCGAGCCCCCGAGCAAGAACGCGGACGGGATGATTCGGTACGTGATGGCGACGCCTTGCTCGGTTCGCAGCGTCTCGACCGCCACGGAGCCAACCGCGCTGTCGGCCTCGAGCAGCTCGCGGTCCTCCTGCAGGCGCTGCGCGTCGAACGGGGCACCGACCTTCGAGGCGAGGAGCCCCCGCAACGCCTGCTCAAGCTCTGGCGACGCATCGACGCGAATCGCAGCGATGACGGGCGGCCCGGCTGTGGAGAAACTCGCGCTGACACGCGATGCCACCTCCTCGAGTTGCAAGAGCAGCTCTTCGATGGAGCCGGCAGTGAAGACGATGCTGCGGCTCCGCGTCCCTGCGGTCGCCGGGGTCAGACGAACATCGAGGCTGAAGCTTCCGGCGAGCTCCGTGAGGCTCCCCGAGACAACCGCGCCAGCTCCGACCTTGCGAGCGATCTCCTGCAACTGCGCGTCGGGGAGCAGCGCGATCTGCTCTGCGCTCGGCAGGGGCTCTGCCGCGGCCAGACCGAGCACGTCCACGCCGTCGATCCCAGCCAGGCGCTCGCCCAACAACTCGGCGAGCGGGCGCGCGAAGACGGTCCCGCGGCTGGCGTTCACCCGGAACGGGAGGACCGCGAGCGAAAGCCCCTCCGTCGGCGCGGACACGGCAACGGGGCTCGCCGGCGTGCTCGACGCCTTCGGCGACGTCTGTTGGGCGACCGCGGCGCCTGCGATCAACAGGAACGACACGACCCACGGCCAACAGCGCCGGTACGCGGCCAAATGAGCTGAGCGAACGCGGAGCGCCAAGCGTCTCCTCCCAGCAAGACGTCGAGAAAAAGGATGAAGAAGGGTGGAACCCGGCACTCTAACGCCTCTCACCCGCCGGTTCTCCACTTCGAAGAATGAACACACCGCCGCGCAAAAAGCGGTGCGCGGGGCCCCCTCTTCCCACTCTCCCGGAACCAACCCGGTCGCAGCGGGAGCGCAACCATAGCGAAACAAAATTCCAAAACCTTTTCGGTGACTTACCTACGCCACCCCCGACACCCGGAGCCCTGCGCCGCCGCGCTTTCAGGAGCCCTTGAAGGCCGGCGCCCACTTCTCCCCGAACGCGGCGATCGCCTCGCGGAGGTCGTTCGAGCGCAAAGTCGTCGTCATCGTCCAGAGCCCGTTGAGCAGCAAGCTCCGCTCCGTCGTCAGGTCCTCGCTCTCACGCAGGATGAACTTCGTCCCCTGCACCGCCAGCGGCTCGTTCGCCGCGATCTCTGCCGCGAGGGCGTGCGCGTGCTCATAGAGCGCGGAGACATCCGGCGCGACGTGATTCACGAGCCCAATTCGCTCCGCCCGCGCCGCGTCGATGCCTCGCCCCGCGCAAGCAAGCTCCGCGACGTGCCCGGCGCCAATGATCTTCGGGAGACGCTGCAGCGTCTCCACGTCCACAACGATGCCGACCTTGGTCTCACGCACACCAAAGGTCGCGTCGCTCGACGCCAAGCGGATGTCCGCGGCCGTGATCAGGTCGATCCCCCCACCCAGGCAGTGGCCCTGTACGGCTGCGATCACCGGGAGCGAGAACTCGGCGATCGAGGAGATCGCGGCCTGGAAGCCGCGCGTCGACTCGAGTTGCCTCAGGTTGGCCTGCGCCACCGACGTAGCCCCGGCCCCGCCGACCGGGCCGCTCAATTCCGCGAGATCGATGCCAACACAAAAGCTGCTCCCACGCCCCGCGAGCACGACAGCACGGACCTCCGGGTCGGCCCGCAGCGCCTCGAGCGCTCCCGGCAGCCCGGTCCAGAGTGCGCGCGACATCGCGTTGCGCTTCTCCGGGCGGTCGAGCCAGAGCGTCCCGACCGGGCCGTTCACCTCGAGAGACAGCACATCGGAATGAAATTCACCGGGTCGCATCATCACCTCCGTGCGAAGGGTCGATCCCATGGACACCGCCCACCCGGGCGAGTTCCATCGCGACAGGGGAGGATACGCACCTTCCTCCCCCGGAGGCGATTGGTGCACGAGCCGCGCCGGGGTCTCCCGTCAGCGCATGCTCCAGGGGAAGAGACGTTCGATCCTCGGCTGCAGCCAGCATGCCAAGCCCATTACGAAGACCGCCTGAGCCCAGGTCTCCGGCCAGCCCGCGGGCATCCCCACCGCGGCACTGACGCCGAACAGGAGCGCTGGGTTCAAGACGAACACGCCAAAGGAGCGCTGGCCCGCCAAGAGGACCCAGCGAGGCGCCGACAAGTGGCTCCACCCGGGCAACGACAGGATCAACACGACCGCCGCGACCTGGACCGTCAACCGGGCGTACGGCGCATGGGAAAACTCGAGCGCGCGCGGGAACTCCGGCTGAGCAATGAGGGCCACCGCCGAGGCCAGCAGCGTCCCCGCCAACGCCAACCGCCCATCGAAGACCCAGGCCCCCTCCCGCTCTCGTCGCCCTGCGAAGGCGCCAGCCGTGAAGAAGACCCACCAGAGCCAGATCCCGTTCGCGCTCGACACCACCTGCGACAGGCCCCGCGGCAACCCCAACCCGCCGGAGCCGATGACATCGTGCAGCACGAGGCTCGCGCCGCTCGCGACGACCCCAAGTAGCAGACTCATCCGACTCCCGCAGAAGTGCTCTTCGCGGCGGTCGGGCAAGAGCGAGCAGAACCCATAGACCTGAATCAGGATCACGAAGTAGTACTGACCGGGGTACGCCCCATCGGCGAACCGCACGGCGACCGCCTTCAACGTCGTCGGGATCCCCGTCGTCCCCTGCGCATAGGCGAACGCCCAGTAGAAGACGGCCCAGACGATATGAAGCCGCACAAAGCGCCAGGTCGTCCGACGAAACCGAGCCTGGCTTGTACCGGCGCGGCCAACGAGGTAACCGCTGATCCCGAGGAAGATTGGCACGCCGAGGCGTAGCAGCCCGCCGTTGACGTGTTCGAGGTAGAACGCGCCCACCTGCGGCGCCGCGTGGATCCCAACGACGGTGAGCGCGGCAACCGCCTTCAAGATGTCGAGCCCGGCCAACCGCGCCCCAGGGCCGCCCCGTGCTTCCACGCTGGAGCTGTCCGGCATAGTGCAACGCCTCATACTGCGACATTCCGCCTGAGCGCGGCGGCCACACGCCTCCGTGGTCTCAGACCAGGGCCGCGCCCTCCAACTCGGTCGCGACCCCGCCGTTCACGAGCGCGACGGTACGACCCAACGCCTCTGCCATCCGCCGACTGTGTGTGACGACGACCAGCGCCGTCCCCTTCGAGCGATTGATCTCGAGCAGCAGCTCCGCGACCTGCTCCCCCGTCGCGGGGTCGAGGTTGCCCGTCGGTTCGTCGGCGAGCACGAGCGGCGGCTCCAGGACGAGCGCCCGCGCGACCGCGACCCGCTGGCGCTCTCCGCCAGAGAGCTTGCCGATTGCGTGCGTGAGCCGATGCGTCAACCCTACCTCGCGAAGCGCCGCCTCTGCGCGGCCCTCCATCTCGGAGAATCCACGCCCCTGAAGCAGACCGGGCATCATCACGTTCTCTAACGAAGTGAACTCGGGCAGCAGGTGATGGAATTGGAAGACGAAACCGATCCCGTCATTGCGTAGCTGCGCGAGCGCTGAACTACTGCGGGCGAAGACGTCCTCCCCCCGGAAGTAGACGCGACCGCTCGTCGGCCGATCGAGGGTCCCGAGGATGTGGAGCAGGGTCGACTTCCCGACCCCCGACTGACCCACGATCGCGACGCGCTCTCCGCTCGCTACCTCGAGGTCGACCCCAGAGAGTACTTCCACCTTCGCCTCGCCGGTCTCAAACGACTTGCAGAGGCTCTCGACGCGAACCAGCGGGGTGCCCTGAGGCGCTGAATCACTCATGACGCAGCCCCTCGACCGGGTCGACCCGGGCCCCTTGGCGGCTCGGCAACAGCGTCGCCCCGAGCGACAAGATCATCGCGATCGACGCGATCGCGACGACGTCGACGGGGTTCATCTCGGAGGGGAGCGTCGAGAACTGGTAGATCTCGGGCGGCAGCGTGTCGATGCCCGTGAACCCCTCAATCGTCTGCTGGATCCAGGGCAGCTGGTGCGTGACGGCCATCCCCGCCAGAACACCCATCACGGTACCCGCGAGCCCGATCAAGGTCCCCTCGAGAGCGAAGATGCGCTCGATGCTGGCATCCTCCGCGCCCATCGCCTTCAAGATCGCAATGTCACTCGACTTCTCCATGATCATCATGATCAACGTCGCGACGATGACGAACGCCGCGACGACCATGACCATGGAGAGCAACATGAACATCATGATGCGCTCCGTCTTGAGCGCCTGAAAGAACGCGGGGAAGTACTCCTTCCAGTCCCGGCTGTAGAACGGATAGGCGAGCGTCCGAACTACCTCGCTCGCGACGCGGCGCGAGCGGTACAGATCCGTCGTGCGCGCCTCGAGCCCGTCCACGACGTCACCCGATTTCCGGAAGTCCTGCGCAGCGCCGAGGGACGTATACGTATAGACCTCGTCGTACTGAAAGAAACTGGACTCGAAGACCCCAACCACCTCGAACCGCTTGAGCCGCGGCGCGGGCCCCAACGGCGTGGGCGGCCCGCCATAGGGAGAGATCAGCAACAGGGGATCACCGACACCAGCCCCGATCGCGGACGCCAGCTGGGTCCCGATCACGATCCCGGGCAACGGCGGGTCGACCCCCGCGACAGCCACCGCCCCGATCCGCAGAGCGTCGAGCGAGCCCGCCTGCAGGTCTTCCGCCAGGTCTGTCACCTCGACGGCACGCTCGGGGTCGATCCCACGCAAGCGTACGGCGACCACCTCCCCGTGGCGGCTCCGGATCATCCCCTCCGCGTCGAGATAGGGCGAGGCGCCGGACACGCCTGGGGTCTGATTGACGACCCGCAGGACCGACTCGTAGTCGGAGAACGGCCCCAAGCCGCTGTGAACCGTGAAGTGCGCTCGGTTCCCGATGATCTCCTCCCGCCAGGTCCGCTCGAAGCCGTTCATCACCGAGAGCACCGTGATGATCAGCCAGACCCCGGCGGCGATCCCCGTGATGCAGATCGCGGTGATCGCGGAGATGAAGACCTGCCTTCGACGAGCCACGAGGTAGCGGACCGCGATGAACCACTCGGCGGTCTGTCGCAGCCCGAGCAACCCCGCCGCGGCGAGCGGCAACAGACCAAACACGACGATCGTCACCAGCGAAGCGCCGAGCAGGCCGCCCCACTCCGCCAGCACATCGGCTTGCACGCCAAACCCCAACCCCAGCACCACAGGGAGGATCCAGTACAAGGCGAGCGCCGCGACGCCCCATAGACAGGCGCCCCACTGGAACGCCCGTTCGCTCAAGAAGCGCAAGGCGAGCAAACAAACGCCGACCCCCAACGCGCAACGCAGCAGGTAGGTCAGCCACACCCCGCGGTACGCGAGGAACCAATCGGACCAGCCCGCGACCGACAGCTCGGGGCGCTGCTCGTGCAGCGCGATCGCCGCGGCGGCCGCAGAAAGAACGAGCGCGAGCCACCCCACCGTCACGGGGCGACGTGGGACACGCGCGAAGCGCTCCAGCACGATCACCGCGGAGCCCAGGAAGACCGCGGTCATCACCGCGAGCCCGATCACAAGCACGATGATGAACGCAACGGCAACCACTCCGCCGGCCGCTGCGAGCGATTGCCAGAGCCCCATCGCGAAACCGGGCTCCATGCTCTAACCGCCCTCTCCCGACTGGGATCGCATGTGCGGGAACAACAGCACCTCGCGCAGGGTCGCCGAGTCGGTCAGGAACATGGCCAAGCGGTCCACCCCGATGCCGAGACCGCCTGTCGGCGGCATCCCGTGCTCCAGGCACTCCAGAAAATCTTCATCGAGCGGGTGGGCCTCCTCGTCGCCCTCCTCACGGGCCGACTGCATCGCCTCGAAGCGCTCGCGCTGATCGATCGGGTCATTCAGCTCGCTGAACGCGTTGCCCAGCTCCACCCCCGCCACGAAGACCTCGAACCGCTCGACGACTCGGGGGTCATCGAGTGATCGTTTCGCCAGCGGTGAGAGTTCGACGGGGTGATGCGTGATGAAGCACGGCTGGATCAGCTGAGGCTCGACGTGCTCGCTGAACAGATCATCCACCAGGACGCCCCAGGTCGGGGCCTCACCCGGGTCGAGACCGGCCGAACGCACCGCCTCACGCAAGCCATCGAGGTCGTTCGCCGCGAGGATGTCGATCCCACCACAACGCTCGGCGATCGCGTCTCGCATCGAGATCCTGGGCCAGGGAGAAGCGAGTTC
>Ga0315331_10004198_pt1 | contig 10883 bp, 5 predicted proteins | sample M160m34915metaG_FD_203456 | JGI IMG/M metagenome (GOLD analysis project Ga0315331, IMG submission 203456) | Ammonia-oxidizing marine archaeal communities from Monterey Bay, California, United States - M1 60m 34915 | ecosystem: Environmental > Aquatic > Marine > Intertidal zone | place: USA... | reverse complement strand
TTAGATCAATCTTTGTTTTCAGGCTTGGAAATCCAGCAAAAAAAGTAGATGCTTCTGTAAAAGTCATATTAAGAACGTCAGTAATATTTTTACCTCTATATAATATACCTAGGGTTTCTAAATCAAACCTTTTTCCTTCGCATGTTTCACAACGAACATTTACATCAGGCAAAAAGCTCATTTCTATTTTAATGTTTCCTGCCCCAGAACATTCAGAACAACTTCCTTCTTTAACATTAAAGCTGAATCTTCCTGGAGAAAAGCCCTTAACCCTTGAATCAGGTAAGGAAGCAAAAATTTCCCTAATAGTACTAAAAATTCCTGTATAAGTTGAAGGATTAGATCTCGGCGTCCTACCAATCGGTGACTGATTAATATTAATAATTTTATCAAAATGTTCATATCCAGTTATTTTTCTTATATGTCTAGGAAGAGACTTGTTTTTAAAATTTATCAATGAAGCAAGGGCCTCATAAATTGTCTGTACAACCAATGTACTTTTACCTGACCCAGAAACACCAGTGACACAAGTTATTTTTCCAACGGGAATTTTCACATTAATATTTTTTAAATTATTCAATTTAGCACCTGAAACAGATAAATAATTTTCAGGGAGGGTATTGCTTTCTATGATATTAATTTTCTTTTTCTTGGATAAATAAAGTCCTGTTAAAGAAGATTTATTTTTAGCAATACTATCAGGGGATCCTGTAGCAACAACTGTTCCACCATTAAACCCAGCACCAGGGCCAATATCAATAATAAAGTCAGCGCATTTAATTGTTTCCTCATCATGCTCTACGACAATTACAGTATTCCCTCTGCTTTTTAATAATTTTAAAGATTCAAGCAACATTCTATTGTCCCGTGGGTGTAGACCGATGGTCGGCTCATCTAAAACATATGTCACTCCGGTAAGATTAGCGCCCAATTGAGATGCCAACCTAATCCTTTGCGCTTCACCTCCAGATAAAGTAGGTGCAGTCCTATCTAGAGATAAGTAACCTAAACTTACACTTGCTAAAAATTCTAAACGCGAAACAATTTCATCCCTTATTTTTCTCCAAATTAATTCCGAAGTACCTGTAAAAGTAATAGTAGAAAATAACTTTTTACATTCCTCCACATTCAGACTACATATCTGAGAAATATTAAGGTCTGCTATATACACACTTAGCGCTTCCTCTCTAAGCCGCTGACCATCGCAAGCAATACAACTTTCAATTTTTCTATATTTTGAAAGATTTTCTTTAATTTCTTCTGTTCGTGAGGATTCAAACCATTTTTCAAGAATATCAACGACACCATCAAAAGTGGTACGGTCTCCATAGAGAATCTTACCTTGATCAATTGAGGAGAGTTGCTCAAAGGGAATATTATTGTTAATGGAGCTATATTCTAAAAAATTATTTATGGTTTTTTTATAAAAGGCTGAATTCTTAAATGGTGCCAGTGCTCCATCTTTAATAGATTTTGATGGGTCAGGAATAATTAGCTTTGAATCAAATTTTGCAAAATATCCCATTCCCTCACATTCTTTACATTGTCCATAAGGGCTGTTAAACGAAAAGAATCTTGGAGAGATTTCAGGAAAAGTATTGCTGCAATTAGGGCAGGACATATTCTTATTGAAAACTTTCCTGATTTTACCTGACTCTAAAACCACCAGACCCAAGCCGTACAAAATAGAAGTCTCTATAGATTCTGAAATTCTATTCAAATTCTTTTGATTAACCTTAATGCTATCTACATATACTTCCACTGTGTGTTTTTTCTGTTTTTCTAATTTAATTTTAGAGCTTAAAGAAAAAATTTCTCCATCAATTCTAATTTTTGAAAATAATTTACTAGCATCATTTATTTCTTTCTTGAATTCTCCCTTTTTTCCAAGAGCTATAGGGTAATAAATTTCTAAATTTTTATCTTTAAAATCCTTTTTAATAGTGCTGACTATAGAATCTATAGATGCAGAATCTATAGGTGAACCACAGTCATAACACCTTACCTCTCCTACTCTTGCATAAAGGAGCCTAAGAAAATCATATACTTCTGTTATTGTAGCAACTGTAGATCTGGGATTTCTCATAAACGTTTTTTGGTCTACAGAGATTGTAGGAGAAAGTCCAGATATAAAATCTAAGTCTGGTTTTTCAAACTTATCAATGAATTGTCTTGCATAATTAGATAACGACTCTAAATATTTTCTTTGACCCTCAGCAAAGATAGTATCAAAAGCCAAAGTAGATTTTCCTGAACCACTCACTCCGGTTAGAACAGTTATGGAGCCCCGCGGAATTGTTACATCTATATTTTTAAGATTATTTTGCCTTATTCCTTTAATGTTTATATTCTTCACTTTTATAGCTTAACCAAAAGAATCAATGTTTGTTAACCAATAAAAAAACTCTAAATCTTTTTTCTTTTTAGATAATTCTGGATGCCATTGAACACCTATAACCTTCTTGCTCCTATCTTCAAATGCCTCAATAACACCATCCTTAGTAGTTGCGGAAACCTTCAGGGGCTTCGCTAAAACATTAATTGATTGATGATGATAGCTATTGACGAAGGATTCAGAGCACTTGAATAATTCAGACAATAAAGAATCAGTATTAATATAAATTTTATGCCTTACTCCACCGGCATGTTCGATAGAAGACTGTAAACAAGATTTAATATCTTGGTGAAGATTACCTCCCAATGCAACGTTGACTAACTGCATGCCTCCACAAACCCCTAAAATTTTTTTCTTGAACTTTAAAGCTTGATTAATATATAAAAGCTCACTTATAGTTCTATTCTTATCTAAAGAATTAATAAATTTAGTTTTTCTCTCTCCATAAAAACATGGATCAATATCTCTGCTTCCAGTAATTAATATCGAATCTATAACTGAAACAATATTTTTGATATTTTTTTTATTTGTATCCATTGGAAGATAAAAAGGAATCCCACCAGCGTTAATTACTTTTTTTGAATATGAAATTTCAGATTCGTAGAACTTGCCATTTACATCACAAGTTATCCCTACTATATTTTTCCTCATAATTGATATTATCAAGTATTTTGTTAGGTTTTTAAAATTCTTTTATTTTCATCATAATCATATAATCTTAGAATCATGAATAATAACAAATTTGATGTAATCATCATTGGTGGAGGACATGCCGGTTGTGAAGCAGCTTTGTCTTCAGCAAGGCTAGGTGCCAAAACTCTTCTTCTTACTGCCAATCTTGATACAATAGGTGTTATGTCATGCAATCCCTCCATTGGAGGAGTAGGAAAGGGGCACCTTGTTCGTGAGATAGATGCATTGGGCGGTGAGATGGGAAAAGCTGCTGATTATTCGTCCATACAGTATAGAAGGCTTAATACAAAAAAGGGTCCTGCTGTTCAAGCAACAAGAATTCAAGCAGATAGAAATTTATATAGAATTTATATGAAGAAGGCTATTGAGAGTCAAAAAAACTTAATAGTAAAACAAAGGCTTATACACTCACTATTAGAGAAAAACTCATGCATAGTAGGTGCGAAATCATCATATGGAGAAGAATTCTTATGCAAGTGTCTTGTAATAACTCCTGGAACATTTCCAAACGGACTTATACATGTCGGGGACAAGAAAACCAATGCAGGTCGTGCGGGCGAAGCTCCAACAAAAGAAATTTCAGATTCTTTTAAAGACCTTGGTCTTAACCTAGGTAGACTTAAGACCGGTACACCCCCGAGGCTTGATGGGAAAACCATTGACTGGACGAAAACTATTGAACAGCCTGGAGATGAAAATCCCTTGCTGTTTTCTTTTGAAAATACAAAAATACGAAATTTACAATTACCGTGTCATATAACTTATACAAACCTGAAGACCCATGAGATAATAAACAAAAATATTCATAAATCTCCTATGTACTCGGGACAGATTGAAGGCATAGGTCCAAGGTATTGTCCTTCAATAGAAGATAAAATAGTTAAGTTCGCAGATAAAGACAGACATCAGGTTTTTTTAGAGCCCGAAGGGCTCAATACTAGAGAAATTTATCCAAATGGTATATCTACCAGTCTACCTATTGATGTTCAAATAAAAATTATAAATAGTATCGAAGGTTTAGAAAATACTGACATCATGAGGCCAGGTTATGCTGTAGAGTATGACTATTGCGATCCTCGCGATCTTAAAACTACGCTTGAATCAAAGAAGATTAAAAACTTATTTATGGCAGGTCAAATAAATGGAACAACTGGTTACGAAGAAGCTGCTGCTCAGGGACTTGTTGCTGGAATCAATAGTGCACTAAAAGCTAAGGGTGAAAATGCATTAATATTAAAAAGATCTGAATCTTACATTGGCATATTGATTGATGACTTGGTAACCCTAGGTGTTGATGAACCCTATAGAATGTTTACATCAAGGGCAGAACACAGACTACTCTTAAGGGATGATAATGCTGATTTTCGGTTAACTCCATTGGGATATAAAATTGGGTTAATAAAACAGAAAAGATTTGATAAATTTATGGAGAAACAAAATTCTTTTGACAAAATAATGAAACAATTAAGCACTTCAAAAATTGTTCCGAACAAAGAAAATAATTCTTTTTTAGCTAAAATTGGAACCCCTCCTTTGAAAAAACCAATTTCATTTAAAGAAATCCTAAGAAGGCCAGAAGTATTTTATAACGATTTAATAGAAATTAACGACAGCCTAAATAAATTTGATGATAATATTATGCAATCATTGGTTGAAAATGAGATTAAGTATGAAGGCTATATAGCAAGACAAAATGCTGACATTGAACAGGTTGCCAAACTCCAAGAAGTCAAAATACCATCCAGTCTTAATATTGATGTAATTCCTGGACTTTCCAATGAATTAAAACAAAAACTAAACAAGGTGCAGCCTGAAACAATTGGCCAAGCATCAAGAATTTCAGGAATCACACCAGCTGCTATCAATATTCTTATGGTTTATATTAAAAAGGATGAGCACATAGCTCAAAAAGAAATTTAAAACTACTTTAATATTTTTTTTAGTTCAGATAAGGTCGTAACAGGTAGTTGGCAACTATGATCCTTACAAATAAAGATTTGAAATTGCTCTAAAGTTTCAGGAAGAAAAGAGGCCGAATCCTTTAATACAGTTTTATATTTAGCAAGATCGTCTAATGAAGACAAATAGTAAATTTTCTTATTAAGATAACTACTATCTCTTAAATAATTTACCGCCTCGTTTTCATAGCTAACTGCCTGATTGGGATTAACTATAACTATTTGGATGTTATCTTCTAATAAGATTAAGTGGTTTGCTAAGAATTGAGCTAAATTTATTGGAAATTTTTTTGCCATTTCACCCAATTGTAAAGATAATTTATTGGACTTTTGTACGAGTGAGTCATCATCAAAATATTGACCAATTTTTATGAGACCATATAAAGCAACAGAGTTGCCTGATGGGATAGCCCCATCCAAAAGATTTTTTTGTCTAACTATTACATCAGTAGCATCTTTGGGAGTAGAATAAAAAGAGCCCTTTTCTGTATCCCAAAAAAGGCCAACCATCTTGTTGCAAATATTTCTACCACTTTGCAAATAATCTGGATTGAACGATGCCTCATATAAATCAATACAAGCTTTTAATAAAAAAGAATAATCGTCAATCATTCCACTAATAGAAGCATTGCCCTTCCTGTAGCAATGATATAAAGAAAAATCGTCCTGAATCATTGTTTCACTTATAAAATTAAAGCTTTCAATAGCAGAATCCAGATATTCAGCTCGCTTAAAAACAACAGACGATTTTGCTAACGATGAAATCATTAAACTATTCCAATCAGTTAAAACCTTGTCATCTAGACTTGGTCTTACTCGCACATCCCTAGCAATTTTTAACTTTCTTTTTATTCTGTTGGACTCCTCCTTAATTGCCGCATGGTCAATTGAAAAAATAGTTGAAAAAGATTTGAGGTCTTCTTTAAGATAAATTATATTTTTTCCGTTTTTAGACTTTGTAACTTCTTCATCAAAATTACCCTCTTCCTCTAAACCATATAAATGTTCAAAAAAAGCTGATTCGTCTTTTGTTAAAATCTTTTGAATTTCATCTAGCTTCCATGTGTAAAAAGCACCCTCCTCTCCTTCACTATCAGCATCTTCGGCAGAATAAAAAGCACCACTTTTTGACTTTAAAATTTCATCTATATATAAATATATTTCATTAGTTGTTTCTTTAAAAATATTATTCTGGGATAAAGAATAAGCCTCAGCAAGGGATTCCATAATCATAGCTTGGTCATAAAGCATTTTTTCAAAATGTGGTACTATCCATTTAACATCGGTTGAATATCGATGAAAACCAAATCCTATGTGATCAAAAATGCCTCCGAGCCTCATACTTTCAAGAGTCTGCTCAACCATTCTCTTAGCATTGTTGTCGTTAAACAAAGAGCAATATTTAGATAAGAAAATCATGTTTTGTGGACTTGGAAATTTTGGTGCCTCTCCAAAACCACCAAACTTTTCATCATAAAAATCTTTGATACTTTCAAATATTTCTTTAAGATCACTTTTCTCAATAAAACTATCAGGGACACTAGGGTTAGAAACCTCTTTTAATGAATTATAAATAGAATCACATGAAGCTTGTACATCATCTCTTTTCTCATCCCAAACTTCTTTAACCTTGGGTAGAAACTCGCAAAGCCCCACTGAACCCTTCGTAGAATTTTTTGGAAAATAAGTGCCAGCAAAAAAAGGAATTTTGTCTGGTGTTAAAATTACGGTAAGCGGCCATCCCCCGCGTTTTGTCATCATCTGACAAACCGCCATATAAATACTATCTAAATCTGGGCGTTGTTCTCTATCAACTTTTATAGAGATAAAGTTACTATTAAGAATTCTTGCAACTTCTTCATCTTCGAAGGATTCATGCTCCATGACATGGCACCAGTGACAAGTTGAATAGCCAATTGATAAAAATATCGGACAATCTTTTTCTTTAGCTAATCGAAATGCTTCATCAGACCACGGATACCAATTAACAGGGTTGGTTGCGTGTTGAAGAAGATATGGGCTGTTTTCCTTAGCTAATTTATTCTCCATTATTTATCTCTTTGTTTACCATCTTAATATCTTCCCATACTAATTTTTTTTTAGAAGCATCTTTTATTAGAGTATTCAAATCTAAGGTGCACATTAATTTTACATTACAGATGTTAAAAAAATTATTTCTAAGGTCTAAAAGTGAATCAGTAGTATCTAAAATTAATTGAGAGTTCTTTTCACCAAGACTTATTATAACAATAGGTGCACAAGATTTAATTTCTTTCTCCAAAAGATCCGCCATATCTAAATTACTAATGGAGCTTTCTTTATAAATTTCTCCAGCATCAAGCACGGCAACCTCCTCTTCCTTTAAATTCATGCCTTTGTTAATTATATTGCTGAACAATTCTCCTTCTAACGAATTTTTAGATATTGAACGTTCACAAACAAAAAGAACTTTAACCTTTGAAGCAACCTCTTTTCTATTACTATAATTATTTATTAGATTATTTAGCTTAGTTCTTTTTTTACCAGAGATAAAAAGACCAGAAAGACCTAAAGATTTTAATAGACGGCTTTCATTCTCTATCCTGTTGATGAGTAAATTTTTATCTTGAAGATTCATGGTATATATATAAAACTAAACTATAAATTATTTTTGGCAAAAAAAAGATATGGAATATAATTTTGTTAACATAGAAGAAAAATGGCAGAAAGCTTGGGAAGAGAGCGGGCTTTTTTCACCAGATGAAAATAGCAGCAAACCTAAATACTATATCCTCGAGATGTTTCCATATCCATCTGGAAAAATACATATGGGTCACGTTAGAAATTATGCTATTGGTGATGTTTCAGCTAGATATAAAAGATGCAAAGGATTTAATGTTCTACACCCAATGGGTTGGGATGCCTTTGGTATGCCTGCAGAAAATGCAGCAATAAAAAATAAAATCCATCCAAGAGAGTGGACTTATAAAAATATCGAAATCATGAAAGACCAATTGAAACGAATGGGGTTATCTTATGATTGGAATCGAGAAATTAAAACTTGTGATAAAGAATATTTTGTACATGAACAGAAATTCTTCTTAGAACTTTACGAAGCTGGACTAGCTTATAAAAAAGAATCATTTGTAAACTGGGACCCTGTTGACCAAACCGTTCTTGCAAACGAACAAGTTATAGATGGTAAGGGCTGGAGGTCTGGTGCTCTGGTTGAACAAAAGAAGCTTTCTCAGTGGTTTTTAAAAATAACAGATTTTGCTGAAGAGTTGTTAGATGGTCTTGGAAATCTAAATGAGTGGCCAAACAAAGTATTATCAATGCAAGAAAATTGGATTGGAAAATCTATTGGGGCTACAATTAAATTTAAAATCGTAGGTACAGAAAGTTTTATAGAAGTCTTCACTACACGTCCTGATACAATATTTGGTGCATCTTTCATAGGGCTTTCTGTTGACCATAATATAAGCACTGGCTTAGAAAAGAAGGATAAAAATATTTCGGAATTCATTAGACTCTGCAAGCAAGCTGGAACTACTAACGTAGATTTAGAAAAAGCAGAAAAAATTGGTGTTGATACAAATCTAAAAGTTGAACACCCCTTTACCAAAAAAGAAATACCTGTGTATATTGCCAACTTTATCCTTATCAATTATGGAACTGGGGCCATTTTTGGATGCCCGGCCCATGACCAAAGAGATTTTGAATTTGCGAAAAAATATAATTTAGAGATTAAACAAGTTGTTAGTGGAAATGATGATGGAATTCTAACAGAGGCACATACTGGAACAGGGAAAATGATGAGCTCTGATTTCCTTGATGGGCTAGACATAGAGAGTGCGAAAAAAGAGGTTGTGGACAAACTAAAAAACATAGGACAAGCTAGCTATTCAATTAAATATAAATTGAGAGACTGGGGGGTGTCTAGACAAAGATATTGGGGGACGCCTATTCCAATTTTATATTCAAATGATGGTAAGACCCTGCCTGTTGAAAATTCCGACTTACCAATAGAGCTTCCAGTTGAAATTAATTTAAATCAAACTGGCAATCCGCTAGAGTCACACCCGAGCTGGAAACATGTAAAAAACAAAGAAGGTCATAGTCTAATTAGGGAAACCGATACCTTTGATACTTTCTTTGAATCATCATGGTACTTTGCTAGATTTTGTTCTCCAAAATCTTCGGAAATGATAGATAGCCAATTTAATAAATGGATGCCTGTAGATCTGTATATAGGAGGGGTGGAACACGCCATCCTACACTTGCTTTATTCACGTTTCTTCACACATGCCTTAAAAAGACTTGGAAAAACTCAAATTAAAGAGCCTTTTAAAAAATTAGTTACTCAAGGAATGGTTCTTAAAGATGGGGCCAAGATGTCGAAGTCTCTTGGAAATACAGTTGACCCAGAAGATATTATTAAGAAATATGGAGCGGATTCAGTTCGAATTTTTATACTTTTTTCAGCCCCAGTTGAAAAAGATTTAGAATGGAACGATAAAGGAATTGAAGGGGCAAGCAGATTCTTAAAAAGAATGTGGAAAATAATTTATGAAAATATCAATCAAATCGAAGAATCTTTTAGTGAAGAATTTGATAATTTATCAAGGAATGAAAAAGATTTTCTTATAAAAATTCATAAAACAACAGAAAAAGTCTCAAAAGATATAGAAAACTTACAATTCAATACTTGTATTGCTGCACTAATGGAGCTTTTAAACTCCGCTTATAAATTTATAGAAAAAAATAACAATAAAAAACTTTTTGGTTTTTTTACATATCAATTTCTACAGCTTTCTAATCCATTTGTACCTCATATAACAAATGAGCTTTGGCAATTAAGCAACTTAAAAGAAACAAATATTAATTTACAATGGCCTAAATATAGCCATGAAATAATAGAAAAGGATCAGGTTATTATCGCAGTGCAGATTAACGGGAAAACAAGAGGCTCTATACCGCTAATCTCTGATTTAGAAGATGAAGATAGTTTAAGCTCACGAATAACTAGCTTAGAAGTTTTCACTAAGTTTTTTGAAGGAAAAAAAATTATAAAAAAAATATACGTTAATAAAAGACTTATTAATCTAATAATTAAATAGTTAGCTTCTTAATTCTTTGGACAGCCTCTTCTAGTCTTTCATCGTTTAGCGTGACTGAAGCTCTGGTATAACCCTCGCCGTATTCTCCAAAACCAGTACCGGGAGTCATAACAATACCTGCGTCTTCTAACAAGCTATTGGCAAAGTCTTTTGATAGCGCTCCTTTTGGGTTTTTAAACCAAACATAAAAAGTTCCTTTTGGCTCATAAACCTCTATACCAATTGATTTAAGACCAGATGACAAAAGTTCAGATCTTTTTTTGTATATATTAATTCTATCCTGCAACTCATCTTCATAATTCCTTAAAGCTTCAATCCCTGCTTCTTGAATCGCCTGGAATGCCCCAGAATCAATATTTGTTTTGACCTTTCCAATAGCAGCAACAGCACTTTCATTTCCTGCAACATGCCCCAATCTCCACCCAGTCATACTGAAGGTCTTAGAAAGACTATGAAACTCTATGCCTACGTCCAATGCTCCGTCATATTCTAAAAAACTTTTGGGTTTTTTATCAAAATAAACCTCAGTATATGCAGCATCATGACATATCAAGATGTTGTTTTTAAAAGCAAATTCAATAGCTTTATTAAAAAAATCATCTGTTGCAAAAGCGGAAGTGGGGTTATTTGGGTAATTAAGGAACATTATTTTTGTTTTTTTAAGTATATCTTCTGGAATTATGTCTAAATCAGGCATAAATCCGTTTGATTCAAGCAAAGGCATTACATATGGTGTGC
>Ga0315331_10004197_pt1 | contig 10887 bp, 19 predicted proteins | sample M160m34915metaG_FD_203456 | JGI IMG/M metagenome (GOLD analysis project Ga0315331, IMG submission 203456) | Ammonia-oxidizing marine archaeal communities from Monterey Bay, California, United States - M1 60m 34915 | ecosystem: Environmental > Aquatic > Marine > Intertidal zone | place: USA... | reverse complement strand
CCTAATGTAATCTATAAGATTAATCAGAAAGAATTTAATTTATTAGATCCTGATCATATACCTAAAGCTGAGAATATAATTGTAACTGCTGGTGCTGAAGGTGCTTTGTGGAATAAGAAACAGTTTCAAGTACCTATCACTAGAGTGTTTGATGTGACTGGTGCAGGTGATACATTCTTAGCAGCACTAGTCTTTTATCATATACAACTTGATTCTATGGAAGAGTCTATTGCTTTTGCTAATAGAGCAGCAGCAATTGCTGTTCAGAATCCTGGCACATATACTATGACTATGGAGGATGTAGATGCCATTATCAAATGATGTATTTGCATATCATACTTCTCATAACTCATCTGTTTGTTATTTGAAAGATGGTAAGGTAGATTGGTCTCTGGAAGAAGAGAGGGTTAGTCGTCAGAAGCATGATCAAAGACCTTACTTAACTATTAGTGAATATCTAAAGGATGTACCTGGTTGGATACTACATTCATGTTTAGTTTATCCTGATGATATTGATGCTGCCAATAAAGTGATGGCATTTTGTAATGGATTAATATTTAAAATGATTAGTAAGGATAAAAGGATTGATAAGACACCTGTGTTTGAGGATGGAGAGTTAACTGTCTTGTGTAGGACAAATGAGTCTCCTAATATGATGGACTGTAGTGAGGAACATCATTTATATCATGCATCAATTGGATTTTATAATTCTGGTTTTAAGGAGGCAGCAGTACTGGTTGTTGATGGTGCTGGTGCTTGGACAGATAAATGTGCTCATGAAGTAGAGACTATTTACAAGGTATCTTATCCACATTCTTTTGAGAAATTACATAAGAGAGCAGTACCTTGGCAGAATTTATTAGACAAACATACTATTAGTAATCCTACTAGTGGTATTGGTATGGCATACTCTGGTGTCAGTGCATTCCTTGGGTTTGGAACTCTAGAGTGTGGTAAACTTATGGGTTTAGCATCTTATGGTGAGGATGATCTTAATATTAAACCATTCTTAGTTGATGGGCAGATAGATGAGTCTTTATGGAAAAGGAATAAGCATGGTGTAGAACTATTACCTTATGATTACATAGCAGATAGAAGTGAATGGGTTGAAGTATTGAGAAAGAATGAGACTGATCCTACTAAGTTTCAAAATCTATGTAACTTAGCATATAGAATGCAAAAGGATTTTGAGACTTATATGATAAATTTAATTCATAAAGCATTAGAATTGAGTGGGTCAAATAATATAGTAATATCAGGTGGATGTGCATTGAATTGTATGGCAAACTATGAATACTTGAAACATTTGCCAGAAGGTGCTAAACTATATGTTGAACCAGTGTCTAGTGATGCTGGAATTTCTATTGGTATGGCAATGCATTGTTGGAGACACTTAACTGGGTCTACTGAAATTTATCCTCTTAAAAATCTTTATCTAGGACCAGAAAATGAGATACTGCTTTGATATAGATGGTACTATCTGTACACCTGGTACATGTAAGTCGTGCCAGTATGAAGGTGCTACTCCTAAGAAAGATAGGATAGAAAAGATTAATAAACTATATGATGAAGGACATTATATTATATACATGACTGCTCGTGCTATGGGTAGGAATAAAGATCTTCCTCATGCAGAAGCAGCAAAGAAAGCAGTGGATGTAGTGGAACCCCTCACTAAAATGCAGCTAGATATATGGGGGTGCAAATACCATCAGTTAATCTTTGGTAAACCCCATGCTGATCTCTTTATTGATGATAAAGGCATAAACGATTATGATTTTTTTAAATGAGAGAAACTAAACCAAAATTTGTCCCTAAAGGATGGGGTTGGGAGAAATGGATTGCTAATTCCTCTGAGTACTGTGGTAAGTTACTCTTTATTAAGAAGAACCACAGGTGTTCGTGGCACTATCATGTGTTAAAGGATGAGACCTTTTACTTGCAGTCAGGTAAGATACATCTTTTCTATGGTGCTACAGATAACTTAGAGGAAGCAAAGACAATGATTTTAGAACCTGGTGACAGTTTCCATTGTTGTAGGAAGACTAGGCATCAGATGGTAGCAATAGAAGACGCAGAACTATTTGAGTTTTCCACTCAGCATTTTGACGAGGATTCGCACCGAGTTATACCTGGAGATACTCTTTAACTGTTTTAAATTTGTAATCTTTCAACCAACTCATGTCTGCTATGGTATAATACTGGTACTTACCCTTTAAGTGAGGTGGAAATGGGATTGGAATCAATTTCGACTGCGTTTTTAATGAAACTAGTTGAGCTACAGTGTCAATTGCTGTTGGCGATCCTGTGCCAAGATCGAATATGCCAGAGCCCGCAGTGTTTGATAAAGCTACATTCACAAGATCCCCTACCCACACATAGTCACGAAGGATTTTCTCAGAGCCTTCAAACGGATGTATTTGACCCGTGGCAGACTGCCATTGAAACTGACTGACTAGTGATGCCATCGCTCCTTTATGATGCTCACCTGATCCATATACATTAAAGTATCTAAACCCCTGAACATATCTAAAGCGTTCTATATTATCTAAGACCCAGTAATCTACTGTTGCTTTAGATAATGCGTAGTAGTTCAGGGGATTTATAATGCCTCGTTGGTTACCGTAGACAGATGCTGAACTGGCATACTTAACAGGGATACCATACTCAATTGCTTTCTCAAATAATTTAATACTAAAGTCAATATTATATTTGTATACCATCTCAAGGTTCTTGTTGGTTGTAGAAGACAACGCACCTTGATGGATGATCATATCTATCTTGTCCCAACTCTTGAAGTTATCTAAGAAGTCTAGACAGTTCTCTAGATCAACTTCAACTACACCATCAAGAGAATTCTTAAAGTGTTTTCCAATGAATCCATCAGCACCTGTTAGAATATTCATGCTAAAATCTTTACTTTATATATTCTACCACAGATAAATACTAAAAAAAGTGCATAGAGCCGTGATAGGAAGACTCGCATCGTTAAAAACGACATACCAGAAGGGTACAGTTACCAACACTCTACTGTACACTGCCACTGAGATGGTAACTGTCAATGTTTCGGCAGCAAACCAGACAGAGGGTAAGTTAACTCATTCAGTTTCTCTTTCTGGAAACAGTGATATAACTTTATTGAGTGCGTTAAGTAATGCAGGTACTGGGTACGCTGCTGGTACAAAAATTGGATTGTCAGGTGGTACTGGATCTGATGCGACGGTTGATATTGCAGAGTCTGGTGGAGTTATTAATAATGTAGTAATTAATGAAGGTGGGTCAGGATATAGTCTTGGTGATGCTCTTACTATAGACAATGCTAATGCTGATGGTATTAGGCAACTTTCTATTACTAATACAGGTGGTAGTATACCTGCTGGAATAACATCTGATGTTGTTACAACTGCTCTTTCTGGTACAGGATCAGGATTGACATTAGATATTACTGGTGACAACGGAAATGTAATTGCTGTTGCTATTAAAACTGATGGATCAGGGTATGCACAGAATGATACAATACAAATCTCTGGACTTGGTGATGGTTCTGCAGAATTGAATGTTGATTTCATTCATGGTAACAGTGCAACTCTTACTGTTGCTGATGGTAACTTTAATAAAGAATCTGACTTCATTGCTTATGGTATACCATTGTTAGTCGGTGGCAATGCAATGTATGATGACATTACATTGAAGACAGGTGATTCGATATGGGTTTCATCATCTGAACCTGGTGTAAGTTTTACTGTCATTTCTAATACAGCATATGGTAATGTTAATACTGATGTTCAGAAAAATTTAGGTAGAGGTAATTCATATATTAGTAGCACTGCATTCCCTCAGATCAATGACAATGTAGGATTAATTACTGCTAAGTATGATGGTGTTGCAACCATTCATGTATCAAATAGAAATTCAGATAGAGTTTCTGCAGTCTCTGTTGGTATTGCTTCAGGAGATATTACTACCTTTGAACATGCTGATTTCTTCTTGTTTGGACAGAGACTACAACCATTACAAGAATTAAAGATAGACAATATAGGTATTGCTAGTGGTCAGACTCTAGTTACTAGAGCATCTAAAACTGATGTAGCATTTGCTGCATACACTAAACCTATTGAACTCCAGTTTGCTGGTGTTGGTACTGATGGAAGTGTTAATACTATTGGTGTCATCACTGCTACTAAGTTTGTTGGTGATGGATCTCAAATTACTGGTGTGATTGCTGCTGGATCTGGTGTTAGTATCACTAGTGATGGATCTCAGGTTGGTGTTGCTGCTACCATTGATTTTGGATCAGAGTTTAATATCACCACGGTATCTGCTGGTATTGCTACAATCACTGCTGGTACTGTTCCAAATGCATCCGTTGCAGTTTACGCTGCTACTGCTGGAGTGGCAACTGTGGCACAAGAAGCTAATGCTCTTGCCGTTGGTGTTGCTGTATCTCTAGCATCAAATGCTCTTAGTGCAAATCAATGCACAGGTAATGCTGCTAGTGCTGACATTGCATCTGGTCTTACTACTAATTTTGATATTATATCTTACAATCCTATCAGAACATATGATAAGTTCTATGGAGATGGTAGTCAATTACAAAATATAGTTGCATCTGGAACTGGTATTATTGTTAGACATGATGGAGCAAGTGTCGGTACTGCAAGTTCCATTGATTTCACAACTAGTTTTGATGTTACAACAACCTCTGCTGGTATTACAACTATTAGTATTCAAAAGGTTCCTCATGCTGATATCTGTGGTGTCTCCAGTTACGCAAACAAGACTGGTATTGCTACCTATGCAACTAACGCAGGAATCGCTTCACAGGCGACCAATGCTACCTTTGCACAGACTTCATCCTTCTCGACCTTAACGGGTGCTGCAGAGACCTCTAAGAGTCTTTACACGGAGCATAAAGGACCATTCTTACCTCTACCTGTTACTCGTGGTACTAAAACAATTAATCATAGGTATCATGGTATTGGATCTGATAGATCTATTAACATTCAAGGATACGAGTCACCTTACTTAAGATTTGAAGTTGGACAGACATATAGATTTGAGAATGCTGCACAGCAAGCAAACTATCCTCTTAGATTCTACACATCAGCCTCAGGTGATCCAGTAGGTTATGGTAGTACTACTCCTGGTCACATGACTCAGGATGTTACTGAGACTGGATCTTATACAGAGATTACTGTTACTGAGTACACACCATCACTATTCTGGTATGGTATGGGTGTTGGTGCTACTATGGGTAGCATGGGTAACTCTATTCAGGTCTTTAACTCTGAGATGAATAGAGTTCTTAAGGTAGGAGAGTATAAGAATACTGCTGGTCTTAAGACATGTACACATACTCAGATGTTTGAGGGTCGTGCTACTGCATGGTACATGAACACTAACTTAGGTGTAGGTAACAGTGACTATACTCCTGGAGATCGTTCACATAATGTTAGCTCAATTGAACAAGCATCTACTGGTGTATACACTGTAAACTTTGCTGATGCAATGAATGATAATAATTATGCTGTTGTTATCAATGGTAGAGGTACAAATAACTTCCCAGGTGGTCTTGTAGAAGGTACAGTATTTGATAGGACAACAACAGGATTTGGAGTAACAATTTACAATGGAATACCTGCTCCAGAAGACCTAAGAGATGTCAATATAGTTGTGTACGGAGGTCAAGACGGAGAACCTGCATTCTTATAATAAATACTTCTTTACTGCTATAATATGACAGTTGCAGAAAGAATTATGTTTACCGTCTATTCGATGGAAGGATGTGAGTATTGCCATAAGGTTAAGGAGCTGTTGCACTTGACAGGTCAAGAGTTTGTAGTGTATACTGTTGAAACACACTTTACTATAGAGGAATTTGAGGATGAGTTTGGAACTAGGCAGTTCCCACAGGTCGTAGTAGATCATGTAGGTAAAGACGAAAGGACAAAGATTGGTGGTGCTGCTGAGGTTGCTCAGTACTTCAAGGAAAATAACATTAGTCTCGCACCTGCTAAATAAAATCAATTAGCATGGAGGTACAAAGTTTTAAACTTCTGTAAACCCTAGCGAGTAAAAAAATGTTAGTTACATCACTGGTCTTCGGATCTTTCTTTATTATCTTAACAGCGATTGTGTCAGTCATGTTGGGATGGGTACTCAGAGAGTACATGTTCTATCACCATGATCGACCTAACATCAATCCACCAACACATCCAGAGATGTATGATGAGCATGGAAATATCATACCTGAATCATTGATTGCATTTCGATTTGATAATGTTGTGGATGAGGATGAAGACGACGATTAATTCTTGAAATTATCATGGCTAAATTACCACCAAAACCTCTTGTGAGCGAAGTACTTGATGCTGTTCACAAGGCAAAGACTAAATCAAAGAAAATAGAGGTACTTCGAGAGTATGACTCTAAAGCATTAAGATACTGTCTCATCATTAATTTTGATGAGAGTATAGTTTCTGCTTTACCTGATGGAGATGTACCTTATACACCAAATCCTTCACCAACAGTGGACTCAGTAAGTAAACTTGCATCTGAGTACAGAACACTGTATAATTTTGTGAAAGGTGGCAACAATGAACTCTCTGGTACTCGTAGAGAAGTGTTGTTCATCCAACTTCTAGAGTCACTAATGCCTAGTGAAGCAGAAGTATTATGTTTAGTAAAGGATAAGAAACTTGGCAAAAAATACAGATGCAGCTTCCCAGTTGTCTCCGAAGCCTACCCCGATATCGTCTGGGGAAACAGAACCTAAGATTTGGTCTCTAGAGGATAGGAAAACAGCAAAGGACGAATATTGGATCAACATCCATGAACCTGATTGCTCTTTAGAAAAATCTAATGTCAAATCATTACCTACTAATTCTTATTTGGTAGAGTATATGGTGGACAATTCTGATAAAACTCACTATGATATTGTCATTGCTGCCAAAAAATCAGATGTGTTTAACTTTTATTGGGATAAACTTAAAGGTGGTCTAAAAGATATTAGATACACTAATGGTACAAGGAACCCTTCTATGTGGGGTAATGCTCCAGTACCAACTAAAAAGAAAAGAAAGAAGAGTGACTCTTAAGGATCATCTAACTCCCAAGAAAGATTGGACTCCTGAAATGTGGTTGCAACATGCATGGGTTATGGTACACTCTCCTTGGATTGATGAAGAGGAGAGAGAGTACTGGAAATATAAAATTAAAGAGTTATCATGACAAAGATTTTGGTCACAGGACACAAAGGATTTATAGGCAGTTATGTCTACAATCATCTCAAATATGATGCAGGTTACGGTGAACTTGTTGACGGTATAGATTTCCCTGATGATGTCGGGGATTTTCAGTCTGAGATTGGTATGTTCGATAAACCATATGATTATGTCGTACACCTAGCAGCATTTGCTAATATCAGAGGTAGTTTGGACAATCCAGAAGTATTCTGGGAGAATAATGTAGAGAAGTCTAAACCTATCTTTGAATATTGTAGGAGATATAATGTCAGACTACTCTATGCTAGTTCAGCACAAGTAGAGGAGTGGTGGCAGAATCCTTATGGTATTACTAAGAAGGTTAATGAATTGCAAGCACCACCTAATAGTGTAGGAATGAGATTCCAGACTGTATATGGTGAGGACAGTAGATCTGATATGTTATTCAGGAAGTTACAGGATAAGACAGCAACATATATTACCAACCATAAAAGAGATTGGATTCATGTTAAGGATGTTGCTAGAGCAATCTGTTATCTATTGTCTGGTACATATACTGGGCATATTGATGTTGGAACAGGTGAGGCTATATCAGTTCAGGAACTAGCAGAAGCATTTGGTCAGGCAAATTTACCAGTTAAAGAGAACACACCAGGTGAAAGAGATGTTACATGTGCTGACACGACTGCCTTGCGTGGACTTGGTTGGTTTCCAAGAGAAAAGGTTTTAGAATGTATTCCTGATGGAAAACCAAATTCTAATTATAGATGAATCCATATAAGACAAATATAAGAATTATAAAAACAGGTATTGACCCAAAACCTTTTCTTGATCAGATGGATCCAGATCATTGGAATTGGGTGTCTAAACAACAAAATTTGGGTGGTGATAAGAATCCGTATGGGTTCTTACCTTTAGTGTGGGCATCAGTTCCTCCTGGTATAGATCCTCATGAACATAATGGTAAGAAAAAGACTGCACTTTACGATTATTACACAGAAATTCATAAATTTTGGAAAAAGTATAAGATCAAGAAAACTGGTAGAGCAGCATTTTTTAAATTATCTCCAGGTAATAGAGTTTTAGAACATATTGATAAAGGAGATTATTATAAGCATAAGGATAGATATCACTTATCATTACAGGGAAGATATCGTTACAGAGTCGGTGATGAAGAAATGATTGTAGAACCTGGCACATTCTTCTGGTTTTATAATAAAATACCTCATGAGGCAGAGAATGTCGGTGATGTTGATAGAATTACATTTGTTTGGGATGTTCCACACCACAAGTCGAATCCTCACCACAAAATCGGTTTCTGAGGCAAATTCGACTTTTCATTCCCATAATTCGGGAAAAAAAAGTCGGGAATTTTTTTGATCCACAGGATTTTTGTAACACATGTTACAAAACTGGTCTTATACATAGTCATGTGTTACAATACACATATCGTTCATCCCTTAAGGGACGCAAGTAAGCCGACTCGGAACGGGTTATCGTTCATCTCAATGGAACTACTAATCGCAACTGCCTTTACTTGTTCTGATGCGTATGCTGTCATCGAAGCGATGAAAGAATACGATATCAGGGAAGAGACCAGAATCGAAATGATTCAGGTTGTTAAGGAAGAGATGAGTACATGTCCTTGGGACGCAAAAGCCGACTGAAGGAACGGGGTCTAATCCACCTCTACTACTTTAGGAGTAAACCAATGGCACAAGTCACATATCGTGGTGTCTCATACGACACAGATGCTAAGAAAACAGAATGTCCTTCTGACAAGTCAACTCTCACATATCGTGGGGTTAAATTTGAAAAGAAAGTCGTTTCGGCATCTTGATAAAAATCTTGCATAACTTTAAGGAGGGGTAGACACCCCTCCTTTTTTAATATATAATAGATCCTATGTTAGGAGGTAAAATGCTACACATGAGAGAACAATTACTCAGAGCAGTGTTATCACATGCTACTGGAGAGATTGAAAAACACAAAGCTAATGTAAATGTCTATTTGGAGCATCCTGCTGGTATTGGAGAGCATTCTGATATTACCGAAGCAATTCAATGCGAAATAGACAAAATTGCTAGGTATCATGATCAAATAGAGGTAATAAACAAGTACTTTAGACAACCTTCTAAACAATCTTTAAATGAATAAAGGTAAGTTAAAAGTTCTAATAAGAGCATTAAAAGAAATTCAGGAAGAATTGGAATCAGAGATTTATTCTGATACTGAAGCATACACACAACCTCCTGTCGGAGATGTAGAAGAAGTTTGGGATGATGATGATGGATACCCCGATTAGCGAAGAAAAACTTAAGCTACGACAAGAGGTTCTTAAAATCCTGATGTCTAAATACGGTAATAGTACCTATGCCAACCGTGCCATTTATGAATGTGCCGATGATTGGTGTAGTAAACAAGTTACAACAAACGGACTAGCAGGTTATTTTAAAGCGTATTATGCGACTAAAGGAAACGATCAAATTGGTGAAGAAAGCACTGAAGCATCCTGAAATGTATTCTGAGGAAGAACTCAGATATATGCGTCAGGCAAAGAGAAATGCTAAAGCACAACTTAAATTGAAACAACTGAGAAAACTACAAAATGACAGTCAAATTGATTCAGGTAACGCCAAATCCTGAAGAGCAAATGGCATATATTGCCAGAGTCTCTAATCCCAATAATCAAGATAATCCAAACTATGCAGGATTATTAAAGTACTGTATAAAACATAATCATTGGTCAGTATTTGAACAGGCATATATGACTGTTGAAATATCGACTACTAGAGGTCTTGCGGCTCAAATTCTTCGTCATAGGTCATTTACCTTCCAAGAATTTAGTCAGAGATATGCTAATACTAATGCTTTAGGTGATATACCTATTCCAGAACTTCGTAGGCAAGATCTTAAGAATCGTCAGAACAGTATTGATGATATTGATGATAAAAAACAGAAAGATTTAGAACTTAGTATTGCGAAGCATTTTTATGCAGCAAAAGACCTTTATAATGAGTTAATTCGTCAAGGTGTTGCTAAGGAATGTGCTAGATTTGTTCTACCTCTTGCTACACCTACGAAATTGTATATGACTGGTTCTTGTCGATCATGGGCTCATTACATAGATCTTAGATCTGCTCATGGTACTCAGAAAGAGCATATGGACATTGCTGAAGCATGTAGAGGAGTTTTTATTGATGTATTTCCAAATGTATCTGAAGCACTAGGTTGGGTATGACCAAAGTTGAATCTTTTTTTAGTAAAGATCCACAATCCCCATTTGCTCCTCAATGGGGATATTATATTGCTGAAAATGATCTTGATATTGATGTAAAATCTCTTTCTAGTATAGTTTTAAAAGAAGAAAAGATAATTAAAGAAAAATATTCAGATTTTTGGGCAGATTCCACGATAGAGGAACTTGATGCTTGTGGTGCTATTGGATTGGGTAAAGATTGTTTAACTTCTAGATTTAATCATTTTAATGTTTTAAAATGGGACTATCCTGTATGTAAGAAATTGCATAGAGAGATTGTTTCATTTCATAATGAATATATTAAAGGTTCTCTTGGTAAAATACCAGACTTAAACTTAAAGGTTAGATGTTGGGCTAATGTGATGCGTAAAGGTCAATTAATCAATAAGCATTGTCATGGTCATC